>ENA-UZWW01002869-UZWW01002869.1-metagenome-genome-assembly--contig:-Day-5--50m-contig-2869_pt1 | contig 10830 bp, 9 predicted proteins | sample MGYA00260348_ERZ794908 | MGnify/ENA metagenome assembly ERZ794908
GCCGTAACAAGTAACTTGAACAAATTTACCGACACTGAATCGGCGCAGATAACCTGGCCTTTCGCGGCACCGACTAAAGGCGCAATTTTTTCAGCCACCTTCACCGGTAGATCGATCCAGTTATGGCTATTCCAACTGGCAATCAAGTCCTGACCCCATTCCTCCCGAATCGTTTTCTGCAACCTCGATTCGACACGTTTCAATAGCGGGCCAAGCGAGTTGCCATCCAAATAAACCGTATTTGGTGGCAGGTAGAATAAGTCTCTTAGCGTGGACAGCACATCATTAGTGTCAGCGAGCAATAAATCATCTTGGTTCATTTGGTGGCCTCCGGTTTGAGGCGCACGAGCGCCTCGATAATACGATCAAACACCGGGCCCTCAGGATTGATCATGTCGAAGTGTCCCAACCCCTTGAGCGGAATAATACTCGCACGGGAAGAAGATGCAGCATACCTCTGCGACTGGCTAATGTTGACGATGGTATCACCCTCTCCGTGTATCAAAATCGAATCGATTGATGGCAATAATGCTGAAGGTGACCCGAGTGCATAACGCTCCGCTAAATCTATGGCGGAACCACCCATCAGTTTTTCAGTTACAACTTCACAACTGTTGTCACCGAGCGAATATGCGGCAAGGTCAGCAATCGGGGCCAGCCCAATGGCTCCCTGAATTTGAGTTTTCATTCGCTTTCCCAAGGGTGATTCAAGAGGCAAGTGGCCAGCGGCTGCAACCCAGAGTGCAAGGTGTCCACCCGCGGAATGTCCCATCACAAACTTTGCGTGCTGATTGATGTTTGAGAGCTTGTCTGTGTAATTCAACGAGTCAGCAATATCTTCAAACGTGCCTGGCCAACCACCACCCGCATCACCTACCCGGCGATATTCGGTTGACCATACAGCGTACCCTGACCCCTTGAGCTTGCTGGCGAGCGCCCTGATGTGGTCCAGCCCATATTCGTTCGACCAGCACCCACCATGTATCAAAATGACCAAAGCGGGCTCTGACGTACCGGGATGCCAGTACTCTGCAAATTGGTATTCACCGGCACCGTACGGAATAACTTCGTTAGGTGTGCTGTATTCAAGTGCCTGAATTTCAGAAAAACTCACTTGCCCTGCACCTTTCACAGGGAGCGTGAGGATAAACAAAACGCTCAGGATGACAAGATACAATCGATTGTGGTTTGAACCGGGCAATTCTTTGCCACTGACTTTAGCTCGTTGCATGAGGTAACCCACATTTGTACGGGGGAAATCCAGTGAAGCTCTGGTATGATAGCCCGCGCATCCGTCTGTTCACTAACATGCTTTAAGAATCCTCTATGACCAGCTCCAATGATACCGCAACACGCAAAACTATACTTTCCGGCTCTACCACAACCGGTAACCTCACCCTGGGGAATTACATCGGCGCTGTATCAAACTGGAAAGCCATGCAGCAAGACTATGACTGCTTCTATTTCATCGCTGACCTTCATGCGCTGACGGTAGCCCAAGATCCGGTCGCCCTGCGCGAACGGTGCATGAGTTTTTACGCTCAATACATTGCGCTTGGCCTCGATCCCGAAGAAAACACCATTTTCGTTCAATCACATGTACATGAGCACGCAGAACTGACGTGGATACTCACCTGCATGACGCCGATGGGTTATCTCAATAGAATGACCCAGTTCAAAGATAAGTCGGCTAATGTTAAAAATGTTCACGCCGGCTTGTTTTCATACCCCGTCTTGATGGCCGCTGATATTTTACTCTATCAGGCTGATCTAGTGCCCGTTGGCCAAGATCAGAAACAACATCTCGAACTCTGTCGCGACCTAGTAGGTTATTTTGACAATCGGTATGGCGCAGGCGCGTTGAAAGTACCTGAACCATATATTCCAGAAGTTGGCGCAAAAATCATGTCGTTGACTGATCCTGAATCCAAGATGTCAAAATCCTCGGAGAATGAAAAAAGCTATATTTCGATCATTGATCAGCCAAAGAAGATTACTAAGAAAATAAAGTCGGCCGTGACCGATTCAGATACCGTGGTCAATTATGACCCGGAAAATAAACCCGGACTGGCAAACCTCCTAACAATCTATAGTGTACTTAGTGAGAAGTCTGTACCGACTTTGGTTGAGGAATATGAAGGACGCATGTACGGTCATCTCAAAGGTGATCTGGCTGAGCTCGTGGTATCTACACTGACACCCTATCGCGAAAAGTACGAAGACCTGATGAAACATCAAGACTATCTGCGACAGCTGATGCGAGCCGGCGCGGAAAAAGCGACTGCAAGAGCCTCAGTAACGTTGGCAGACGTTTACGAGAAAACGGGGTTGCTGCCGCGCTGACTACTGTACCTCCGACAGTTGATCTTCTTTGAGCACCACCGTGGGCCCTTGAAACTTTAGCGGTCTTGCTCTGAACCCTTCAGGGTCTGCAATTCTCGCCTTCTGGGCCTCAAGCGCCAGACCCATGTACCAATCCGGTACTTTGTCTGCGCCACATTGTTTCGCCAACAGATTAATATAGTCGGTCTGAGCATCCCCAAGGCGATGATAGTGATGTTTGGGCACGCCTTTTTTTATTAGTTTCTGTCGCGAAGCTTCATATGCATGCATCATCTCTTGCTGGTTAGGCATACGCATCTCTCCGGCTATGCCACTTGCGAACCATCGGGATTGCATTTCAAATAACCGAAATGGAATGACCAAGTAAGGCAAACCAATAAACGCTAGATTTTCAAACCTAGTAGAAACCAGATCTAGATAAAGTGGATGCACCCAATTGTCTTCAACGGATACGATGTTTTTTTCCAGAAAGGGAAAGTTAAACTCATAACCCGTGCAATATACAAAAGCGTCAACACCGTCTAGGCTAACTTGGTCATTGAATGTGATCCTGCTACCAGAGCAACTCACCGGAGATGGGTATAGGCCTATACCTTGACCCCCGGACCTGGTTGGTAACTCAAAAGCGTTGCCACACCAATACACTTCAGTTGCAACTGATGCTATTTCCCTCGCGATGTCAGCACCGGACGCGGCCGTGCCCCAGACAGCCACTTTCATATTCTTAAATTCGTCTGGTCGACGGTAGTTGTGGCTATGAATAACATACCCCGGAAAGGATTCCATGCCGGGTAGTATAGGCACTCTTGGTTTTGAGTAATGACCGTTACACACAGCCACTGCGTCAAATGCTTCTCTGGAAAAATTACCTTCCGCATCTTCGCTTTCTACAAGCCACTTTGGACGACGGTTGGCGTCATCACCGCGTTCTTCTTGCGAAGGCTTCAGGCGTGTTACTGTGGCTCCTAACCTCATTGTTTTCGTTAGGTCATGATCAACCGCAAATCTTTCCAGATACTCCAACACTTTCGAATGGTGAGGATAGCGGGGCCATGTATCTTCACCACCGCCAGTGGAGTCGAAATAGTAGTCTGAAAAAGCCATCAGATCGCGCGGGAGGTTTGTTCTCAAGGAGTCATAGAGCGAGGAATGTACTGTGGAGGTCGGGTCAACCCCGGTAATGTCGTCATCTACTTCAGGTTCATAAACCCAAACCCCACCCACCTGGCTGGACTTCTCAAATATAGTGACCTCTATATTTTGCCTTGCAAGTTCACGGGCACAGACCAAGCCTGCTGCACCAGCACCGATGACCGCCGCATTTGTTCTTTGACCCATAGATTTTTTTAACCGCTGAAAGCAAGAAGACAATCACTGTTATTATCGACTGATAAGCTCATGCTTTGCCAGTTTTGAGCGAATTTTTATCGGACATCTCTCCTAGCAAAACGTGCATAGGCAATACTGCTCCGAAAGACACCCAGGCCCATAATATTGCAAAACATGGGGTTTTCGATAGAATGACGCAGCGCAACGATTGCACGAAACCATGAAAATAATCGCTAAACTAAAGGCATTACTCTCACGCCGCATTGTGCCAGGTGTGCTGCTCGCGTTCCTCGTGACCCAGGTTTCCGCAACTCAGCATTTCCATGCTGATATTGTGCAAGTAGAAAATTGTTCCGTATGTTTGCTTGGATCCAGCACGCCAGCACTTACCACAGTAAACTTATCACTACCCAATGCCGAATTTTTCAACGTTTACTTGGCAATTCTGCCGACACGTAATGTCGTCTCTGTCATTACCTTTGACAGACTCACCCGAGCACCACCTCTTCTCCTAACGTAATCAAGAAACGTAATGAAAACACAGCAAATTGTTGCTGTATTCGTATTGATATTTAGTGAGAGAAAGACAATGAAACACTTTCCTTTGTCCATAATTGGTGGACTATTAGCGGTCATTCAACCGGGTGTTGGCCACGCTCAGCAGACACCTACCGAACAAATAGAAGAAGTAATCGTCTTCTCTCACCCGCTATCGGGTGAGGGGCTTTCGCAAGCAGCGGAACTAATTGACGGAGAAGAACTTCAACGCGTACTGGACTCAAATATAGGCAGCACGCTGGGCAAACTGCCCGGTATCCAAACAAGCAGTTTTGGTAAGGCAGTGGGTCGTCCAGTAATTCACGGCCTCGGAGGGCCCCGCGTTAAAGTGATGGAAGACAGGATCGATACTCTGGATGTTTCGGTCACCAGTGCAGATCATGCCGTTGGCATCGATCCTTTTATCGCGGAACGCATCGAAGTTCTTAAAGGACCAAGCACACTGTTATACGGTTCTGGCGCTATTGGTGGTGTCGTAGACGTACATACCGGGCGGATTCCTCACAATGTGCCAAGCCAGCTCGTCACAGGCGGCATATCAACAACCTTTGACTCCAATACAGATGGCAATGCGACCGCGTTTAAGTTGAATGGAGGCTTCGGCTCTTTCGCATGGCACGCAGACGCCAGCTTTCAAGATGGCGATGCCTTTGAAATTCCTGGTTTTGCAGAATCAGCTCAGCTACGCGCGCTAGAGGAGGCTGAAGAGGAGGATCATGGCGATGATGATGAAGATCATCACGAGGAGGAAGAGGAAGCCCGCGACATATTGCCCGGTAGCCAGTTCGACAGCGAAAGTCTTGCGTTTGGTGCTTCTTACATTCAAGACTGGGGCTTTGTCGGCTTGGTAGTTAGCCAGCTTGAGGCGAACTACGGTTTACCCGGAGGACACGGGCATGAACATGAAGGGGAAGAGGAAGAAGAAGAGGAAGAAGCGGAAGGCAACCCACTGCTGGATCTCAAGCAAAATCGAGTCGATTTCGAACTTGGCGTCAATAATCCTTTCTCAATCTTTTCCAGCCTGAACGTTCGGTTCGGTATCAACGACTATGAACATCAAGAAATTGAACCGAATGGTGAAATCGCAACAGAATTCAGTAATGAAGCTTGGGAAGCCCGTGCCGAACTAATTTACGATATTGGGCAATGGCGCGGTTTGATTGGCACGCAGCTGTCAGACCGAGAGTTTTCGGCTTTAGGTGAAGAAGCATTTATTCCGCCTGTCGACACTGACGAACAAGCAGTATTTTGGGTTGCTGAACGCTCCTTTGAGCAATTTGATCTCGAATTAGGTGCGCGAGTTGGTCAATTGAGCCATCAGCCCGCCGCAAATATCGATACAGACTTTAGCACTTATGCTTTGTCCGCGGGTGTTGTCATTCCACTATCATCTGACCTGCAATTTGGTACGGTCATCGACTATTCGTCACGTGCGCCGGTCGCTGAGGAGCTCTACTCGAATGGACCTCACCTAACCACTAACAGCTTTGAGGTTGGTAATATTCAATTAGATAATGAGAAAGCAGCTAACATTGCTGCGACACTTGAGTACAACGCCGACCAACTGAGCAGTAGAGTTACCGTTTACGCAACGCAATTCTCTGACTTCATCTACCAACAGGCAACAGGTGCTGAGGAAGATGGTTTGCCCGAAGTTGCATATCTACAGGAAGACGCAAACTTTTACGGCATCGACGCTGAGCTCACATCTCAGGTCAGTCAGTGGAACGAAGGTCGCGTAGAGGTCTCGCTTAAATTTGATTGGGTGAGCGCATCGCTCGATATCAGCGGCAATGATCACATTCCACGTACACCGCCGTTGCGTTACGGCATTGGTGTTCTAGGCGAATGGGGAGCTCTCACCGCCTCACTCGATTTCCTGAACGTCGATAATCAGACGGATGTTGCCGCTCAGGAACTCGTGACTGACGAATATTATGACTTAAGCCTCTATTTGGGTTATCAACTTCGCTTGTCAGAGCGTGCCAATATGGAGATATTCCTCCACGGCAAAAATCTGGGTGATGAAGAGCAGCGACATCATGTTTCATTCATTAAGGATGTTGCACCGGCACCCGGACGCACGCTTCTGGCAGGTCTCAGAATCAATTTTTAACGCAATATCTGGGTTTACCTAATTTGACCCGAAAGTAATCGTCATTCAATATGGGCATGGTTCATCAGTAACAAACGTGGTTTCACCAGTAATCGAGTCATAAAAAACCGGTGAAAACCACGATTATCTGGCAATAACCATCGCTCATAAAGGATGCAAACAGTATGCGCATTCCCCAAAGCATTGCGGATGTTGATCAGCTATGGATCGACACCGCCCTGCGAGATCAGCCTGCCTTTCCTGACCAGCACATCAGTGATTTCAGCTACGAAGTTGTCGGTCAAGGCACCGGATTTATGGGGGAAGTGATCATTCTGACACTGACCTATCAGTCAGAAACCACTCACCAACCTGAAGATGGCCACAGCGTTGTTCTCAAACTTCCTACCCAAACCGGTAACAGAGGAATAGGCGAAACTCTCGGCGTCTACGAGCGGGAGGTTAGATTCTATTCCGAGCTACAACAGGAACTTATCGTAAGAACGCCTAAGCCATATTTCACTGAGATGGACCAAGGAGATGACCCTGACAAAACACTCGGGCTGCTGAATTTTGTCAATCGGTTTCCCATCCGAGTTATATGGTGGCTGTTTGTGCTTGCGCAAAAGATTCCACCGAAAAAGAGAAATTACGCATTATTGCTTGAGGATCTCTCAAAATTTCGTCCGGGTAATCAGCTTGAGGGTTGTAATTTACAAGATGCAAAAACCGCGCTCGCGGGTATGGCTCAATTGCATGCGCAGTATTGGAATCAGCCCATCACAGAGAAGTTTTCATGGGTTATTCCCCTCAAGTTAAGCGCAAAAGCGGGACAAGCTGTCTTTCTGGATTGTCTGCCACGGTATATCAAAGCAAACCAAGACTCACTAACCCCGCGCCATCTTGAACTCCTTTACTGGCTTAAAGAGCACGCAATCGCACTATTCGATATCTATACCAGCCTGCCTTCGACCTTGCTACACGGCGACTTTAGGCTCGATAACCTTTTCTTTGATGACAAGCAGAACGAGATCGTCATCTGTGACTGGCAAACCTTAATGAACGGTCCTGCTGGGCTGGATCTCGCCTATTTTTTGAGTGCTTCACTGGGAAAAGAGTCTCGCGAAAGCGACGTCTCTGAGCTCATCCAATTTTACAGAGCACAGCTTGCTAAACATGGCATTGAGATTGATCAGGGATCACTTGAATGGTCATACCATGCCGGCATGCTTATTATTCTTCACAAGGTAATACCTGCGGAATATCAGGATATGTTGGAATTAGAAGGTGACCGCGGACATCAATTGGCGGTGACATGGATTGAACGTATTCTACAGAAGCTAGAGGCAATCGACCTGACGGAGATCTTGCCTCGCTAGCGCACAACGATGACGAAGATTCAGCTGATTAGATTTTAATTATGAGAATCTAGCGGCGATTACCTCCATGAAATCGCCACCTTTCGCAACAAGCCGTTGATTTGAATCAGCACCTTTGAGCCCTGGGCTCTATGCTATTTTTGTCGAATAGGCGTGACTATTCCATAAACGGCGTTAGATCCATCATCATATCCTGACCAGATTTTCTCAAAAATTCCTCATCGCTGGCAGCGCCCCAGGTCGAGATCAGTCGTTCATCATCGACACTCGCACGATAGCCAAGAAAAACAAGAGAATCTGGACCAACAGGGTGGCGAAGCCGCTCATCACCAACTTCAATAAGGTACTTCAGTTTGTCTGATACTAGAGAAGCCGGAGCATCAACTTGAGACGCCGCTGCAAACAACGCAGAAACCCGCTTCCCTTGTGGATAAAGGCTGTCCTTTTTTGGTGCGGGAAACTCAGTCGTTGCCATCGGCGTATCGATAATGCCAGGTTGGACCAAATGTACTCTAACGCCGAACGGCAACATCTCCTGTGCAAGCACTTCACTGAATGCCTCGATCGCATGCTTCGATGAGGAATATGCTGAGCTGCAAGGAATTGTTACTTTTCCGGCAACTGAACCAATATTTATAATGCATCCGCTTTGCGCGGCCCTCATGCGGGGAATAACCGCCTTACAGCATCTGACAACACCAAATAAGTTAGTGTTGACAACTTCCATAAAGCGTTCAATCGATTCATCCTCAAGTATGTTGTAGCTCAATATGCCGGCATTGTTAATCAACACATCTATCGCACCAACCTTATCGAAGACTTCTTTGACCGAATCAATGTCATCGACATCCAGAGCTTGAATATCTATATTGAGTGACTCTTTAGACGCGACCTCAGAAAGATCAGAATTGTTAGGGTTGCGCATTGTCGCCACAACCTCGTGTCCATTTCGCGCAAGACATAACGCTGCGTCGTACCCAATGCCTTTACTGGTTCCAGTGATGAGTATTTTTGACATAGTATCTCCAGGGTTTGTGAATTTCCTTTGCGGTTGAGGTTAACACGGTTTAAAGATTCTCGTCACCAGAGACATTACCGGTGGCGTGGTTGTAATATAGGCAAACAATCTCAGGCGTCGCACTATGTACATAGCTATGAACAGGTTCAAAATAAACCCAGGTTACGAACAAGGCTTCGAGGAGATCTGGGCGTCCAGAAACTCATCGTTAGACACCGTGCCTGGCTACCATTCCTTCAAATTGCTGAGGGAAACCAGCGCAAAAGATCAGGTCGAAAAATTCACAATGTACTCGACCCTGACGATCTGGGAGAGCGAGCAGAGTTTCCGCGATTGGACTAGGTCTGAAAACTTTCGCCAGGCCCATGCCAATGCCGGTGCCGCCAAAGGCACTTACCAAGGACCACCCCATCTCGAGTTATTCGACGTGGTCATGGCCGAGACGAAAGAATCTTAACCTGTTCGCGTTGGTCACAACCGTGATTGAAGAAGCCGCCATCGCTACACCAGCAAAAGCAGGATTAATCAGCCACCCGAACCAGGGAAAAAACGCACCGGCGGCCAGCGGAATCAGCAGCAGGTTATAGCCAAAGGCACCAGCCAGATTCTGGTATATATTGCGCAGGCAATATCTCGAGAGCAAAATAGCCTTGGCAACGCCCGCCACGCTATTACTCAACAACGCCACGTCTGCGCTTTGGATCGCAATATCGGTACCCGCACCCATCGCAAACCCAACATCCGCCGTGCTCAGCGCCAGTGAATCGTTAATACCATCGCCGACCATACCGACCTTTTCCCCAGCGTTTTGCAAACCGCGGATATAATCCAGCTTCTGCTCGGGCGACATTTCAGCAACAAAGTCCGCTAACCCTAATTGCTCGCTTATCTCTATCGCCACTTCCTGACTGTCCCCAGTTAACATGACAATCTTAAGGCCCAGTTCTCTCAACATTTTTATTGATGCTTTTGAATCATTCTTGATTTGATCACGCAAATAGAAAGCACCGATTACGTGCTTACCAAGACCGACGTATATTGTGGTTGCAGGGCCCATCTTTGGATCGGAAAGTTCTGCAGGCAGCACCATATGATGAGCGGCCATGTATCGGGTATTGCCTATGGCGACGATCTCACCATCAATTTCACCTTTCACGCCCCCACCGGGAGACGCTGTGAAATGGGAAACCTTTGCCGTGGGGNNNTGATATTTCTGACTGACTTCAAAACCTATTATTCCGGGCTTTCCCTCTGTTAGCGTGCCAGTCTTATCGATGACCACGGTCGTCAGCTTTGATGCTGCCTGCAGCGCATCACTATTCCTGATGAGCAGCCCTTCACCGGCAGCACGACCTATACCCACCATGATCGACATAGGAATCGCCAAACCAAGCGCACAGGGACAGGCAATAATGAGCACAGCCATGGCAGTACTGACCGCATAAGCAACGCGGGGTTCAGGGCCGTAGATTAACCATACCGCCGCGGTCACTATCGAGATTGCAATGACTATCGGCACAAAAACACTGGCTATTTTATCGGTGATTCGACCAATTTTCGGCTTGGAGTTCTGAGCTTCACGGATCAGTTTCACGATACCAGCGAGCACTGTCTTGTCACCAATCTCGCTGGCTGCGATCAGCAACATTCCCTGTTGATTTATTGTGCCAGCAACAACCTTGGCACCCTCAGTTTTTTCTATCGGAAGACTTTCTCCGGTCAACATAGACTCATCAATACTCGACTCTCCCCGCAAAACAACACCGTCTACGGGAACAGCCTGCCCCGGCAAAAGACGAATGACGTCACCGGTTTCCAGCATAGCTACAGGCACCACATTTTCACTCTGGACACCATCTGAACCTGTTTCAACCTTAATCGCGGTCGGTGGCTGTAAATTGAGCAGTTGGCTAATCGCGAGTGATGTCTTGCCTTTCGCGTGACTTTCCAGCGCCTTGCCCAGCCCAACAAAACCAATTATCAAGACAGCCGCTTCAAAGAACAAATGCCTTGATTGCACCGGTACAAGCTCTGGCCACAGGATTATCAACGTTGAATACAGCCAGGCTGTTGATGTGCCCAACACGATTAGCGTATCCATCGTCGTG
>ENA-UZWW01001398-UZWW01001398.1-metagenome-genome-assembly--contig:-Day-5--50m-contig-1398_pt1 | contig 10798 bp, 12 predicted proteins | sample MGYA00260348_ERZ794908 | MGnify/ENA metagenome assembly ERZ794908
CTTGTTTGCACTTCTAAAGATTCTAATGCTGATTGAAGAGCCATCCCGTTTATTATTGTTGCTAACATCCCCATATAATCTCCTTGAACCCTGTCAAATCCAGCTCCTTCCGATTGTATTCCTCTATAAATATTTCCTCCTCCAATTACAACTGCTACCTGAATACCTTTATCCACAATTTGCTTTATTTCTTTAGCATAATCAGATAACCTGTCAGAATCAATACCATAATTCTGCTCTCCCATTAATGCTTCTCCACTTAGTTTAAGAAGTATTCTGTTATATTTCATAGGTAATAATAAAAGTTGCCCAAATATAAGTAAATCTAAAAAATTGCAGGAAAATTATAAGAATAAAAAAACCACTCTAAGAGGGTGGTTTTTAAATATTTGTATTTAATAAAAGTTTATCCTAAAGATACTCTTTTAAAACTGCTTACATTAACATCTCCATAGCCACTTATATAATCAGCAACACTTTTACTTTCATCTTTAATAAAATCCTGATCTAACAAACATTGCTCCTGATCTAAAGTCGTATTATCAGAAATAAATCTATCCATTTTTCCTGGAACAATCTTGTCCCAAATTTGCTCTGGCTTTCCTTCTGATTTTAACTGATTTTCAATTTCAGATTTTGCTTCTTTAATTACTTCATCTGTAAGTTGTGACATTGAAATATACTTAGGAATATTTTTTAATGTTTTCCCTAGTCTTCCTAATTCTATGTTATCTTTTTCAATTACAGCTATTCTCGCTTCAGTTTCATTAGCAACAAATTCATCATCAAAATCTTTATACGATAAAGTTGTAGCTCCCATTGACGCTACTTGCATTGCTAAATCTTTAGCTAGAATATCCGTATTATCTACTGAATTATTAAGACCTACTAAAACAGCAATTTTAACTCCGTGAGTATATGATCCAACATAATTTGCTTCCACTCTTTCAAAAGATGAAATATCTAATTTTTCTCCGATAACTCCTGTCTGTTCAATTAATTTATCTGCTACAGTCATACCTCCAAAATCAGCTGACATAAATGAATCTTTGTCTAGTATGATTTAAAGCAATATCCGCAAACTGATCAGCTAAATCTTTAAAAGAATCATTCTTAGCTACAAAATCTGTTTCACATGCTAAAACAATTGCAATACCAGCAGTATTTTCTGAATTAATTCTTGTAATAGCTATTCCTTCTGAAGCATTCTCTATCTGCTCTTTTAGCCGCAACTTTTTGCCCTTTCTTTCTAAGTACATCAATAGCTGCATCAAAATCACCATTAGCTTCTACCAATGCTACTTTACAATCCATCATACCTGCGCCCGTTTGTTTTCTTAATGTAGCTACATCAGCTGCTTTAATATCTGCCATTTTCGTTTTTATTATTCTGTTTTTTCTTCTTTTTTCTCTTCAACAACTTTTTCTTCAGCAGCTTTCTTGTCTGCTTTTTGCTTTGCTTTCTCAGCTATCGCTTGATCTCTATCAGCTAATCCTTCTTTTACAGCATCAGTTACCGTTTCCATAATTTTTCTAATTGATTTTGAAGAATCATCATTTGAAGGAATAGGGTAAGTAATTAAATTAGGATTTGAATTAGTATCTACCATAGCAATAGTAGGAATACCAAGTTTCCCAGATTCAGCCACAGCAATATGTTCTTTATTAATATCTACAATGAAGATTGCTGATGGCATTCTATTCATTTTTGCAATACTCCCTAAATTTCTTTCTAACTTTTCTCTAGTTCTCGAAATTTGTAATCTTTCTCTTTTAGATAAAGTATCTAAAGTTCCATCAACTCCCATTTTATCAATCGTTTCCATTTTTTTGATGGATTTTCTGATGGTAGCAAAATTAGTTAACAACCCTCCAGGCCATCTTTCAGTGATGTAAGGCATGTTAACCGATTTTGCATATTCAGCAACAATATTTTTAGCTTGTTTTTTGGTAGCAACAAATAATATGTTTCTTCCAGATTTTACAATTTGTTTCATTGCAGCAGCAGCTTCATCAAGCATGCTAACCGTTTTGTTTAAATCGATAATATATATTCCATTCCTCTCCATAAATACATAAGGAGTCATTCCTGGATTCCATTTCTTTTTGAGGTGACCAAAATGTACACCTGCTTCTAATAATTCTTTGAAGTTTGTTCTTGACATGTTTACTTTCTTTTTTGGTTTAATCAACTAATTGGTAGAAGTTATTTTTACTTGTCCTATTAGTTTAGATGCTAAACATTGATTAATAATATAATTTTATCTTTTAACCCACTGGAATTTCTTCCTTGCTTTCTTCTGTCCTGGTTTCTTTCTTTCCACCACTCTTGGATCTCTTGTAAGCAATCCTTCTGCCTTTAATGACGGTCTATTTTCAATATCAATTTCGCAAAGAGAACGAGCAATAGCTAATTTGATAGCGTCTGCTTGTCCGTTAATTCCTCCACCATTTACACTTACTTTAATATCAAACTTCCCTTCTTGTTCAACAACTTTAAATGGTTGGTTTAATTTATATTGAAGTGTTTCTAACGGAAAATATTCTTTATAATCTTTTCCATTTACAACAATATTACCTTTACCTTTTGTTACATAAATTCTTGCAACAGACGCTTTTCTTCTTCCTATAGTATGAACTGTTTCCATATTACTTAAGATCGTTTAAGTTAATTAATGTTGGTTTCTGAGCCTCTTGATCGTGATCAGTCCCTGTGTAAATATAAAGATTTTTAAGAATAGCTGCTCCTAATTTGTTCTTAGGAAGCATGCCTCTAACCGCATGTTTTACTAAAGATGTACCATCTTTTTCTAACATTTGAATTGGAGTAATTCTTTTTTGACCACCTGGGTAACCGGTATGGCTAAAGATTTCTCTGTTTTCCATTTTTCTCCCTGTCATGATTGCTTTATCAGCATTTATAACAATAACATAATCACCACAATCTGCATGAGGAGTAAAATTTGTTTTGTGTTTCCCTCTTAAAATCATAGCGATTTTAGAAGACATCCTACCTAAAATTTGATTCTCAGCATCTACTATAAACCACTCTTTGTTGGCTGTTTCTTTATTAGATGATAATGTTTTATAACTTAATGTATCCACAATATTTATTTTTTATCCTGTTAAAAAGGTCTGCAAAAATACATTTATTTTTTTTCCTGCCTCAAAATTTTAACAATTTATCTTAATTAATTACTTGCATCTCTTTTCCTACCTTAGTAAAGGCATGTATTGCTTTATCTAAATCTGCTTTGGAATGTGCTGCGGAAATCTGAACTCTTATTCTAGCTTTCTCTTTTGGTACAACAGGAAAGAAAAATCCAATAACGTATATTCCTTCATGTAATAGTTGATTAGACATTTCTTGTGATAGTTTTGCATCATACAACATAACAGGAACAATAGGATGTACTCCTTCTTTTATATCAAAACCTGCAGATGTCATTTTTTCTCTGAAATACTGAGTGTTTTCCTCTAATGCATCTCTGAAATGAGTAGAGTCCGAAAGTAAATCAATTACTTTGGAAGCCGCCCCAACGATAGACGGAGCTAAAGAATTAGAAAATAAATACGGACGGGATCTCTGACGGAGCATATCAATAATTTCTTTTCTACCAGAGGTAAAACCTCCCATTGCACCACCAAGTGCTTTTCCTAAAGTAGAAGTAATAATATCTACTCTTCCCATAACTCCACAATGTTCGTGGGTTCCTCTTCCTGTTTTTCCAACAAATCCTGTAGAATGAGAATCATCCACCATTACAAGTGCATCATATTTTTCGGCCAAATCACAGATTTTATCCAATTGTGCCAAATAACCATCCATAGAGAAAACTCCATCCGTTACAATAACTCTATTTCTTTGCTCTTGTGAAAGTTTCAATTGATCTTCCAAACTTTCCATATCGTTATTTTTATAACGGTATCTTTTTGCTTTACACAAACGCACTCCGTCAATAATAGAAGCATGATTCAATTCATCAGAAATAATAGCATCTTCTTTAGAAAAAAGAGGTTCAAAAACACCTCCATTAGCATCAAAAGCTGCTGCGTATAAAACAGTGTCCTCTGTTCCCAAAAAATTAGATAATTTTTCCTCTAAAATTTTGTGAATATCCTGCGTACCACAAATAAAACGAACGGAAGACATACCATAACCATGTGTATCTAAAGTGTCTTTTGCAGCCTGAATTACTTCTGGGTGAGAAGACAAACCAAGATAATTGTTTGCACAAAAATTAAGAACCTCTTCTCCAGTACTTACTCGGATAAGAGATCCTTGAGGATTCATAATTATTCTTTCTCTTTTATACAAACCCTCATCTTTAATATTTGAAAGTTCTTCTTGTAATTGAGATTGTAATTTTCCGTACATAGTTTTATTTTATTTTTGGAAACAAAAGTACGCAATTAAAAAAAGGAGGTGAAAATACTCCTGAAATCATACTTAGATGTCAATTATTTACTCAACTTTAGTAAAAGATGATTCATTAAAAACAATTTTGCTTTCTGGAAAATCTGAAGCTATCAATTTTTTAATTTCAATTAAAACGTTTTGATCCTTATCAATAATAGGAATTCCTTCTCCAATTTGTTTAATTGAAATCACATTTCCACTAATAAATTCTCCTTCTTTATTGACATTTACTTCAACTATTGGAGCTATACCATTTACTCCCTTCAAATTAAATCTTTTATAGGTGCAAAAATTACCCAAAGAATAACAAATCAGTCTATCCTTATATATTTCCAATGCTCTTGTAACATGAGGACCATGACCAAAAACTATATCAGCTCCATTATCAATCACTTGATGAGAGAATTTATAAGGATTTCCTCTATTTTCTCCATAGCAATATTCTATTTCTCTGGTAATATGTGTTCTATCAGAACCTTCACCTCCACCATGAAAACTTACCACTACAACATCACAAAGACAATCTAAAAACTTTACTAATTCATTTGCATACTTTTGGTCTGAAATTTGAATTGTTTTACTATTAGGAGAGAAAGCACAAAAGCCAATCTTTAAGTTATTAATAGTAATTGTATCCCAAGGAATAGATTCTGTACCTGCAAAACAAAAATCCTTTTCATTTAATACATTTACTGTGTTTTCTCTCCCAATCTCACCAAAATCTCCTATATGATTATTTGCTATTGATAAAATATCAAATCCAGCATTTACTAATTGATCAACTAAATACTCTGGCTGTCTAAATGCATAACAAAGTGAGGGGTCTCCACATTTTTTTACTGTACCTCCTGAGTTTAATACTGTCCCCTCTAAATTGCCGAAAGTTACATCTGCACTTTTAAGAATACTATCAACATTCTCAAATAAATTAATCCCTTTAGGTGGCAAATATAATTCCGAAGGATAGTTAGTGCCTAACATCATATCTCCAACTCCTATAAATTTAATTGTGTCGTTTGATTGCCCCGTAATAAATAAAGGAATACCAAAAAAAATCAGTAATATTATTTTAAATATATTCATATGTTATTGCAAAAATTAAAAAAAGGTGGAAAAAGATTCCTTTATATTATATGCTATTTAGTAATTATACTAACCCTTGATCCAACATAGCATCTGCCACTTTTACAAAACCTGCAATATTAGCTCCTTTTACATAATCAACATACTCTCCTTCTGTGCCATATTCAATACAAGAAGAATGAATGTCTTTCATAATATTTTTTAGTTTTGAGTCTACCTCTTCTCTAGTCCAATTCATTCTTAAAGAGTTTTGACTCATCTCCAATCCAGAGGTAGCTACCCCACCAGCATTAGATGCTTTTCCTGGAGCAAATAAGATTTTCGCATTTTGGAATACCTCAATCGCTTCAGGAGTAGATGGCATATTCGCCCCCTCAGAAACGCACATACATCCGTTTGCAATTAAAGTTTTTGCTTCCTCATCATTCAATTCGTTTTGTGTCGCACAAGGAAGTGCAATATCACACTTTATTCCCCATGGTCTTCCTTCATGAAAATCACATCCATATTTCTCGGCATATTCTTTAATTCTTCCTCTTCTTACATTTTTAAGATCCATTACAAATGCCAATTTCTCATCATCAACTCCGTTTGAATCATAAATATATCCTGAAGAATCTGAAAGAGTTACCACCTTAGCTCCTAATTCAGTTGCTTTTTCACAAGCGTATTGTGCTACATTACCTGAACCAGAAATAGAAACTGTTTTTCCATTAAAGGAATCACCTTTCACTTCTAACATGTTTTGTGCAAAATATACATTACCATATCCTGTAGCCTCTGGTCTGATTAAAGAACCTCCCCAACTCATTCCTTTACCAGTTAAAACACCCGTAAATTCATTACGGATTCTTTTGTATTGACCAAACATATATCCAATCTCTCTTCCACCAACTCCTATATCACCTGCGGGAACATCCGTATTTGGACCTATATGTTTACACAATTCCGTCATAAAAGATTGACAAAATTTCATCACTTCATTGTCGGATTTACCTTTTGGGTTAAAATCTGAACCTCCTTTTCCTCCTCCCATTGGGAGTGTAGTTAATGAGTTTTTAAATACTTGCTCAAACCCTAAAAACTTTAATATTGATAAGTTTACTGAAGGGTGAAACCTCAATCCTCCTTTATATGGTCCAATAGCAGAGTTAAATTCTACTCTGTAACCTCTGTTTACCTGAGTGTTTCCTTTGTCATCTAACCAAGGAACTCTAAACATTAATACTCTTTCTGGCTCCACCATTCTTTCCAATAACATTTTGTTATTATACTTTGGGTTTTCTTCTATAAACGGGAGAATTACTTCTGCAACCTCCTCAACCGCTTGCAAAAATTCTGTTTCACCTACATTTTTAGCGGCAACTTCATTCATAAAATCGTGAATTCTCTTTTCCATTCTTTTATATTAATTTATGTTTTAGTTTCAAAATATTTTGGCAAATGTAGAGTATTTTTTTAATAACAAATATTCTTTACATTCGTCTTTTATAAATTTTTCCTGGCAAAGAAACAATCAAATTTTCAAATTCCATTTGTAATAGATGTTTTGCAACCTTAGAACTATCCCAATTTAATTTCTTTTTTAGTTCGTCTACATGTAGTGATTCTGTATTTAAAACATTTATCAATTTTAAGTCCTCATCTGATAAATTAGTAAAAATTGTTTGTTGATCTGATTTTTCTTGAACATCCCAATTTAAGTTTTTTACAATATCTGTTACGCTATCTAAGAGTATTGCCTGATGCGATTTTATAAGATGATTACACCCTTCTGATTGTTTGCTTTTCGGTTTCCCTGGCACTGCAAACACATCTCTGTTGTATGAATTTGCAATATCTGCTGTAATTAAAGATCCTCCCTTTTTAGAACTCTCAACTACAATAGTTGCTTCTGATAGTCCAGCTACAATTCTATTTCTACTAGGGAAATTCTGCCTCTCTGGTTTTGTTTCGCTTATATAATCAGTTAGTAAAGCTCCATTTTCTATTATTTCTTTTGTGTATTTTGCATGCTGAGAAGGATAAACTCTATCTAAACCATGAGCTAAAACTGAAACGGTTTGCATATTATTATTAAGAGCCGCTTTATGCGATGCAATATCAATACCAAAAGCCAGTCCGCTTACAATTACTACATTATATTTTGAAAGTTCACTCACAATATTCTCAGTGAATTCTTTTCCGAATTGTGTGCACTTTCTGGTTCCAACAATTGAAACAAACCTTTGATTATTCCAATTTACACTTCCTTTATAAAATAGATTCACAGGAGCATCCATACAAAGTTTGAGATTGCTGGGGTAATTTTTGTCGGTATAAAACAAATGATTCACATTGTTTTTTTCCATAAATCTTATTTCTTTTTCTGCTCTTTTTAAACTTTCTGGATCATTGATAAGCTCAATTATTTTCTTATTTATATTCGGAATACTTTCTAATGATTTTTTATTTTCTTTGAAAACTAAATTAGCAGATCCGCAATGCGAAATAAGTTTTTTGGCAGTAATATCTCCAACTCCTTTTATTCTTGAAATGGCTATCTTATATATTAAATCACTTTTGTAACTCATTCAAATGTTTATCTTTGTTTTTATTTGAAATGTAAAAATATGAGAAAATATTTATCTATCGTTGTACTTCTAATTTCTTTTTCATCAGCTTTGTCACAAAAAATATCAGGTATCGTAATTGATGAAAATACACGAGAACCATTGATTGGTGTAAATGTAATTTTGAGTAATACAAACGGAACTACAACAAATATTGATGGAAAATTTTCTTTAGAACTAAAAGAAAATGAAAGAACTATTACTTTTAAATATATAGGATATGAAAGCATTGTAAAAAATATTGATGGTAAATCAGAGTTTAATATAAGGATGAAATCTGCTAACCAACAAATTGGTACTGTTGTAATTTCTGCTGGGAAATTTGAACAAAAAATTGAAGAAATAACGGTATCAATGGAGGTAATAAGTCCATCATTAATTGAAAATAAAAACACTACTGATATCCAAACTGCTATGGAACAAGTTCCTGGTGTTAATATTACAGATGGTCAAGCTAATATTAGAGGTGGAAGTGGTTGGAGTTACGGAGCTGGTAGTAGGGTTCTTGTAATGGTAGATGACATGCCTTTAATTTCTGGAGATGCAGGACAGGTACAATGGAAACTTATTGCTACCGAAAACATAAATCAGGTGGAGGTGATCAAAGGAGCTTCTTCAGCACTTTATGGTTCCTCTGCTCTAAATGGAGTGATTAATATCAGAACTGCTTTCCCAAAATTATCTGAAATAGAAAAAAATCCATCTGTAGGTTATACAAAAATTACAACTCATTTTGGTGTTACTGATCATGCAAAAAGAGATGTATTAAATTGGTGGGGAGATAATAGGCAGCAATTCTATGGAACTGAATTTTCCCATTCCAGAAAAATTGATAACTTAGATTTAACAATCGGAGGGAATTATTTTAAGGATGAAGGTTACCGAGAGGGAGAAATAACAGATAGATTAAGATGGAATCTTAATTCCAGATATAAATCTAAACAATATACTGGATTATCATACGGTGTTAATGCAAATTTCTTATATCAAACTACTGGTTCTGCAATAATATGGAATGGTTTAGATCAGGCATATATTCCTTTAAATAACGAAATAACTAATACTAATGGAGATACCTACAATATAGATCCTTTTATACAATATGTCACAGAAAATAACACTCATAATCTCAAGACTAGATACTTAAAAGTAATTAATGATAATAGTACTAATGGACAAGATGATGCGCAAGATAATGAGTCCGAGACTTTCTATTCTGATTATCAATGGCAACACAATTTTAAAGCAATAAATTTAAGAGTAACTACTGGAACAACTAATGAAATAGTACTTGCTAGATCTGATCTTTTTCAAGGAAATAATTACCGACAAAACCATTCATTATATTCACAACTAGATAAGAAATGGAATAAAGTTAATTTGTCTTTAGGTACAAGATATGAATATTTCAAAGTAAGGTCTGAACAAAAATATCTGATAGATGGAGACTCAATTAACGAGTACGCAAGAGCAAAACCAGTCTTTCGTGCTGGATTGAATTATCAAATTGCTGAAGCAACTTATCTAAGAACTTCATGGGGACAAGGGTTTAGGTTCCCGTCAATGGCTGAAATGTTCATATCTACAAACTATTCTGGGATTGAAATTTTCCCAAATCCAGAATTAAAACCAGAAAGTGGATGGAGCTCTGAAATTGCTATAAAACAAGGTTTAAAGATGGGCAATTGGATGGGGTATTTTGATGCAGCTGCCTTTATAATGGAATATGATGATATGATGGAATTTAGCTTTGGTCTTTGGGAATTTAATGATGGGAGTTATGGAGTTGGATTTAAGTCAGTAAATGTAGGGGAAACTAGAATAAGTGGTTTAGAACTTAGTTTAAGTGGTCAAGGAAAGTTAAATGAAGATTTAAGTATAAATATTTTGGGAGGATATACTTATATGAACCCTATTCCTTTGGACACAACTGAAGTCTATGCTGAAGTACTAGGGAATATTGTCACATACAGTAACAGTAGCTCTGATCCTTCAATATTAAAATACCGATATAATCACATAGCAAAGTTAGATATGGAATTAATTTATAAAAAATTGTCTCTTGGGTCCAGTTTCAGATACAATGATTTCATGAAAAACATTGATAAGATTTTCGCATCAGAATTCTTTGCAGAAGAAATAGTGGGAGGGATTCCTGAAGCTAGAGAGAAATTTAAAAATGGAGATTTTATTGTTGATGTCAGAACCTCTTATCAGTTAAATGATGTCACTAAGATTTCTTTAGTAATAAATAATCTACTTAATAGAGAATATATGAGTCGTCCAGCCAATATGATGCCTCCACGAACTATTGCTCTGCAATGTAATATGAAAATATAATGAGAGTTTTAGGAGTGATACCCTGCAGATATAATTCTAGCCGGTTTCCCGGGAAACCTCTTGCTGAAATTTTAGGAAAAAGCATGGTACAAAGAGTTTATGAGAAATCATCTCTATGCAATAATCTTCATAAAGTTATTGTTGCTACTGATGATGAAAGAATTTCTTTTCATGTGAAATCTTTTGGAGGAAATGTCATGATGACCTCAAAAAACCATGAAAATGGAACTGAAAGATGTGGAGAAGTCTTAAGAAAATCTATCGAAAATTTTGATGTAATTGTAAATATCCAAGGTGACGAACCTTTTATTGAACCTTCTCAAATTAGTCAGCTTATCTCTTT
>ENA-UZWW01001532-UZWW01001532.1-metagenome-genome-assembly--contig:-Day-5--50m-contig-1532_pt1 | contig 10767 bp, 8 predicted proteins | sample MGYA00260348_ERZ794908 | MGnify/ENA metagenome assembly ERZ794908
TTGTCCTCAACCTGAATCAACTCTTTTATGTTCTCTATTAAAAACTTCATCGATGTATTTGTTTATTCCAAAATATAGCGTTTAGATAATATTTATTAAATATTGCGTGTACAAATATATGTAATCAATTAAAAAGGATTATTATCCAAAAGCCTCATCTGGGATATTAAAGTGGGTAAAAAAAGTTAAAATGCATACAACCTTGTGAAACTATCTGGTGTCATATTATTGTTAAAATAATATACTTTATAAATAAAGTTTTATAAAAATTTAAAAATAAGTATATTTGTGCATTAATTTTTAAACAAAACAACTTGTATGAAATCAAAAACTCTACTAACCTTTGCATTATTCTTCGCTGTTTCAGCAAGTATAATCGCTAAAGATATCAGCCTATCAAAAGCCGAACAGATTGCCATTAATTTCTTTTTTGAAAAATCAAATCAATATGACAATGCTGTTGACTATTATGACCTAAACATCAAAGAATCTTACCTTGCAGAAAATGCATATTATGTGATAAACCTTGAAAATGGTTGGGTTATTGTTGCTGCAAATGATGCTATGACCCCTATTATTGGTTATAATTTTTCAGATAACTTTCCCAAGATAAATCATGATTTTGGAGCATTCGACAGTTGGATGCAGGATTATGTAGACCAAATTGATTTTGTAAGGGAAAATAATATTGAAGCAGACAATGAACTCCTCTCTCAATGGAGCTATTACAGCACATCAAATCCTCAAACACTCAACACCAGAGGAGGAAGAGATATTGACCCTCTTTTAACTGCTTTATGGAACCAAGATAATCCATACAACAGAATGTGTCCTGAAGATGAAGCTGGACCTGGTGGTCGTGTTTATGTTGGTTGTGTTTCCACAGCCATGTCTTTGATAATGCACTACTGGAGATACCCATTATCAGGTAGTGGTGAACATAGCTATTACAAATATCCCTATGGTACACTTTATGCCAATTTTGGTGAAGCTGAATATAATTGGGATGGAATGACAGATGTTATCAGTGATAAATATGTTTGGAAAATTGCCGAAATAGGTTTTCATGGTGCTGTTTCTGTAGATATGAATTTTGGACCTGACGGTTCAGGTGCCTATAGTCAGGATGTACCATATGCTTTGGCTACTTATTTTAATTTTCAAAATAACGTTCAGTACATCTCTAAAAACGGATATACAAACTCACAATGGGAGAGTATACTTCAACAGCATTTAGATGACTCTAAGCCTCTATACTATTCCGGTCAATCAACAGATGGTGGGCATGCTTTTGTATGCGATGGATACCAAGGTTCAAACTATTACCATTTTAATTTTGGATGGGGTGGATCTGCAAATGGCTATTATTCATTGCAGGATGTTAATGGATTTAACTCCTACCAAGGTGTGGTGAGAAACATTTATCCTGAGGATCCCAACTACCCATACATATCTGAGGGTGATAATGAACTTACAACTCCTGTAGGCTCTTTCACTGATGGTAGTGGGCCTGCCGAGGATTATCCAACAGGGATGGAAGTCTCATGGCTTATTAATCCACAGAATGCTCAAGATTCAGTAACCAGCCTAACACTTAGCTTCAGAGAATTTGATACATACTCAAGTGATAAAGTAAGAGTTTACGATGGTGGTGATGAGAATGCCGAATTAATTGGTGAATATAGTGGATCAACTGTACCAACTGATATTACTTCAACAGGTAATCAATTGTATGTAACATTTAGTTCAGTTGGTGAAGCACCAGGTTTTAAAATTGAGTATTCTTCAACTCTTCCATCATATTGCACATCTACTAGTATAACTGAACCACAGGGTACTCTTTCTGACGGTAGTGGAGGATTTTGGTACAATAATTTCACAAGTTGTGTTTTCAACCTTGCTCACCCAGAAGCAGTTAAATACCATTTGGATTTCACACAGTTTTCCACAGAGGAAGATCATGATATGGTTAAAGTTTACAATGGCGAGAATGCATCTCTAATAGGTGAGTTTAGCGGTTCTGATATCCCTGATCCAATCGAAGTTGAAACAAGCACAATTTTACTAATGTGGACAACTAATTCAACAGTTCGTGAAGACGGATGGTCACTTAACTATTCAGTTGATGGTGTTGGTGTTGAGGAAACAACTCTTGAGAATCTTAACATATATCCAAATCCTACAAATGGAATACTTAACATTAATTTTAACGCTGAAAAACAAGGCGATATGAATGTTAAACTAATTAGTATTTCTGGTCAGGTAATTTTTAATGAGGTTCTAACGGACTCTAACGGAAGCTACAATAGCACCTTTGATATAAGTAGTCAACCTAAAGGAGTATATCTGTTAAGTATAATAAGTGATAGTCAAAAGATTGACAGAAAAATTGTACTCAAGTAGTATAAGATAAATATATAATAGACATAAAAATAGGCGCTTATATTAAGCGCCTATTTTTTTTATAATCTGGATACTTCTCCTTGAACTTGTTCTAAAATATTTTGCAGCAAGTCCTCTTCACTTTTTCCATCCATACAATTCAATACTTTTTTCTGAAAACCATAGCAAGTCATATGTCTTATATCTAATTGACGACTAATCTCATATGACGATATGTCATAAACATTACATACCAAATAAGCAATCTCCATTGCACTGTTTATGGGTATCTTACACCTATGGAATATAGTATTAGCAGTTGCTGACTCAACCTTTTTACAACGAGTACACCTCCTTGAGTATGAACTTTTACCTCTACAGTAGTTGGTGCTATTGCACCTGATGCAAACAAATCCATTGTGCCATTTTTTCTCAGACAATAACTTTAATGCTGATTCCTGATCTGTAATTACTTTCTTAAAATTATTAGCAGCCAAAGATGCTTTTAAATTATTTAATTTGGTTTTATTCATTATTCTCTTAAATAAACTGACAAATTTCAAATGTGGAACAATAGTTGACGAAGGTAATAAAAGTGATACTAATGTGATATGTTATTTAGTATCTTTGGCGAGTTATTATTATGATTAATAACATTAAAATATTTAAACGATGAGAACATTAAGCTTTTTAGCTCTACTAACATTTTCTTTTGGAGTTCTTGGGTGTGGTAATATACAAGGAAATCATCCCGACAAGAAACCAAATATCAATGAAAAAACAACATCTGCTGATGGTGATATTCAACCCGAATATCTCACCTATGATACTTTTAGAGAAAAGGTATGGGATTTTGAAGCAAATCCACAAGAGTGGGTTTACAAAGGTGAAGTACCATGTGTGATTGATTTTTATGCTGACTGGTGTAAGCCGTGTAAGTTGGTTGAACCAATCATGAAAGAGTTATCAGAGGAATATGATGGAAAGGTTAAAATTTATAAAATAGATACGGATAAAGAAAAGAAACTTGCAGGCGTTTTTGGTATTCGCAGCATTCCATCAATTATGTTTGTGCCAATGAATGGAGATCCGTCCATGCAGGCAGGGGCATTGCCAAAATCAGAATATGTTAGAATAATTAATGAGATAGTTTTGAATAAAAAAAGTAATTAAAAAATGGAACATTTAAATAAAGAGAGGTTTCTAAAAGAAGTTTTTAACTACGAGGCAAATAAGGATTGGAAGTATGAAGGCAAAATACCTTGTATCATTGACTTTTATGCTGATTGGTGTCAACCTTGTAAAATAGTAGCTCCAATTTTAGAGGAACTCTCAAAAGAATATGAGGGTAAAATAAATATCTACAAGGTAAACACAGAAGAAGAGACAGAATTGGCTGCAGCTTTTGGAATACGAAGTATACCATCAATATTATTTTGTCCAAAAGAGGGGCAACCTCAGATGGCTCAGGGTGCTTTGCCAAAAGAGTCACTTAATCAAGCAATAAACGATGTTCTACTCAAATAGAAAACTACAATTTAATAATCTAGAAGCGGACCATATATGATCCGCTTTTTTTTATGCTATTTTTGCTTTACATGAGTTTTAATAGTAATCAAACATCAGAGCTAATATTATCAACAGCATATTTTCCAAATGTTGAATATTTTGCGTTAATAAACCTATTTGATGGTGTCATGATTGATGTTAATGAAACATTCCCAAAGCAAACATATAGAAACAGGTGCAGTATACTTACTGCAAATGGTCCACTAAACCTTGTACTGCCAGTATCAAAACCCAACGGAAACAAATCCCTAACTAAGGATGTAACTATTTTTGATAGGGAAAAGTGGCACCTTAATCATACTAGAGCAATATCATCTGCATATAGCACCTCCCCTTTTTATATTCATTATATTGATGAGTTTATAGGTATTTTTGATAATAAATGGGATAACCTCATTGACTTAAATACCGAGATAATCGAACGTATATTGACAATCCTTGAAATAAGTAAGAACATTAATTACACTGATAATTTCCTGCCAGTTGAAAACACACATAGTGATTTTAGGTTTGCCATAAGTCCAAAGGTTAAAAGTGATTTAACATCATTTGATGAATATACTCAGGTTTTCTCTGATAGGTATGCGTTCTTCCCAAACTTAAGTGTTTTGGATCTTATTTTTAATCTAGGCCCTAGAGCTAAGGATTATCTAGATAATGTCTCGAATAAAATATTAAATTCCTAATCTGGATAAGATATTCTTACATGATGGATATTCAATAGTTTCTTCTTTAAAACCTTCCTTGCAATGCTTATTTGTTGCATTGTAATGTTTGCATTTAAGAACTGTCCATGCTCCATCAATGAATTAAAAATATTATCCACTAAGTCATTAATTTTTTGTTCATCAGGTGCATTTAAACTTCTTGAAGCAGCTTCAACAGAATCTGCCATCATAACAACTGCTGTCTCTTTGGAAAAAGGTGGTGGGCCATGGTATGTAAACTCACTTTTATCCACTTCCATTCCAGGATTTTGCTTTTTCTCAAGTCTATAAAAGTATTCTACTCTTCTAGTGCCATGGTGTGTTCGGATGAAATCAATTATTTGTTCAGGAAGCCTTGCTTTTCTTGCCATTTCAATTCCACCCAAAACATGTCCTATTATAATCTTTGCACTCTCCTCATAAGTGATTTCATCATGAGGGTTATATCCTGCAACCTGATTTTCCACGAAATATAATGGATTTTTCATTTTTCCAATATCATGGTAGAGAGCTCCAGTTCTTGCGAGAAGTGCATCCCCTCCTATCTCATAAAGCACCTCTGAGGCCAAATTTGCAACCTGGAGAGAGTGCTGAAATGTTCCGGGTGCTTTAATACTTAATTCACGTAACAACGTATTATTTGTATTTGATAATTCAAGCATTGTTAGTTGAGTAATAATCTCAAAAGTTTTTTCATAAATAAATATAATTGGAAATGCTAAAAGAATCAATACGGAACTGCCGGCATAATTACCAATAACTCTCCAAGAAAGACTTTCAAAGGACCCCTCTTGTATGAGGAGCATACTTATATATACAATTATGTATGTAATAAATACCATCAATGCAGCACGAAATAGATCTGATCTCTTACTAAGTTTTTGTACTGAATAGACTGCAATCAAGCCTACAATAGCTTCGGTGTAGAAGAACTCAAAACTATTAATAGCGTAAAACCCAAGCAGCATCAATGTTACAAGGTATACGAAAATTGCAACTCCTGCATCTAAAAATGCTGCAATTATTATTGCTAGCAATGCAAAGGGAACAATATATACCCACTCAGGGAATACAATAAAAATAAAGTCCGTTATGGCTACAAAAAATAATTGTGTGATTATTATTAGTACTGTATATTTAATTTGATCGTAAAAACTTTTACGATAAAATTTTATAAAGAGATATTGTACGAGAAATAGAAGTGTAACAAGAGAAACCATTCCTATTATCGTATAAATTCGTGAATCCGATGTATCTAGTTCTTTTTCATAATCATATTTTAAGGAAATCAAAGTTTGATATATATCGCTATTAACCAGCTCCCCTGTGGAAATAATTAGTTCTCCTTTTTGTACAAGCCCCCTGGTAGTTGATATCTTATTTATTAACTCATTTAGTTCAGATTCATTTTTACTATTATCATATATTATATTCTGAACCAAGGAGATCGATATAACATTTTGTAATAGTATACTATCTGGTGATTGTAACCCCTCTATTCTCTTTTGTGCATCTAAAGTGGCTGACCTTATATCATATAGTTGCCCTAGAGTTGTTTCGGCAACAACATTGCCGTGTATGAGTCTTAATTGGTAGAAAGGGTCTTTACCATCTATTACAGGATTATATTGTATTACACCTCTGCTTTCAAATTTCTTATAAATCTTCAATAGAAAGTTTACATATTTAGAAGAATCTGCCTGATCAAAGTTATTGGGCCTTAATTCCCATGCTGTATTAAAGTTTCTTATTAACTCTACTTCTCCTTCTGCAGAGATCTCATCATCGTATCTGAAATAAGGAATAAATGCTTTTGTAATCTGTCTGGTCTCATCATCGATCTCAGTAGTTGTTTTTAATGTTGCAAAATCAAATGGTGCGATTAAATCATCATGACTCCATGGTTTCCCAACCTGAAACTCATACTTAAATAAACTTTCTTTAGGGCTAACCCAAATAACTATCACAATGGCTAAGACATATATTAATACCTTTAGGATTTCGTAGTAATTATGTTGTATTTTTGAAAAAAGAGTATTCATTTGAGACATTTTGACTAAACAAAATTAATTAAAAGGATAAACAAACTAAATTTTTCTTCCAATGCAAGAATTTGGAGTATGCGAATTAAGTATGGTTCCTGTTAGAAAGCAACCATCAGAAACCAGTGAAATGGTAAATCAATTATTGTTTGGAGATTTAATTAAAGTATATGACTCTCAAAATAACTGGCTATTAATTCACACATATCATGATGACTATGAGGGTTGGATTGACAAAAACATGATTACCAATATCAACAAAACCGAGTTCAAAAGGTTAGCAAATGGTAAACCTTCTTTTGTAATAGAAGCATCCGCAAAAGCTGAATCAGAAACTAACACACAATTGAATATTCCAAGGGGAGGTAGGCTAACAGATGTTAATGATGGTAACTTTGAAATATCAGGAAATAGATATTCAATTGACAACAATTTATTCATACAAGCAGGTACGATATCATTAACTGATCTGGCAATGAGATATCTAGGGTCACCATATATGTGGGGTGGTCGTTCCCCATTTGGCATAGACTGCTCCGGACTTATTCAGATAATATTTAAAATGATAGATATGAACCTAAAACGCGATGCAAGCCAGCAAGCAGAGCAGGGCATTAATATTGACTTCATAAATGAATCCAAGGAAGGTGATCTTGCATTTTTTGATAACTCAGAGGGTAAAATTATTCATGTTGGAATCATACTAAAAGATAATAGGATATTACATGCGTCGGGGACAGTAAGAATTGACAAGCTTGATCACCATGGTATTTTTAATGATAGTCAAAATAAATATACTCACAACCTAAGAATTATTAAACGTATTCAATCCTGAATATTATATTTAGCAAAAGTATATGCTTACTAGCTGGTAAATATTGTAGTGGATAAAAATATATTAGATTACTACCAAAAAATCACTAGTCTTATTGTTAGCAAAACTCATACTACCTAGTGGCAAAACTATTTTTGACTACCTAAACAATTAGTTTACAGAATGCGAGAGATAATAGTATCTTTTCAGTTGAAATGTTAACAATTGTTAATAATTATTAATACATCCATAATCTAATTACCTATCATATTCCATATTTTAGCATCAATAAACTTTAAAAAAATAATATTGATAAACCAAAACTTTTTAAGCTTATGAAAAGATTAAATTTACTTTTAACAATTATGGTAATGGTAATATTTACCAGTACCACATTCGCACAGGGTGTTGTCAGAGGTGTAGTGCAGGATGTAAACACTGACGAAACACTTATAGGTGCTACAGTAATGATAGAAGGTACAACAATTGGTGTTACTACCAATTTAGATGGTAGTTTCCTACTTATTGTTCCGAGCGGAGACCATAAATTATCGGTTAGCTTCGTTGGTTATGAAACTACGGTTATGGATATTTCTGTAAAAGATGGTTCTACATACAACCTTGGAACAATACTTGTGAAGTCAAATGCTATTGGGCTTGATGAAGTAAACGTTCTCGCTTCCGTAGCAATAGACAGAAAAACTCCAGTGGCAGTATCAACAATTGATGCTCAAACTATTGAAAACAATTTAGGTAGCCAGGAGTTCCCAGAAATCATGAAAACAACACCTAACGTATATGTTACAAAACAAGGTGGTGGTTTTGGTGATGCACGCATGAATGTTCGTGGATTTAACCAAAGAAATGTGGCTGTTATGATAAACGGTATTCCTGTCAATGATATGGAGAATGGTTGGGTTTATTGGTCAAACTGGGCTGGTCTCGGAGATGCTACAAGAACAATCCAAGTTCAAAGAGGTCTTGGTGCGTCTAAGCTAGCAATTAACTCTGTTGGTGGTACTGTAAATATTATTACAAAAACTACTGACATGAACAAAGGTGGGTCTTTAAAAATGGAAGCTACAGATTTTGGTCGTTTCAAAACCACTTTGGCTTTATCAACAGGTAAATTGAAAAGCGGAACTGCAGTAACATTTGTTGGATCTAGAACATTTGGTACTGGATACATTGATGCTACATGGGCTGACGCATGGTCATATTTCCTTTCTGTTAGTCAAGATGTAGGTAAAGACCATCAACTTGTTTTAACAGTAATTGGTGCACCTCAGCAACATGGCCAGCGAGACGGTTATTACATGCTTGATTCAGCTAAATATGAAAAATATGGTACTAAATACACTCAAAACTGGGGATATCGTGGAGGTGAAGTTTTGAATGAGCGTGTGAATTATTATCATAAGCCTCAGATGGCGCTAAACTGGTATTGGACTATAAATGAAAAAGCCTTCTTAGCTACATCAGCTTATCTATCGTTCGGAAACGGTGGTGGATCTGGTCCTTTAGGTTATGGCAGTTATTTAAATGGTAATCAGTATAGTGGTTATTATAAATATGAGCCTCCACAAACTGCAAGTGGACAATATGATTGGGATCAAATGGCTGATATTAACGCAAACGAAGATATGTACTCGGTTAGAGATGGTGATACAACTTGGGTTCCGGCAGGTGAATCAAAACATATTATCCGAAATAGTGTAAACAATCACCTATGGATGGGAGTTTTATCAACACTTACATATAACTTAAGTGATAACCTAGTTTTAACAGCCGGTCTTTATAGCCGTTACTACGAAGGTGAACATTATCGCGAAGTACGCGATCTGATTGGTGGTGATTATTGGTCAGATAAAGCCTTTGGGCAGACGAAAGTTGGTGACAAGATTGCTTATTGGAATGATGGTATCGTAACCTATGGAGGTATTTTTACTCAGCTAGAGTATTCAAAAGGAAATTTTGATGCATTTGTTACAGGAACAGTTTCAAATACATGGACTGCTCGTATTGATTATTATAATTACACTCCAGGAACTGGTGAAAAAAGCGAGACCTTATCAAATATGGGATACAATGCTAAGATTGGTGCCAACTATAACCTAAACGAAAAGAATAACATTTTTGTTAACGCAGGTTACTATTCAAGGGTTCCATTCTTTAGGTTTATGTTCCTTAATTATAGAAATGACGTTAATCCGGATCTGCAAAATGAAAGTATTATGGCTGCAGAGTTAGGTTATGGATTTAAATCTAAAAAATTCAGCGCACAATTCAATGCTTATTATTCAGTATGGGATGACATTTCTGTATTAACCTCTTTCCAAGCTGATAATGGTGCAAATGTAAATGTGTTCATGTCAGACCTTAAAGAAGTTCATACCGGTATTGAACTAAATGCAAACTATGCTGCCACTCGTTGGTTAGGCATTGATGGTTTACTAACAATAGGTGATTGGACATATGCCAATGATCCAGAGGCACAATTATTTGATGATGAATCCCTTGAACCAATAGGAACAGGAACTTTATACACTAAAGATTTAAAAGTTCCTAATCAACCTCAAACGATGGCAGGATTATTCTTAAATATTCAAGCGACTAAGAGTATAGATTTCGGTCTAAACTACCTGTATTATGCAGATATTTATGCTGATTTTACTCCTGAGGATCGCGATACAGAAGCTGACAGAGCGCAATCATGGAAACTTCCTAACTACGGAACAACAGACTTTCGTTTTGGATGGAGATTCCAAGTTGCAGGTCTTGATTCATACTTTAACATGAATATATACAACCTATTTAATGTTGAAGCACTTGTGGAAGCAGAAGATAAACAAGTAAAAATTGAGAATGCTGCCGGTGATGTTATTGGATACGAGCATACATTTAAAAAAGGGTTCTGGAATTGGGGTCGTAACTTTAACTTTGCTCTTAAAGTTAATTTCTAATACCAATTTAGATCTAGAAAAAAGCCTTCCAATATTTGGAGGGCTTTTTTTATTTTTACACTTTTTAATAAGTATTTAGATTAAATGAAATATAAACTATCAATGAGCATTACTCTAGTAGTAATAACTATGTTTCTTGGATGTCACAACATTCCGGGAAAACATACAGAACAACCATACTTAATAGTATTATCTTTGGATGGATTTAGATGGGATTATCCTGAAAAGGCATACACACCAACTTTGGATTCACTTGCAAATGCTGGATCTAGAGCAGAATCTATTATTCC
>ENA-UZWW01007160-UZWW01007160.1-metagenome-genome-assembly--contig:-Day-5--50m-contig-7160_pt1 | contig 10695 bp, 20 predicted proteins | sample MGYA00260348_ERZ794908 | MGnify/ENA metagenome assembly ERZ794908
TTGTCATTAGTATTAATATGAAATCCTATTCGATTTGCATCTGATCCTGTGGTATTGTATTGTTCAAACTTTAAAGTATTACCTGAACCGTCTAAATCACCACCCCAGCCTTCACCAGAACCCCAATATGAAACCCAACTAAATGTATTATTATTTCCTTCTTGGTCAATATCAATCGTATTATTATCGTGGGACACTGATAAACGAACTTCATTATCATCCCCGTCCTGTAAGATATCTAAAGTAAGATTGTTACTCGTTCCTACCTGAGTGATATATATCGAATTGGCTGCAAATACATTTAGACATAGTAGTAGACTACTGACTTTGAATAATAATGATTTCACTTTCAGTACCTCCTAATTCGAAGTCCAATAACTCGAAATCCCCCATCTGGATATTCATTATGTAGCTATTAGCCTTTTCGAGTCTTAGTTCTACAACACTACCACTTGCTGCTTCCCTGTGCCAATACCATTGCGGGTCTTCATCTAGTATTGTAATTCCTGTTGTTGTATCTTTACCTAGTTTGAAGTCATATACCCCTTTCCTCTTATCAAACTCAGAACGCATCTGTAAAGCTAATTGAGCGTTTAGTTGTGCAAGTATATCTCCTAAGAAGTTCTGGTCTAAGAAATCTATATCTAAGGAGGAAGCTAATTCGTCTTCTTCCTCTTCTAAGTAGTCTATCTCTAAATCATCAAACTTTAGGAAGTCTATGTCTAGTGCAGTAGCTACCTTATTTAATTGTTCTTCTCTTTCAGCTTCTTCAATCTCCCTAGGTTTAGAGATAATTAATAAATTGTTTATGTAACTTTCCTCTAAGTCTAGTATTACTGGTTTTAAAGGTCTACTACTAATAGTGTCTACAACAGTTGCTTGAAAAGCTTGATTCATTATAACCATGCCAGCATCTGACTCTACCGATATCTCCCCTACAAAGCAATTTCCGTTTGTATCACAAGAAGGTAGTAGTATTATTGTGGAGCTACCAATCTCATCTATTGTCATTGTGAAATCAGTACCACGAACACCAATCACAGCACTAGGAGTAGTAATCTTAACGTTCTGTCTACTATTCTTAGCTATCTGCCCACTTGCGTATCTTATAGTACCCAAGCTGGCTTTAAGAGTTAGTGACCCTTCTTGTGAGGCAGGGTCATAAACAAAATCATCAATTAGTAACCTGCTATGCTCTGTTACGTCTACTCTTGTTTCATCTATAAAGTCTATCTGTACTTTGCCTTTTGCAGTAGAGACTACATCTAACATCTCTACTCCTAAGTCTTTTTCTACTTCGTATACTTCGAACCCTTCATCTCTTTCTATAGCAGCGGAGCCTGTAAAAGCGGTTACTAAACCAATGTTTGCTGAAACCGTTGTAGTTAAAAGTAATAATAAACTAGTCCCTCTGAATAATGTCCACATTTGCACTTGCACCGTTTGTTGTCATATCAATGACGTTTACTCCCCCGCTTTGATGTATAACAAAATCCGCACTATCTCCAGTCTGGTCTAAGTCTAAAGTACTGGCACTGGTTTGGTCTATATCATACGTTCCTCCCGCTCCATCTAATTCTAGAGTTGCGGTAGCATGGGCAGTTTGATTTATGTTAATTGTTTTTACTGCTGAACTTGTACTTCCAGAAGAAGTCATGTTAATTGTACCACCTGCAGTCTGGTTTATATCTATATTTTGTGAGCTGCCTACAGCAGTGTAAGAAACGTAGTTATCATAACTTCCAGACTGTACTACGTCGTAATCACCTGTAATACCTGTTTGGTCACTTATAAAAGTATGTCCATTTACATCACCATTGTCATCTATATTAAGTAAGTAGTTGTTACTGTCACCATCAACTGTAATTGTTACTATAACACTAGTACCATCTATAGCTGCATTAATTACTGTACTATCAGTACCTGATTCACCTAAAATTGTAACTCCTGCACTATCTCCAGACTTTGAAGAGGTGTTTCCTATATCAATATCAATATCAGAGGAATTACCTGTAAAAATGATTGAAGCTGTTACACTATCACACCCTGAAGTAGAAGACCCACTATCACAGTTAAAATCAATATTATTGCTATTACCTGTTGTTGAAAAAGTACCCGTGAAACTGTCACCATCGATATCAAAAGTTAATACGTTAGTGTTACCCACTTGGTCTATGTTAAAGTTTGAGGCTGAGCCCGAAACTGTCGATGCGGTTGTAGAACTACCTACTGTATTCCCGTCCCCATCTTGTAATACGTCAAACACTAATGAGGCTCCTGCCTGTGTTACGTATATTTTGTTTGTTGCCATAGAGGGCAAACTCATCATTGCTATGATAAAGAAAGTTAAGTATCTCATCCTAGTACTCCTTCATTTTATTCTCCTTGTTTTTCAGAAATTGGATGAGGTATCCAATCGTCTACTAAATTAATATATTCTATGTTATCCTCAGTAACTTCTGCGGTTACTGGCTCTTCCCACTCCCATAGTCCTTGTTCTCTACCTTCGTAGAGCATTTGTAAAACTCCATATTCAATTGCGGTACGAATAGCATAGTTGACTGGTTCGTTTGCTGCGTTGCCAGATTCTATTTCTAATGCTCTTGTACCTAAATCCAAAAATCGAAAGACATCAGCTCCATTACTGGTGCTTGCGATTGTCTTAGTTGAGGATACAGTAAGAAGTATTTCTCCTGTCTGTACTGCAACTAACCTTAGTGAAACTGTTACTTGATCGGTTCTATATTCTTCGTGTGTACCCAAACCGAAGTATCTTGCACCTGCTCCACCGCTTGTAGTGTTAGTATCGTAACCAACAATACCTCCTTCCAGTATCAGACCCGCAAACATCATAGGTTGCAAAGCTTCCTGTCCGCCTGTACCGTCGTACAACTCTCGTGTACTTCTAATCAGCTGTCTTTCTTTAACTAGAGCATCTAGACTTGCTCTTTCAACAACTGTAAACCAACCACCGTTATTAACTGCCATTAATGCTTGTATAACCCAAACATCTGCTCCCTGGGATACTGCAGTGGATAAACCTACCTGCTTTCTCTGTCCTGTAACATCAGGGAAGCTATAAACTGCGACGGTAACCTTTACTGGGTTGCCCTCACCATCTGTAGGAACATTTATCAAACTAGGCATATCATGTAGAAGTGTCTTTGTTGGTGTTCCTTGTGTAAAAGGCATATCGCCCTCTATAGCTTGTGTTTTCTGGTTCATGGAACACGAACCTAATAAAAACGATAGTATTGCTATTCCTAAGTAGTCCATTTTAAAACTTAAAGTCTCCTACTGGAACTATTAACTGTGTAATGCCTCCATTCGCATCCGTAACAGTTAGTGTAATTGTTTCTGCTGATTCATCTTTTGCCCAGTATACTGTTGAACCATCGGGTAAAGTTGCTGTGCCACTAAGAGGGCATTCTGTTTCAGAAGTTGAATCATCTTCAGTACAATTAGTACCAAACATATTATCTACCATCTGTTTGGATAAATTAGCAAATATACGACTTTCAACGTTTGTAACAAACTTAGCAAGAGTAGTATTCTTAGCTGCTCTTTCTGCCGCTTTCTCTGCTGCAGTTAAGTCATCTTGTACAGACTGGGCTCTGTTGTACTGCAACTGCTCTAAAGACAGTACATGACTAGAGTACCCCTCTCCACTAAAAGAAGGATTACCGAATCCAAAGGTTAAGTTACTTGCGTGACTTACCAGACTCAGGCTTAGTAATATCAGTGCTACTAATCTCATTTGCTTCTTCCTTTTGTTGTATAATCATATCTAACTTGGCATTGAGTCTAATCAAGTCGTTATCTAACATTCTTATCCTATCGATAAGAGCTATTAACGTCATGTGGCTCTCGCCTATAATTGGGTCTACTTGTTCAGTTACCCACCTCCAAATAAAGTATATAAAGTACCCTAGTCCGCCTGCAGCGATAATAGGAAACCCATAGTCATTAATGACTTGTCCAATATCCATTTAGTCCTTCCTTGCATCTTTCTGTCCATCTGCTCTTGCTACCCTATCTAAGTCAGGTTTTACACCAAAAGCACGGCACATCTTTAGGTCAATACGAATAATCTCGTTATTCATTGTTTTCACTCTGCCATCTAAGGCTTTGGAAAACATCCTTTGCTGTTTAATATCGTCTAGTACTCCGTCCAATATAAAATTAAGTGTTAAAAAGACAAAGTACCCGCCAGCTAAAGACGCCACTATAGGAAATCCTACGTCAGATACAAGGTCTAAGTATTCACCCATTTAATACTCCTCTGGTGAATAGATAGTAACTAACTCATCTTTACCTTTCACCTTAACTTTGTCTATTTCTACTGACTTCATATGCTCGGGTAGTTGCTCCATGGTATAAGAAGAATACAGAGTAGTACAATTAGGGTACTGTCTAGTCTGTGCCTCTAACCTTGCAGCTAAGTTGACGGCATCACCAATACAAGAATAATCGAAACGTGTTTTTGAACCCATGTTACCTACTATGCAGTCACCAGTATTAACCCCAGAACCTATCTTTATCTCGGGCAACCCTCTAGACGCTAATTCAGTCTTTAATATCTCGGTTTCGATTGCTATCTCTATTGAACTCTTTACTGCCATCTCAGCATGATTCTCACAAGGTACTGGTGCGTTCCAAAACGCCACTATACAGTCCCCCATGTATTTATCTACACAACCACCATTATCATTGATAATCTTAGTCATTCTATCAAGGTAGTCATTGATTAATTCACATAACCCTTCAGGGTCATCATTATTCTTAAAATGTTCTGAAATTGGAGTAAACCCTACAATATCAGAAAACAAGAACGACATCTCTTTTCTGTCGCCACCCAACTTAAGCATCTCTGGGTTCTTTTGCAGTATAGCGACCTGTCGTGGGTCAAGATAATGCTCAAACTGTTTCTTAATAAGTTGTTTGGCTTTAAATTCTATTATGAACCTTCCAAACACTGCTACTAGCCCTACTAGTAGTACTGTTGTCATGCCCATTGTTATATCTAGTAAATATAGATGTTTTTGCCAAGCGTACAGTGAACCGTAAATTAATCCACCTCCACTTCCTGATAAAAATATCCCTATCAACCAATACGGTGCAAATCTGACTAAGACTACTATAAATAAACCAAGTAGTAGTGTTGTTAGCAGTTCTGCTGTTTTTGCCCAGTACGGTCTTTGTATGTACTCGCCCTCTATTAATGTTTGGAGCGAAACCGCTGCTGGAACAAAATTATGCTGCGCACCAGTAGGAGTAGCTATCATACCGCCCACACCTTCTGCTGTTGTTCCTATAAGTACTGTTCTACCTTCAAACGCTGACAAGTCTGTACTAGCAGCGGAGATGGTTTCGAACTTCTTATTCCATCTTAACCAGATTCTCGCATTCTGGTCTGTTTTCATAACAGGGAAGCCTTTTACTCGTACTGCGGCTATTCCACCTGCGTTTGCCTTTACTTGGTACGAAGGGTTGCCAGTTGCTACTCTAAGTACTTCTACTGCGATACTAGGGTATACTTCCTCTCCTATACGCATCATAAGTGGTAGTCTTCTTACTACCCCGTCTATCTCTGGTACCGTGTTAAGTACTCCAACCCCGTCTGCTCGTTCGCCTAGGAAGGGTATCGGTCCGAGCATTCCTTCCCATTCAAATAAGAACGGGATCGGGTTACCTATCTTTGCTACACCTCTAGGAACTCCATTTTTGTTTACTTGGGTAGAACCTACTTGTGCTATAACTACACCATTATTTGGTAATGCAGATACAAAATTATCATCTCCACCTAACCTGTCCTCCTCCGAGAATAAAATAGGTATAACTATGATACCTGCCCCTGCCTCACGTAGGTTCCAGACTAAATCGCCTATAACCTCTCTAGACCAAGGCCACTGCCCATATTTCTCTATTGCCTGCTCATCTATGGTGAGAACACCAATGTCAGGCGATACAACAGGTTTATCTGTCTGTTGTATTAAATCAAACTGTTTTAACCTAGCTATTTCTCCAATAGCAGTATCACTGTAGTGAAAGTACGATAGTAGTAGTACTATTAGTAAGGGTACTATTATACTTAGTTTTTTCACTTCTTATTAATATACCAAGGGTTAAGTTTTTTAATTCCGTTTTCTAGCTTTTCGTTAATTATCCACCCTGCGATGAATCCAACTATAAATGCTCCAATTATCATATCTCTGCTCCTGCTGGTAAATCTACTTTACCATCCGCTACTAGTCTTTCTCTATTATACTGATGTAGTTCAGCTAGTTCGTCCTTTGACCCACCGAAGTAAGGTACTGCATGTCCTGCTGCTATAAGTAAGTCTGTTACTCGCTGTGGTCCTGCATTATTAGGCTCTGTAAAGAAATCGCCTAGCACACGACCAAACTTCCCCTTTTTGTCTCCACCTTTCTTATCTACTTCAGTTTTCAACATTTTAATAGCACCTTCAGGTAGTAGCATCTTTAAGTACTCTTTTGCTGCTAGACCAAATGCTTTTTCTACTAAATCTCTAGTACGACTCTCGGGAGTATCGATACCCATGACTCTCACTCTTTCCTTGTGAATCCAAATACCAAATCCTAAGTCAATATCAACGTCGACTGTATCACCGTCTACTACTCTTAGTATCTTACATCTATATTCGTGCATAGTTAACCCCTTATGTCTATACCAGCATCAGGTGTAGGAATAATAAACATCTCCTCTTCTCCTGACTCTAGTCTTTGAAATTCAATATACATCTGTTTCTCTAAGTCGTATAGGTCACGCTGTATACCCTCAAGAGCATTATGGTAGTATACGGCAGACTGTTCTGCTTTTAACTGATCTAACTGGTACTGCATAACAAGAAATACAATTATGGGCAGTATTAATATTTTTATCCATTTTTCCATAATTAACTCTTCTTTTTAGGCTTCTTCTTGCCTGGTTTCTTTATAGGCCCTTTAGGCCATAACTTAGTTGTCATTTACTTCTCCTGTTCGTCCCAACCCATATCATGCACACATTCGATAGAGTCGATTAGTTTTTTGTCTTTTTCCGCTTGATTCTTCTTCCAAGCGGCTAATCTAACGGTGTACTGCTTTTCGTCTAATTCATGCCACCCTATACATATTTCTATCGGTGAGCGACCGCACGCACATTCTGTGAGTACAGTTGAACCTTTCATAAACCTTTTCTTTCCATCCGCTTTTTTAAATTCTTTAAACTCTTTACTAGACTTATCTTCTTTTTATAGGCTTTGAGAGTTTTACCCTCGCCATCTCTATCTTTAAGATTTTTTAACTTTTGTTTTATATGTTCTAGTTGAGTTGCTTTCTTTACATTCCTACTAGTTTTTTGCTTCATTATATCCTATCGTTAAGTTTCCTAGCGTTAAGTTCCGCTTTCATCCTATCGTACTTCTCTTTACGTCGAGCATCTTCCGCAGCCGCTTCCGCCTTCCGGCGAGCTCTACGTTGTGCTGCCCAAGGGCTAACAACGTTAGTAAAGACTAAGAAGCCTATAATGACGTATAATATATTAGATAGTACTGAGTCAATTATATATGCTACCATTTGTTCTTTATTTCCTTCTTCGATTTGTGAAACATTAGGTTTGTCTTCGGGTAAGACTTCGTCTACTGCCACAGAGGTTAGTAAATTAGCGAGCGCAGGGATAGGCCCAGCAACAGTATATGTTACTGCTGTTGTAGCTGAAGTTTTGATTAGATTTCCAGGTTCTAGAGATTTGAATCCGAATAGGGAACACCCCGATAGAGATAATGCTAGAACGCCTGCTAGAATAGTATTTTTCATGTATTCAATCCTGGTTCGTAAGTATACCCCCTTCTTGCGAAGAGGGTAGGATAAAAGTATAAAAACTCCCCGAAAGTTTTAATACAGTATTTAAGTATCACAATTATGATGCTTAAATTAGTGTAGTACCCTTGGTTTCCCATCTGAGGGGAGTTGGTACGTTGGATTCTTATGCAACTCATCATACAAGAACACTACTGCCTCACTTAGATTTAGTAGTCCTTCCTCGTCCTGATTTAAAGCTTCTCTTCTGGGTTGAAGAACAATCAAGGCGTCTGCGCAACTCTTATATAATAATGTTACCCATTCCTCGTTTAGTTGCATTTTATTCGTCTCTTTGGTTTTTGTAGATTAGCTCTAACATGATGTCAAGCTTCTCATCAATCTTTTCGAACATTTGTTTATTGTCGCCTTCCATTGAAACTAGTTGTTGCTGTAAATTTTGTAAGTTAACCTCAAGGATTGCTACATCGCGTTCTATACTTGTGATATACATAACTGCACCTAGTATAAGGGCGAAGGTAGTTACCAAGTGACTTATACTTATGGCTTTTGATAGATGCCATGTCTTATTATCTGTCATAACTACTTCTTTTTCTTACTTGATTTTTTCACGGCTTTTGGAGCCGTTTTAGAGGTAGGACTAGCTTTACTGGTAGAAGTATCGCCAGTCTTTGGTAAGTCCGAGTTGCGCAATTTTGCAATCTCTTCTACAGCCATGCCCGACATTGCAGCTAGCTCCTCATCTTGATGACCCTCGGCCATTTTGCGTTTAACTTTCTCTATGTTCATTATTTTCCCTTAATTGTCATCTTAGCAACTTTAAGTTCTAAGTCTTTGACCTTTGCGGTTAGCGCTTCGACTACTCGTAGTGTCCAACTATCGAAATCCTCTCCACTTGGAGCTTCTTTGTTTGTTAGTTCCTGTAGTACTTTGTACGCTCTCTCTGCTTGGCTCATCTGCCTCTCCTTCTGTTAGAATTTTAATCTGTGCGTCCGTTAAAGCTGGATACGCGTTAGCGTACTCCTCTTTCGAGTACTCTAAGGATGCTTCTTTTATTGCTTGAAATTTACTATCAATCATTATCCCGTCTCCAGTAACTTTTTCATAAGTTCACCGTAATTTCCTTCCCCAAACGAGGAATTATCGTTAATTTGAACATTAGTTTGATTTTTAATACCTGACTGTTCGGCTTTAACTGCGTCTGTCTGTATTTTCATTTCATCAACACGCATTTTATGCGCTAATTGAAGTAATTCTGCAATATCTTTATTTGACGTCATATCTGCTTCGTCCAATTCTTCTAGCTTCTTTTCAATAATGTCATCTAAAGTTGCAGCTAACTTGAATCGGTTTCTATATCCGACATCTAGGAATACTGTGTCAACATATTTCTTTACTTCACGTTGATTTAAGTACTTGCTTACCTCGTCTTGGGTAACCCCTAGCGAACTAGCGGTTGCTTCAACTGACGTGGTCTTTAAGTATGTGTTCGCAATTTCCAGGCCTTCTGGAGAAATGTGCGCTTCTTCAATTTTTGCTAAGTTATTCATATATTTCTCCAATTATTCTGGTTATTATATCAAAGTTTGAGCTGGAAGTCAAGCCTTATTTTTCTTAGGTCATTGAAAAAATTTGAAAAATTTAATTTTTTTCAGATACACCGTTTTGGGTTTCGAATATTACCCCAAGTAGTACATGCGGGGGTGCGCACAGGTTGGGGGAAAAATCAAGGTCTAAAAACCCCCCTGAATGCTTTTTGGTATGCTTAGACATATATATGAATTATTTGCAAAAAAGACTTGCAAAGGGGTTGCAATCTGTTATAATATACCTATGTTTAATAAAGAAGGAAAAAATGTTATGATGAAAAAAATGAACTTTGGTGAGGTCGCTGGTTGGGTTGGATTAGGTTGCTTACAATTTAATTCTGTTCCTGCAATTATCTCATCTGTTGAAACTGGTTCAACAACTCCATTAGGTACAATCTATCTTACTTTGATAGGTTTGTTTCTTTATTTGGTTAGGTCGCTAAAAGCGAATGATACTCTTTATACTGTCGGAAATACTATCGGTATAATTGGAAATGCCATTTTGTTAACTACTATTTACTGGGGATAATATGAAAAAAGATATCTACTTAATCATAGATACCGAAACCACAACCGATAACAAGGTTGTGGATTTTGGTGCGATTGTTTGTAATCGCAAAGGTGAGATACTTCACCAATGCTCAACTTTAATATATGGCATCTTCGGTCAATCTGCTCTTTGGTATGACAGGGGCGTCAATACTGGAATTTGGTCTGCTCAAGGTAAAGACAAACGCATGAACAGATACCACGAAATGTTAGAGAATGGCTCACGCATTTTAGCATCTGTTAATCAAATCAATAGGTGGCTTGAGAGGGTGAGAGGAAAATACAATCCAATCTTGACGGCTTACAATCTGCCATTTGATGTTAACAAATGCAACAATACTGGCATTGACTTAACTATGTTTTCTCAACGCTTTGATTTATGGACAGCATCATTTAATAAATGGGCAATGACAAATAAATATAAAACCTTTGCTCTAGAAAATCACGCTTTTAATAATAGAACGGCATTGGGTAATATGACATACCAAACTAACGCTGAAATTATGGCAAAATTCATCACTCAAGAAAATCTAGATGATGAACCACATACGGCACTAGAAGATATAATCGGATATGAATTGCCTATACTGGTTAAACTAATTAACACAACTACTAAAGAAGAATTTATGAACCCGACTCAAGGATTTGATTGGCGAAAGGTTCAACTCAAGGATAACTTCAAATCATCATAGCGACACCCTTGCTTCCAAATGAGAATCATTCTCATTTGGCGGCGC
>ENA-UZWW01015668-UZWW01015668.1-metagenome-genome-assembly--contig:-Day-5--50m-contig-15668_pt1 | contig 10678 bp, 5 predicted proteins | sample MGYA00260348_ERZ794908 | MGnify/ENA metagenome assembly ERZ794908
AACGCCACGTCGCCCTCGACGCCCACCTGGTAGGCGGCCACGGTGCGTTCGAAGAAGTTGGTGAGTTCCTGCACGTCCTGGAGTTCCATGAACCCGAACGGGTTGGTGGTGTTGTAGCGACGCTCCAGACCCAACTGGGCGAGGCGCTGGTCGGCCACGAACTGCAGGTACTGCCGGGTGTCAGCGGTCGACATGCCGGGCACGCCCTGACCGAGGAGGTCCTCGGCGAACTGGAACTCGCACTCGATGGCCTCGTCGAGCATCTCGTAGATCCGGTTGCTGAGGTCCTCGTCGAACAACTCCGGCTGCTCGCGGCGCACCGTGTTGATGACCTCGAAGGCGAAGTTCATGTGGCAGCTCTCGTCACGGAACACCCAGTTGGTGCCGGCGGCCAGACCGTTGAGCAGCCCCTTGGAACGCAGGAAGTACACGTAGGCGAAGGCGGCGAAGAAGAACAGCCCCTCGATGCACGTGGCGAAGCAGATGAGGTTCAGCAGGAACGTCTTTCGCTTCTCGTCGGTGTCCAGGTCGCCGAGGTTCTCCGCGGCGTTCATCCACTTGAAGCAGAACTCGCCCTTCTGGGCGATCGACGGGATGTTGTGGATGGCCGAGAAGGCGGCCTCCCGTTCGGCCATGTCGGGGATGTAGTTGTCCAACAGGGTCAGGTAGAACTGGACGTGCAGCGCCTCTTCGTAGAGCTGGCGCGACAGGTACATCCGGGCCTCGGGGGCATTGATGTGCTGGTACAGGTTGAGCACCAGGTTGTTGGAGACGATCGAGTCGCCCGTGGCGAAGAAGGCCACCAGCCGGTTGATGAGGTGCTTCTCGGCCGGGACCAGCTTGCGGTCCAGATCCGGGATGTCATCGGAGAAGTCGATCTCCTCGACCGTCCACGTGTTCTTGATGGCGTCCCGGTACATCTCGTAGAACACCGGGTAACGCATGGGCCGCAGCGTCAGGTCGAAGCCGGGGTCCAGGATGTTGGCCCGGTTGGTCGCCGGAGCGGCCGCCGGGGTCTCGACGGCATCGGCGGCCGAGTCGAAGGGAACCTCTGCGAGAGCCATCAGTTGCACGCCTCACACGACTCGGGGTTCTCCAACGAACAGGCCACGGCCTCCTCGTCGGAGAAGGTGGGCTTCTCCACCGGTTCGCCACCTCCGGTCGGGCCGGAAGGCCCACCGGTGGTCGTCTTGTTGATCCGGGTGGCCGGTCGGGAGCGCAGGTAGTAGGTGGTCTTCACGCCGGACTTCCAGGCGTGGAGGTACATGGAACTGAGCTTGCCGATGGTCGGCGACTCCATGAACAGGTTCAGCGACTGGCTCTGGTCGATGTAGGCGCCCCGGGCCGCAGCCATGTCGATCAGGGATCGCATGGGCACCTCCCAGGCGGTGCGGTACACGTCCTTGAGGTCCTCGGGCATGCCCTCGACGTCCTGGATGGAGCCCTCGGCCATCTTCACCCGGTTGGCCATGGTCTCGTTCCACAGGCCCCGCTGCTGGAGCTCGCGCACCAGGTAGCGGTTGATCTGCATGAACTCGCCCGACAGCGTCTCGCGCTTGAACAGGTTGGATACCTGGGGTTCGATGCACTCGCAGCAGCCGGCGATCGAGGCAATGGTGGCTGTCGGGGCAATGGCGATGAGAAGCGAGTTGCGAAGGCCGTGCTCGGCGATCCGGGCCCGGAGGGTGTCCCAGCGGGCGGTGTCGGACGGAGCGACGCCCCACAGGTCGAACTGGAGGTCGCCCTTGGCGGCCCGGGTCAGCCCGTAGTTGGTGTGCGAACCGGAGGCCTCGGCCAGTTCGGTCGACGCCCACAGGGCGTTGAAGTAGATCTCCTCGGAGATCCGGGACGACAGGTCGCGGGCCTCGTCGGAGTCGAACGGCAGGCCGAGCTTGAAGAAGACGTCCTGGAGGCCCATGAGGCCCATGCCGACCGGTCGCCACGCCGAGTTCGACGTGGAGGCTTCCGGGGTGGGGTAGTAGTTGATGTCGATGACCCGGTCCAGGAACGGCACGGCCAGGCGCACCACCTCGGACAGGCGATCGAAGTCGAACACTCCGTCGGTGACCAGGGCGCCCAGGTTGACCGAGCCGAGGTTGCACACCGCGGTCTCGTCCTGGTCGGTGACCTCGAGGATCTCGGTGCACAGGTTCGACAGGTGGACCACTCGGCCCTCGGTGCCGGTCTGGTTGCACTTCAGGTTGGAGGCGTCCTTGAAGGTCATCCAGCCGTTGCCCGTCTGGGCCAGCGAACGCATCATCCGGCTGTAGAGCTCACGGGCCGGGATCTGGCGCTCGTAGATGCCCTCTTCCTCGGCCTTGAGGTAGGCGGACTCGAACTCGGGGCCGAACAGGTCGGTGAGGTGCGGAACCTTCGCCGGATCGAACAGGGACCACTGCCAGTCCTTCTCGACCCGCTCCATGAACAGGTCGGGAATCCAGTTGGCCAGGTTCAGGTTGTGGGTCCGGCGCTGCGGGTCGCCGGTGTTCTCCTTGAGGTCGAGGAAGTCCTCGATGTCGGAGTGCCAGGACTCGAGGTAGACGCAGGCCGCACCCTTGCGGCGACCGCCCTGGTTGACCGCGGCCACCGAGCTGTCGAGGGTCTTGAGCCACGGGACGATGCCGTTGGACAGACCGTTGGTGCCCCGGATCAGCGAGCCCTTGGCCCGGATGCGGTGCCACGCCACGCCGATGCCGCCGGCGAACTTCGAGAGCTTGGCGATGTCGGTGTACCGCTTGTAGATGCCGTCGAGGCTGTCCTCGGGCGAGTCCAGCAGGTAGCAGCTGGACATCTGCGGGTGGCTGGTACCCGAGTTGAACAGCGTCGGGCTGGAGGGCAGGTACTCCAGCGAGGAGATGAGGCGGTAGAAGCGGATGGCCTCGTCGGGGCAGGTCGACAGGCCGCAGGCCACCCGCAGGAAGAAGTACTGCGGGGTCTCGACGACCATGCGGTTCTCGGGATGGCGCAGGAGGTACCGGTCGTAGACGGTGCGAAGGCCGAAGAACTCGAACAGGTGGTCGCGCTCGTCCTCGATGGTGTCGTTCAGCTTGCGGGCGTTGGTGGCGACGAACTCGGCCACCTCGGGGCCGATGAGGCCCTGTTCGACGCCCATGGCCACCGACTGCGAGAAGGAGTGGATGTCCTGGTTGCGGACCTCCTTGTCGACCACCGTGGCCAGCAGGCGAGCGGCAAGACGGGAGTAGTTGGGCTCCTCGACAATGAAGGCCGCCGAGGTCCGGATGGACAGTTCGTCGAGCTCCTCGGTGGTGGCGCCGTCGCACAGGCCCGAGATGGTCCTGGTGGCCACCCGCATCGGATCCACGCCCGGAAGGCCGTCGGCGCAGCGTTGGACGGCCCGCACGATCTTGTTGACGTCGACCGCTTCGAGGTCGCCGTTGCGCTTTCGCACCCGCATGGTGGTGTTGTCGTTCTCGGTCGATTCGACGTTCGTGTCGCCGATTCGCTCCTCGGTGAGTGCCATCTCGTGTCCCTTTCCCCCGGTTCCCGCCGGTCGCCCTTCGGACCACCCGCCACTGTCGGCGACCGGTCCCCTCGTTGTCCGGGTGCGGAGCGCGACCTCCCATCGTGTGGCCGTCCCGGATGATCGGGCCGGTCGAGGGGTGGGCCGGGCACTGCCTCCCGGGACTTGAATTGCACGCATGTAACTACAACCATGTCAAGTGATTCGTGCGGCCCGGCCGGGATTTCTCGAGAGTCGCGCCACGGGTGGTCGTGGAAGGTCCCAGATCCGGCTGATTCGCGCGCCCAGTGGTCGGCCGCCCGCATCCTGTCGATCGGCGGATCCGGCCTAGCGTGTGGGCCGTGAACGACCCGACCCCCATCCTCGATGTCGATCTGGTGGCCTTCGAGAACGGCGATGAAGCTGCCCGACGGGCGGTGGTGGACGGGACGATGCGGAGTCTGGCCACCGGCTTCGTCTACGTGCGCCACGACCTCTCCGAGGACCTCCTGGACGACGCCTACGGTCGGCTGGCCGAGTTCTTCGCCCTGCCCCGGGAACGCAAGGACCGCTACACGGTGCCGGGCGCCAACGGACAGACCGGGTACACGGGCCTGCTGGTCGAGACGGCGGCCATCTCCGACGTGCCGGACTGGAAGGAGATGCTGAACTGGAGTGCGCCGGTTCCCGAGGGGCATCCGCTGAGGAAGCGATTCCCCCACCGGTACGGCGACCCGACGTTGCCCGACGAGGATCTGCCAGGCACCACCGAACTGCTCATGGCCTTCCACGAGGCGACCCTCGGGTTGCAGCGCCGGGTCCTGCGGATCCTGGCCATGGGTCTGGGCGTGCACGAGAGCTACTTCGACGTGATGCTGAGCGACGGTGCGGCCCTCACCCGGGCGCTCCACTACCCGTCCATGGACGCCGCCCCCGGTGACGAGCACGTGTGGGCGGCCGAGCACGGCGACATCAACCTCATCACCGCGCTGCCGCGGGCCACGGCTCCCGGCCTCCAGGTCAAGGTGGACGGGTCCTGGGTGGACGCCTCGCCGCCGGACGGCCACGTCATCGTCAACACCGGGATCATGCTGGACCACCTGACCAACGGGGTGATCCCACCGGGTATCCACCGGGTGGTGGCCGACGGTCCGGGTGAGCGTCATTCGGTGGTGCAGTTCTGCCACCCCACTCCGTGGACGATGCTGGCGCCCATTCCGACGTGCGTGACCCCGGAGAATCCGTTGCGTTATCCGACGATCACCGCATCGGACCGGCTGGAACAGGTGATCTGGGAGATCAACCTGGTGGAGTCGGGTCGGCGCCTGGACTGAGGGCCTGAACTGGGGGCTGGCCCGCTTCCCGGCGGTTCGCTGTTCAGGCGACGGTGAGAGAGAACCGGAGGCTTGCACCCTCGACGGTCACCGTCGTCGCGGTGTCGCCGGGCTCCGCGTAGGTGATGTCGGTGGCCAGTACCTGGCCGGACACGTGGGCCTCATGGGTGCGGATCGCGTCGAGCACCGCCTCGTCGCCGGCGACCACCAGGTGGATGCGGTCGGTGACCACCAGGTCGGCGTCGCGTCGGGCCTGTTGGACGTGGCGGACCACGTCGCGGGCCAGGCCCTCGCGGGCCAGTTCGTCGGTCACCTCGGTGTCGAGCACGACCACCGCGTCGCCACTGCCCAACGCCCCGGCCGTGACGCCCTCGGGTGACTCCACCCCGAGTTCGAACTCCTCGGCGGACAGCACGTGGCCGGCCACCGTCACCGTTCCGTCGTCATTGCGGACGTAGTCGCCTGACCGGGCGCCGGCGAACACCGTCTGGACGTCGCCACCCAGGCGCGGTCCGAGGGCCCGTCCGTCGGGACGGAGCACGAACCGGGCATGGGCCTCCAGATCGTCGGTCAGGTGGACGGCCTTCACGTTCACCTCGTCGAGCAGCAGGTCCAGGAGCTCGGCCAGGGTCTCGCTGTCCGTGCCGGCCACCGTCAACGACGAGAGGGGAAGGCGCACCCGGAGGCCGTGGTCCTCGCGGAGCCGGAGGGCGGTGGACGCCACATCGCGTAGGCGGTCCATCCGGTCCACCAGGTCGGGATCGGCGGGCAGGTCGTCGGCGTCGGGCCAGTCCTGCAGGTGCACGCTGGCGCCATCCGATGACCCGTCGGATGAGTCGCCCGTCAGGCCGTGGTGGATCTCCTCGGCCACCATGGGCAGGAACGGGGCGGCCACCCGACAGAGGGTGACGAGCACCGTGTAGAGGGTGTCGTGGGCGTCGCGCTTGTCGGTGGCCTCGGCGGTGTCCCCTGCCGAATCGGGAGTCGCCCGGGCCCAGAAGCGGTCGCGGCTGCGGCGGATGTACCAGTTGTTGAGGGCGTCGAGGAATCCCTGGATCTCGGCGGTGGCGCCCGGCAGGTCGTAGGCGTCCATCCGCTCCTGGACCGACTCGACGAGGCGCCGGGTCTTGGCCAGTAGGTACCGGTCGAGCAGCTGGGTGGAGTCGGTCCGCATGGTGGCCCGGTGGCCGTCGACGTTCGCGTACAGCGTGAAGAACGAGTAGGCGTTCCAGACGGGTAGCAGGACCTGGCGGACCACGTCGTCGATCCCGCCGTCGGCGATTCGCAGGTCGCCACCCCGGACGATGTTGGACGACATCAGGTACCAGCGGAGAGCGTCGGCGCCCTGAGCCTCGAAGATGACCGACGGTTCGGTGTAGTTCCGGAGTTTCTTGGACAGCTTGGTGCCGTCCTCGGCCAGCAGGATCCCGTGGCAGATGACGTTCTGGAAGGCCGGCCGGTCGAACAGGGCGGTGGCCAGCACGTGCAGTGTGTAGAACCAACCTCGCGTCTGGTTGATGTACTCGACAATGAAGTCGGCCGGGAAGTGCTCCTCGAAGCGTTCCCGGTTCTCGAACGGGTAGTGGAGCTGGGCGAACGGCATGGAGCCCGACTCGAACCAGCAGTCGAGCACCTCGGGCACCCGGCGCATGGTCGAGCGACCCGTCGGGTCGTCGGGGTTGGGCCGGGTCAGGTCGTCGATGAACGGGCGGTGCAGGTCGTCGGGTCGCACCCCGAAGTCCTGCTCGATCTCGTCGATGCTGCCGTACACGTCAATGCGTGGGTACTCGGGATCGTCGCTGCGCCACACCGGGATGGGTGAACCCCAGAAGCGGTTCCGGCTGATCGACCAGTCGCGGGCGCCGTCCAGCCACATGCCGAAGCGGCCGTCGCGGATGTGGCCGGGGACCCAGTTGATCTGGGCGTTGGTGGCCAGCATCCGTTCCCGCAGGTCGGTCACCTTCACGTACCACGACGAGATGGCCTTGTAGATGATCGGCGTGTCGGTGCGCCAGCAGTGCGGGTAGTTGTGCTCGTAGGTGTCGTGGCGGACGACCCGGCCCGCCTCCTTGAGGTGGCGGATGATGTCCGGGTTGGCCTCGAAGACGTTCTGGCCGGCCCACGGGGCCACGTCGTCGGTGAAGCGACCCTGGTCGTCGACGGGCACGACCCGTCCGATGGGGATGCCGGCGGCCTCGCACGTCGTCTGGTCGTCCTCGCCGAATCCGGGGGCCATGTGGACCACGCCGGTGCCGTCGCCGGCATCCACGAAGTCGGCGGCCAGGACCCGGAAGGCGTCGGTGCGGTCGGCGAAGAAGTCGAACAACGGGGTGTAGGTGCGCCCGACCAGGTCACGGCCCGTACAGGTGCCGACCTCGGTGGTGCCTTCGAGTTGGGCGGCGTAGCGCTCGACGGCGTCGGCACCGACGACCAGCACGGTGCCGTCGGCGTCCTGTCGGAGCGCGTACCCGACGTCGGGGCCCACGGCGAGGGCCAGGTTCGATGGAAGGGTCCACGGGGTGGTCGTCCAGGCCAGGATCCGCATGGGGCCCGGGTCGCCTTCGATCGGCTCCAGGTCGAAGGCCACGGTGACGGCCGGGTCCTGGCGGGGGCGGGTGGCGTCGTCGAGGCGGATCTCGAAGTTGGACAGCGGGGTCTCGGCGCCCCACGAGTAGGGCATGACCCGGAACGCCTCGTAGACGAGGCCCTTGTCCCAGAGCTGCTTGAACGCCCACATGACCGACTCCATGTAGTCGGGGTCCATGGTCTTGTAGTCGTCCTCGAAGTCGACCCAACGGGCCTGGCGGGTGACCGTCTTCTCCCACTCGCCGGTGTACCGCAGGACCGACTTGCGGCACTGGGCGTTGAACCGGTCGATGCCGTACTCGATGATGTCGGCCCGTCCGGAGACCGGGAGTTCCTTCTCGGCCTCCATCTCGGCGGGCAGGCCGTGGCAGTCCCAACCGAAGCGGCGGTCGACCCGGTGGCCCCGCATGGTCTGGTAGCGGGGGACGACGTCCTTGACGTAGCCGGTCAGCAGGTGCCCGTGGTGGGGTAGGCCGTTGGCGAACGGGGGACCGTCGTAGAAGACGTACTCCGACTCGGCCGGTCGGGCGTCGACCGAGGCCTGGAAGGTTCCGTCGGCGGCCCAGCGGGCCAGCACGCCGTCCTCGATGGCCGGGAAGTCGGGCCGGCCCACTTCTGGGTAGGGGGAGTCGCTCATGACCGGGCGAAGGCTACCGGCGCGGTCCCGGGCCGTCGGGCCCCGGGGCGGGACGACGGTGGTTCAGTGATCCCGTAGGGCGGTGGCCTGATCCCGGAGTTCGAACTTGAGGACCTTGCCGCTGGCGTTCATGGGCAGGTCGTCGACCACCACCACCAGGCGGGGGACCTTGTAGTTGGCCATGGCGTCACGACACCAGGCCATCAACTCGTCGGGATCGGGTGCGCCACCCGAACCGGCGTCTGGCACGGCGACCACGAAGGCCGCTCCGACCTCGCCCATGCGTTCGTCGGGCACGCCGACCACGGCGACCCGTGCAATGGCCGGATGGTCCAGCATCAGGTGCTCGACCTCGGCGGGGTACACGTTGAACCCGCCGTTGATGAACATGTCCTTCACCCGGTCGGTGATGTCGAGGTAGCCGTCGGCGTCCATGACCCCGATGTCACCGGTGTGGAGCCAACCGTCGGCGTCGATGGCCTCGGCGGTCTGATCGGGGGCGTCAAGGTAGCCGACCATCACGTTGTAGCCCCGGACGACCACCTCGCCGGGTGACCCGGGTGGACATTCGGTCCCGTCGGCATTCACGATCCGGACCTCGACATCGTCGATGGCCCGACCGGAGGTGCCGGCGATGATGGCCGGGTCGTCGTCGTGTCGGCACATGGTGGCGATGCCCGACGCCTCGGTCAGGCCGTAGCCGGTGACCACCTTCTCGAAACCGAGGCGGTCGCGCATGTCGTGGATCATCTGGACGGGGATGGCCGCCGCGCCGGTCACGGCCAGTCGCAGCGAGGAGAGGTCGAGGGCCTCGGCATCGGGATGGCTGAGGATCGTCTGGTAGATGGCGGGTGGTCCCGGGAGCATGGTGATCCGCTCCTCGGCCACCCGGCGCATGACCGACGGGACGTCGAACACCAGGTGGGGCACGAGGGTGACGCCCTTCATGAGGCAGGCCAGGATCCCCGAGTTGAGGCCGAAGGCGTGGAAGAACGGGTTGACGACCAGGTAGCGGTCGCCCTCCTCGAGACCGATTACGTCGCTCCATGACAGGAATGCCCGGCAGATGGCCTCGTGGCGGAGCATGGCGCCCTTGGGGGCGCCGGTCGTACCCGAGGTGAACATGATGTGACACAGGTCGTCGCCGGTCACCGCGGCGGAGCGTTCGGCCCGGTCAGCATCATCGACGGTGTCTCCGGCGGCCAGAAAGTCGTCCCAGGCGGTGCTGCATTCGGGCACGTCGCCACGGAGCACGATCACCTCGTCGAGGTGCGGGAGCAGGTCGGAGAGTTCGGTGGATCCCTCCACGACCTCGTTCAGCAGGGCCACGTAGTCGGTGCCGAGGAAGTCGGTGACGGTGAACAGGATCCGGGCTGACGACTGGGCCAGCAGGTCGACCGCCTCACGGCCCTTGAAGCGGGTATTGACCGGGACGAGGACGGCGCCGACACAGTGGGCACCGAGCGCGGCGACGGCCCATTCGGCGAGGTTGGGGGCCCACACGGCGATCCGGTCGCCGGGTTGGACGTCGTGGCCCATGAAGGCCCGGGCCGCGGCGTGGATCTGATCCCGGTACTGGGTGAACGTCCAGCGTCGGTCTTCGTCGACGAAGGCCTCATTGTCGCCGAAGCGGATCGCCGCGTCGTCGACTAGTTGGGGAATGGTGGACCAGGGGGCGTTCACCGTGCCGACCCTACGGTCCGCCTCCAGACCACCGGACAACCGGGATGGTCGACCACCTGGTCACCGGATCGGACCTGATCATGGTGGGCCTTGGTGGGGACGCCCGGACGGAGCTGGTAGCGAACGTCGTTGCCGCAGTACCGGACCGACACGGCCCGTCGGCGAGACGTGGTCGAGCGGTTGGGGCCGGCGCCGTGGAGGGTGGCGGCGTGGTGGACGACGACGTCGCCCGGCTGGACGACGAAACGTATGAGGCGGGGGTCGTCAACGTCGATGGTGGGGACCGGTGTGCCCTCGGCGCCGGGGAGGGGTTCGTCGGACACGAACCAGTTTGGGCGGTGAACGAGGCCTGATCGGTGCGAGCCGCGGAGGTAGGCCACGGCGCCCGTCTCGACGGTCACCGGGTCGAGCGGAACCCAGGTAGTGCAGATGCGGTCACCGTCGAGATGGAAGTAGCCGAGGTCCTGGTGGAGGGCCGTGGTCTCGGCGGTGCCGGGTTCCTTGACCAGCACCGAGTCCTCGTAGAGATGGATGCGTTCGGCGTCCATCAGGGCGGCGGCGATGGCCGGAAGGGGCGAGGCGGTGGCAAAGGCAGCGAAGGCCGGGTCGTGGAGCCAGTGGTCGACACCCGACAGAAAGCGACCCGGGCCGGTGGAATGGGGCGGCGTATCGGTCACGGCGGCTCGGAGCGCCGTCATATCGGTGGTGATCACCGGGTCGGTGATCGTGGCCTCCACCGGTTCGACGAGGAGTTCGACCCACTCGTTGGGGAGGATGGCCGGGAGGTGGACGACGCCGTCGCGCGCAAAGGCGTCGATCTCGTCATCGGTGACCGGCCGGAACGGCTCGGAGGTGGGGCCCGACATGGGGCCGGGTGCTACTCCTCCTCGTCGGGAGCGGCAGCCGGTGCGTCCTCATCGTCGGGAGCGGCAGAGGTTTCCTCAGCCGGGGCTTCCTCGCTGGGCGCCTCTTCAGCAG
>ENA-UZWW01002398-UZWW01002398.1-metagenome-genome-assembly--contig:-Day-5--50m-contig-2398_pt1 | contig 10604 bp, 7 predicted proteins | sample MGYA00260348_ERZ794908 | MGnify/ENA metagenome assembly ERZ794908
GATAAGTTAACTATTCCCAACAACTGGCAATTATTTAAAAATAAGAAAGCCTTAGAAGATGCTCGTAAGAGTTTTCAAGGTCGAATTTCAAAGAGGGTAGGATTTAATGAGGACGTATGCTTGAGTGTTGTGAAAGACTGGGGTAAATCGATGAAATTATATATTGCTGAGAAAAAACAAATCGATAAAACTACTGCTTATGGAAATAATAATTCAGCTATAGGAACAGATATACAAGATTGTTTAGATAAGTTAATTTATGCAACACAGAACTACACTGGTACACCAAATTACATGAAAGAAATCCTTCTTCATTGGGCGAAGACCGATGCAGTCTTCATCCCCAATGGAGTCAAAGATGAAAAGTGGGGCACTTATGTTTACGAGGCAGTACAATCATGGTCTTCTTTTGGTAGTTATTACGCGACTTTCTATGACGAATTTAACTACAGCGATTCTGAAAGAGAGATTGTTGATGCGTATATAAAAGATAAACTTCTGAATCTCAACACACGTAATCGTGCATCCGATGGTAAGACTTGTGACCCCAACAGTCTTGAAAGAACAGTAGATGGTCAGTTTCGTGATAAAGGAGGAGAAAAAATAGACCCTAATACTTGTGGAAGCAGTGTCTGGAAGACTATACCGGCACAACTTTTAGTTGGCTTGAGATTAAATGATAAGGCTCTTTTTAAGAAAGGCATAGAAAACACCAAATACCAGTTGAGCTTTTTTGATGACAGCGGAATATTTACAACTTGGGCTATAAAGGGTTCTGCCTCTTATTCATATAGTAGCTCTATTCCCGTTATGTTAGGTGGCCTTACGGAAATTTATGCCAGCGTTGGGTATGACTTCATGGAACACAAACTTCGCAATGGCCTCAGCGTTAAGCAACTGATGGACAGGCAGTATGAACTTTTTGAGGACCCACATATATTGGATAGCTGGGTTAAAAGGTATCCACATGACTACAAAGGCTCATCAAATTTACAATATTTACAGTCCTCAGTAGAACAAATAAGAGGACAAGACATGAATCTGTCTGTTTTTGTAAGAAACCTACCAAGGTATATCGATACTTACCGAGCTGATATTGGCAACAGTCAAGAGTTTGATGAAAAACTAGGCAAGCAATCTAGGGACGTTAGGGATGTGGTTGCGTCAAAATCTACAGGTAACTTCCAACCAATCGACCCCTATTTAGTCTACATATCTTATATAACAGAGCCAGAAGCAGAAATTAATTGGGATGCAGAAGATAAACTCAAAGGAGAGTACGCCGCTAAATGGTATATCGGCAATGCTATGGATAACCCAGTAACATTTGAATTTCGAGGCAAAGATAACCTGACTCTTGAGAGAGGTAAGGGGGTATTTTCTGGGGTATTTTCTGGGATGGGGTATCGCTTCCCATCTAAAGATGAAAGAGGCAAGCTAAAGATAGATTATAAGCCAAACGGGGAAATAACTGTCGAAGGAAACTTAAAGATATTCCATGACAATAAGTCTTACCCAACTTTTCTCGAAGGTGACATAAATAGCGGTGAAATCTCAGGTGTTTGGGAAGAAGGCGACCTGATTAAGATTGAGATTACCAAGGTCAGTAATTAACCTCCCTCACACATCAAACAAAATTTGGACTTTGTGGATATTTTATTATTCTTGAAGCAATCAAGATTCGCCTCTTATATGGGACAGTAGAGCCAATCTTTTATTTATGAAATTTTGCAGTAAATTTAATCCATACAGCTCAAATCATTTCAGAAGCCCTCATCAATGGTATTAATAATTTAGGAGATTTTTGAGGTGATTTAATAGCGAGATAATATGCTTTTATAAGGACAATTTAAAAGTTCTTTAAAGTCGCAATTTTTAATTAAGAGAAGAGCGCTATCAAGGTAAAATGAATTTTTTAAATTTTTAATCGTGATTTATGCCAAATGTAACACTGCCCGACGGCACAGTTAAATCTTATGAGCAGTCGCTTACAGTTGCTGATGTGGCGTCTTCTATTGGCTCTGGACTCGCAAAAGCAGCCATCGCAGGAGAGGTTGATGGTCAGTTAGTTGATACCTCTTTCATGATTGAAAATGATTCAGATGTTGCCATCATCACTAATAAAGATGAAAAAGCGCTCGAGGTGATTCGTCACTCGACTGCACACCTTTTGGCTCAAGCAACTCAGCAGATCTACCCTAAAGCGCAGGTTACCATTGGCCCCGTAATTGATAACGGCTTTTATTATGACTTCGCTTATAAGGATGGTTTTTCAGAGCAAGACTTAGCCAAGATAGAAAAAAAGATGAACGCTATTGTGAAGCAAAATCTTCCCATTGAGAGAATGGAGATGAGCCGAGATGAGGCCGTAGAATTTTTTAAATCAATTGGCGAGCACTATAAAGCAGAGATTATTGAATCCATACCGACGGACGAGGCGCTTTCCCTTTACAAGCAGGGCGACTTTGTTGACCTGTGTCGCGGCCCTCACGTCCCCTCAACGAGTAAATTAAAAGCCTTCAAGCTCATGAAGCTGGCGGGCGCTTACTGGAGAGGCGACTCAAACAATGAGATGCTCCAAAGGGTTTACGGAACCGCTTGGGAAAACAAGGATGATTTAAAGGCTCATTTGCACCGTTTAGAAGAGGCCGAGAAGAGGGATCACAGAAAGATTGGTAAAGCTCAAAACCTTTTTCATACGCAAGAAGAAGCGCCAGGAATGGTCTTTTGGCACCCTAAAGGCTGGACACTCTATCAAATCATTGTTCAGTATATGAGTCAGGTCTTTAAAGATAATGGCTACCAAGAAGTTCATACCCCTGAGGTCATGGACAGGACATTGTGGGAAAAATCAGGCCACTGGGATAAGTTCGGTGATGCTATGTTTACAACGCACTCAGAGAACAGAGATTACGCTGTTAAGCCGATGAATTGCCCTGGACATGTTCAGATTTTTAATCAAGGACTTAAGTCTTATCGTGATTTACCCTTAAGGCTTGCTGAATTTGGCTCTTGTCATCGTAATGAACCTTCGGGTACGCTTCACGGCATTATGCGTGTTCGTAACTTTGTTCAGGATGATGCGCACATCTTTTGTACGGTTGATCAAATACAAAGCGAAGTGTCATCATTCATCGATTTAACTTTTGAAGTCTACAAGCATTTCGGCTTTGAAAATATTGACATCAAACTCTCTACCAGGCCTGAAAAGCGAGTTGGCTCAGATGAGGTTTGGGATCAGGCTGAGGCTTCGCTAGCGCAGGCACTTGATGCAAAAGGAATAAACTGGGAGCTTCAAGAGGGCGAGGGAGCCTTTTATGGACCTAAAGTTGAATTTGTGCTTAAAGACTGCCTTGATCGTGAATGGCAGTGCGGAACCATACAGGCTGATTTTTCGATGCCNNNNGAGGGAGCTTTCCCATCCTGGTTGGCGCCAATTCAGGCGGTCATTATTAATATTTCTCAAAAACAAGAGGAATATAGTAAAAATTTAGAGTTTAATTTAAAAAAACAAGGGCTTAGGGTCATTTCGGACTTGCGAAATGAGAAGATAGGCTTTAAAATACGCGAGCACTCGATGCAACGCTACCCATACATTTTAGTGGTTGGCGATCGGGAGCAAGAAAATAACCAAGTATCTGTTCGTCGAAGGGGCGGAGAGGACTTGGGTTCAATGTCTCTAGAGGCGTTGACAGAATTAATAAATCAGGAGTAATTATTAAAAGACCAAATAAGGTAACAACAAGGATTAATCAATTAATCATCTCACCAAAAGTCAGAGTACTCGATGACAAGGGAGAGCAGTTAGGAGTCCTTAGTAATGATGAAGCTCTTGAAATAGCAGTAAACGCAGGTTTAGACTTAGTAGAAGTTTCTCCAAATGCAGATCCGCCAGTATGTCGCGTGATGGATTTTGGAAAGTTTCAGTATGAATTAAAGAAGCAAAAAAGCGACGCTAAGAAGAAACAGAAAAAAACGCAGGTCAAGATGATTAAGTATCGTCCTGGAACTGAAGAAGCAGACTATCAAATCAAGTTTAGAAACTTGGTTAAATTTATTGAAAACGGCGACAAAGTCAAAGTAGTTATTTGGTTTCGTGGTCGAGAAGTTCAGCATCGCGAATTAGGTATGGAGATGTTGGACAGAATTGAAAGTGAAACAGAAGAATTTGCCACTGTTGAACAGAAGGCAAAAATGGAGGGTCGCCAGCTTGGCATGATGCTAGCACCCAAGTCTAAGAAAAGTAAGGCGCAAGCCCGAAAAGTTGAACCCGAAGAGGGTCAAGGAGTAAATGATGCCGAAGTTAAAGACCAATAGAGGCGCTGCAAAGCGTTTCAAAAAGACCGCCAATGGCGGTTACAAAAGTAAACACTCGCACTTGAGGCATATTTTGACCAAGAAGAGTACTTCAAGAAAACGCTCGCTGCGTTCACCTGATACCATTGAGAAGGTCGATGTACCAATGGTTAAAAGAATGTTACCGTACAGTTAAAGGAGTATTACTATGGCAAGAGTTTCAAGAGGTGTGCAAGCGCACGCAAAACACAAAAAAATATTAAAGAAAGCCAAAGGTTACTATGGCGCTCGCTCTAAAGTCTATCGCGTTGCTAAGCAGGCGGTAATCAAAGCAGGGCAATACGCCTATCGTGACCGTCGTCAACGTCGTCGTCAATTCCGTAGATTATGGATTGTACGTATCAACGCTGAGGCAAGAAATAATGGCTTAAGCTACTCACAATTTATCAATGGTTTAAACAAGGCTGGTGTTGAGATTGATCGTAAAGTTCTATCAGATATTGCCATCTTTGATAAAGATGCCTTTGCTAAAATTGCTGATCAAGCAAAAGCTGGATTAGCACAGTAGTAAAATCTTACTAAAAGACTGTAACATAGGTTGCAGTCTTTTAAATAAATAAAAGTAAGCATTTTGATTGATAAAATTATCACCGACGCCTCAAAAGCTATATCCAGTGCCATGGATTTAAAAGCTCTTGATGATTCAAGAGTCCAGTATCTGGGCAAAAAAGGTGAATTGACTGACCTCCTTAAAGGCCTAGGAAAGCTCTCAAAAGAGGAGCGTCCAGCGATGGGTGAGGCGATCAATGAGGCAAAGGTTAAGATTCAAAAACTGATCGAGACTCGAAAAGAGGAGCTCGAAGAAATTGCGCTGAATCAAAGACTACTTGATGAAAAAATTGACGTAACCCTTCCTGGAAGGAACTCTGAAAAAGGTAGCCTTCATCCGATTACACAAACGCTCAACCACATACAAAACATTTTTACTAAGGCTGGTTTTGAGATAGAAATTGGACCTGAAATTGAGGATGATTTTCATAACTTTAGTGCGCTCAATATTCCTGAGCATCATCCTGCAAGAGCAATGCATGACACGTTCTATTTCGACTCGAATACCGTATTAAGAACACACACATCTCCCGTTCAAATTAGAACGCTAGAGAGACAACAGCCGCCAGTCAGGGTGATTGTTCCTGGCAAGGTTTACAGGTGCGACTCTGATGTCACGCATACGCCCATGTTTCACCAAGTTGAAGGACTCATTGTCGACAAAGAGGCATCATTCTCTCAGCTTAAAGGTCTACTTATTGACTTCTTGAGAGCTTATTTTGAGAAAGATGACCTGAAGGTTCGCTTCCGTCCATCATACTTCCCGTTTACAGAGCCATCAGCTGAGGCTGATATTGAGTGCGTGATTTGCGGCGGAGAGGGTTGTCGAGTCTGTAAGAAATCAGGCTGGCTTGAGGTTTTGGGCTGCGGCGTTGTTCATCCGAACGTTTTGAATGCCGTTAATATTGATTCTGAAGAGTATTCAGGGCTTGCTTTTGGAATGGGCGTTGAGAGNNTAAGAGAATGGGTTAGTCCAGATGTGAGCGATATAGAGCTCTCTGAGAAATTAACCATGGCCGGTTTAGAGGTTGATCAGATTGCCCCAGTTGCACCGCCATTTGATGGTTTAGTAGTTGGGCATGTTGTCAGCTGTGGTAAGCACCCGAACGCAGACAAATTAAGTCTGTGTGAAGTGGACGTTGGTGGCAAAGAGAATCTTCAAATTATTTGCGGCGCACACAATGTCAGAAAGGATTTAAAGGTGGCTGTTGCAATGGTCGGATCGGTTCTTCCTAGTAAACTCAAAATCAAACGCGCTAAATTGAGAGGTGTTGAATCCAATGGAATGCTTTGCTCGGAGTCTGAGATGGGCATTTCTGATAGTCATGAAGGCATCATTGAGCTTGATTCAGGGTCTCAGATAGGTGAGAATGTTCGATCTGTTCTAGATCTTGACGATCAAATCATAGAGCTTGATATTACTCCAAACCGTGGTGACTGTTTCAGTGTTTTGGGAGTCGCTAGAGAGGTTTGCGTTAATTACGATCTGTCAATGCCAGCTCTTGATTTTAAGGCTGAGCAGAAAGGAAAAAAATCGTTCACCTCGACAGTCAGTAACCCGAAAGAGTGCCCAAAATATTTAACGCGCGTTATAAGCGGCGTTGATAATACCGCTCAAACGCCAAAATGGATGGCTCAAAAATTACTACGCGCCTCTCAGCAGCTTCATTCGCCTATCGTTGATATTACAAATTATGTTCTTTTAGAGCTGGGTCAGCCGATGCATGCTTTTGATTTATCTAAAATTAATGGTGATATTAATGTTAGGTCAGCCAAAAAAAATGAGCCTCTTGAGCTTTTAAATGGACAAACTGTCAAGCTCTCTGAGAGCACACTCGTCATTGCAGATGAGAATTCTGCAATCGCAATAGCAGGAGTTATTGGTGGTATGGAATCGGCCACCCTAGAAGATTCAACTGAGATTTTACTAGAGAGTGCATTTTTTGAGCCCGTTGCAATTTCAGGTATGGCAAGGTCTTATGGCCTCCATACAGAAGCATCTCTAAGATTTGAGAGGGGTGTTGACTTTAACATTACGAGCCAAGCCATGGAGAGGGCAACTGAGCTCGTTCTTGAGATTTGCGGTGGAGTAGCATCAGAAATTAATGAGTGCACTGATTCAGATTCATTGCCTCAATTAGATCCCATTGAAATCTCAAAAGAAAAAATTTCAAAGGTTTTGGGTTTTGAGCTTGAATCTTCATGGATTGAATCCAAGTTTAAGTTTCTTGAGTTCGATTTTAAGACCAATAAAGATCACTCTTGGACGATTACACCGCCAAGCTTTCGTTTCGACATTCGAATTCCTGCAGATATTATTGAGGAGCTCGCTAGGCTATATGGATATGACAAGATTCCTGTTAAGAGGCTCTCTATAGATGCCAATATATCAAACGGCTCGCAATCTCAAATTACCTCAAATGCGCTATCAGGAACTCTCGTTAATAGAGGCTATAAAGAGGTCATTACTTATAGCTTTATCTCAAACGAGATGCATGATTTAGTCGATCCAAAGGCAAAGAAAATTTTGCTTCAAAATCCAATCTCAGATGACATGGCAGTAATGCGCTCAAGTCTATGGGCTGGTTTAATCCAATCTGCTAAATCGAATATTAGAAGGGGTCACCTTAACTCGCGCTTCTTCGAGTTAGGGCTTTGCTTTTCTGGAATTTCAGTTGAAGATCAGGTTCAAAAAATTGCTGGCATTATTTCAGGGAATCGTTATGACTCCCAGTGGGGAAGTAGTGACCGCGAGGTTGATTTCTTTGATATTAAATCAGACGTCGAAGCGTTGTTGGCTCTGAGCAAAAAAGACTATTCGTTTAAAGCTGCTGAGCACCCTGCACTGCAGATGGGTCAGACAGCAAAAATAATGAAAGGGAAAAAGCATATAGGTTGGGTGGGCGCATTATCACCTAAACTTCAGAAGAAGTTATCGATGCCAACAGCTTTCCTTTTCGAACTCATTCAGTCGGAAGTTGAGCAAGGTGAAACGCCAAGTTACGAGTCTTTCTCATCTTTTCAGGCCTCACAAAGAGATATTGCGATTGTCGTATCAAAAGAGCTTAGTGCTGATGAGTTAATCGATTCAATCGGATCTTTAAAGCAAGCCGATCTTATTGATGTTAACTTGTTCGATGTCTATGAAGGGGAGCATATCGAACAAGGCAAAAAAAGTGTGGCCTTAAATTTAACGTATCAATCGAGAGAAGTTACGTTAACTGATGAACAGTTGGCTGAAAAAGTTAGTAAAATAGTGGCTCACTTAGAAACAAAATTTTCAGCTAAATTAAGATAAATTATGTCCCTTACAAAACAAGATATTGCAAACACCCTCGTCAAAAAAACAGAGCTTACTCAAACTCAAGCGTTAGCTCTAACAAATCAATTTTTTGATCAGATCATTGAAACCCTTAAGTCAGGCGAGGAAATTAAGCTATCTAGTTTTGGAAATTTTGTTGTTCGTGAAAAATCACCCCGACCAGGAAGGAATCCTAAGACTGGCGAAGAGGTCATGATTAGTGCTAGAAAGGTGGTCACCTTTAAGGCTGGCCCTAAACTTAAACTCGCAACCCAAAACGGTAAAAAATAGTCTAATCGGTTATTGCAACCATAAAACCCTTTAATATTGGTATCACAGAGAGCATCACAAGTTGCTGATGGTTTTCGTCTTCAGTTCTTCCGCTCGAAACTCTCTTTTTGAGGGATGGAGCATAATCATCGTTCACTGAAAATGAGGCAAATAATAGCTCCGTAGAGTCATCTGACTCTCCCTGGTTCTCAACCATCTCGATGTCATAGGTCGCGCTAGGGTTTTCGGTCTGTTTATTGACGAATAGAATCGTCTCGTTAAAATGAAGAAAGAAGCGCTCAGCAGGACAGCTTGACGATTTTTTTATTTCAAGTTCACCTTCAGACATAGCGCTTACAATTTGATCATAATGCTGATCGGTCAGCCTGATGTAACGCGTATCAAGATAGTCACCCAGCTCGTTGTCACCCTCGTACTCTTTTATATATTCAATTAGCTCTTTAAGCATGTGTAAATTGGTTTAATAATGAAGTTGAGAATTTTAACAAAGAATTACTTGGGTTTACCAAATTGAATTTGATAAATGTCGAAAATAGTAATCGACATTGCGGCAATAATTGGGCCAATGAAAAGACCCAAAATACCAAACTTAATGATTCCTGCTAGCGTTGAAAGAACAGTAATCAGGGTGTGGTTGAGTGGGCTCTGATGCTTCATTGAGCTCGAAAGCTTCATGATAATAATTGGCCTCAAAAAGTTATCAATGAGTGTGCCCGCTATAATTGCACCAAAAATAATAATAATAAAAGCACTCCCTGTCTCGCCAATGGCAAACAAATAGATGGACAGTGGGAGCCATACTAAAACGCCTCCCAAAACCGGAATAAAGCTAGCAAGGGCCATCGCAACGCCAAAAAATAACGCAGGCAAGCCAACGATCATAACCCCAATTGCAAACGCAATGCCTTGCGTTAAGGCGACTAAAAAAACGCTTCCTACTAAGGTCAGAGAGAGTCCTGAAAACTGATTAAGAAGCAAGTCGTTAATCTTGTTATCGAGCGGCGATACCTTTCTTAACTTTTCAATGAACGATGGGCCATCAATATAAAAATAGTAAAGAGAGAAAATGGTAATAATCACAAAAAAGACGAACTGACTCGAGAGCTTAGTAATGCTCTTAAGGATAATAATAGAGAAGTCTTTAATGGCGATAGCAATACTCTCAAGATTGTTTCTAAGAGAACTATCTAAAAACTCACGAACAGAGTCAGATAAAGGAAGACCCATGATAATTTCATCTGTAATTCTACTAATTTCGCTCAGCTGAAAGTCACTCTGAAGTCTGCTAATAAGCGCGGTAGTCTCGATACCACTGACTAACAAAATGTAACCAAGAGGGAGGATCAGAAGCACCGTGACAAGCAGCGTCATCATAAGGGCAGCCCTATTTTTCGACTGCTTCTGTGCGAGCCTATCAAAACTACTAAAAGTAGATATACAAATCAAAAGGGATAAGAAAAGATAGGCGATGAAGGGAGTAAATAGCCAGACTATAGCAAGAATGGACAGAGCCAGAAGAATTAATACTAGACCATTACCATGACGATTGTTGACACTTTCTGCCACATTGACTCCTTGTAGTTATCTCTTCTTTGAGAGATAAAGTATACTATATTGTTTTAAATATTAAACAAGAATACATGCAAACAGCTTATCTTGCAGGAGGTTGCTTTTGGTGCGTAGAAGCTATATTTCAGCGTGTCAAAGGCGTCAAAGAAGTAGAAAGTGGATACTGCAACGGAACACAGCCAAACCCATCCTATGAATCTATATGCACTGGCCAGACTGGGCACGCAGAAGTTCTAAGAATAGACTTCGATGAAAGTGAATTAACCTTTGAAGCGTTATTAGAAGTCTTTGTGGAGACGCATGACCCAACGAGCCTTAATCAGCAGGGCGCTGATAAGGGAACTCAGTATCGCTCAGCAGTCTTCTATACAAATGATTTACAAAAACAAATAGCAACTTCAGTCATCGAAAATATAAAAGGAGCTGTTACAGAGATTACAGAGCTTGATGTTTTTTATCCAGCTGAAGGTTATCACCAAAACTACTTTAATAGCAATTTAAATCAGTCATACTGTCAAATGGTAATTTTGCCAAAAAT
>ENA-UZWW01006991-UZWW01006991.1-metagenome-genome-assembly--contig:-Day-5--50m-contig-6991_pt1 | contig 10602 bp, 9 predicted proteins | sample MGYA00260348_ERZ794908 | MGnify/ENA metagenome assembly ERZ794908
TGACATGCTTTGTCATTGAGCGCATGCGCAGCAAGCATGTGCTTTTGGGAACCGAGGGGCCACATGAAAATGTCCTAAAAATCCGCCCCCCTCTGACCATCGACTCGCCTGCTGCTGATTTTCTGCTTTCGCAGTTGGATGAGACTTTGAAAGAGGGCATTGAACTTGGAGTTTCTTAATTTATTCAGTTAAGTAAATCCAAATTTATGAAATAAAATCATAGTTTTAGTATTTAACAAAATCGACCGAATAAATTAGATATTTTAGTTTATTTGGCGATATGATTATGTTTCCCAAAAAGAAATAGACACGGGGACAAAATGGCTCATATTCTAGCGCTTGGTGGCGATGGAATTGGTCCAGAGATACTGGATCAGGGAGTGCGGGTCGCAGAACATTTGGCCGCGGCTGCGGATCTGTCTTTGAATATCAATTATGAACTTCTGCATGGTGCGAGCTATGACCGTTATGGCAGTTTTTGTACAGCTGATCTGCTTGCCAAGACCCGTGTTGCAGATGCAATTTTGGTAGGCGCCGTGGGAGGACCAAAGTGGGATGATATCCGTATGCCGGGCGGCGCCGAGTGCCAAGACGGTCTTATGTATCTGCGCCATCATTTGCAAACATATCTCGGACTTCGGCCCGCGCGAAACTGGGCATCTTTGACAAACAGAACTCCTTTTAAGAACAATCTTATAGATGGCGCTAACATCCTAATCCTAAGAGAAATGTGCGGAGGAGCGATGTTTTCTTCGCAACGCGGGCAGCGTCTGGAAAATGGAAAGCGCAAAGGGTTCGATATGATCACCTACAACGAAGATGAAGTTGCGCGTATTGCGCATGGTGGTTTCGCGCTTGCCCGCCGTCGAAACAAACGCTTGGTCAGCTGTGATAAGTCGAACGTGATGGAGAGTTATAAGCTTTGGCGAGAGATCGTTTCCGAAGTGTCGCTTGAGTATCCCGATGTTTCATTTGAAAACATGTTCGCCGACAACTGTGGCTATCAGATGATGATGCGCCCGTGTGATTTCGACGTGGTTTTATGCTGCAACCAGTTGGGTGACTTGTTCAGCGACCTTACAGGTTCTTTTGCTGGGTCACTCGGAATGCTGCCCTCGGCCTGTCTGGCCTCTAACCCTGCAGACGGCGCTGCCTTTGGGATCTACGAATCCACCTCCGGCTCTGCTCCCGATATTGCCGGAAAAGGCATCGCCAATCCGGTGGGAATGATCCTATCGGTAGGCATGATGTTCGAGTTCACCTTTGGCCGTGCCGATCTGAACCACGCCGTCGAGCGAGCGATTGAGCGAGCGATTACAAATGGTATCGCGACCCGAGATATCGGCGGCACTGCCTCCTCGACGGAAATGACCGATGCGATCTTGGAAAGGCTTATGCAATGAAGTTCGATTACGTCATAGCAGGAGGAGGCCCGGCAGGCTGCGCCCTGGCTGCGCGTTTGGCCGAAGATCCTTCGGTGTCGGTCTGCATTGTCGAGGCGGGCGGTAATGGCCGGGACCTCTTCATTCGGATGCCAGCCGGTAACGGTTTCGTGTTCGGCAACCCTCGTCTGGACTGGGGATACGAGAGTGTGCCACAGGCACGGTTGGGCGGGCGCAGTATCTATTTTGCACGTGGCAAGGCACTTGGCGGGACATCCATTGTCAACGGCATGATATACATGCGCGGCGTCCCAGCCGATTATGACATGTGGCGGCAAAAGGGGCTGGCGGGCTGGGGCTATGCAGATCTCTTACCCTATTTTAGACGGGCCGAGGGTTCGCGCGATAGAAGCGATGCGTTTCATGGGCAATCCGGCCCGCTAAAAACCGAACCAGCTGTGAATTTCGGCGTGCTCGACAGCGCTTTTATCGCGTCTGCCATTGCAGCTGGTCACCGAGAACTGGATGATTTCAACGGGGCAGAGCGCACTGGCGTCGCCCGATGTGACAGTACCGTGTCGCGTGGTGTGCGCCAATCCTCTGCCATCGCCTATCTGAAGCGCGCACCGAAGAATTTGACCACCCTCACAGGCCGGCACATCACCCGAATTGTGATGGAGGGCAAGCGCGCGGTTGGCCTAGAAACTCTGGGCGGTGAACTCATCCGAGCAGAACGCGAGGTGATTGTTTGCCAGGGTGTCTTTGGCACACCGCAGCTGCTGATGCTTTCCGGTATAGGACCGGCTGAACATCTGCGCTCTCATGGCATTGCACCGGTTATTGATCTTCCCGGTGTGGGGGCTAATTTGGCCGACCATGTTGATGTTTCGATGCAATACGCCTCAGACCGTCTTGACCTCAGCCATAGCCGCCATCAGCGATTGGACCGCGCGGCATGGCTGATGGGACGCTGGTTGCTAAACGGGTCCGGCCCTGGGGGTGGTTCTTTGTTCTCTGCAGTGCTGTTTCTTGCCTTGGATGATCCAGCCTTACCAGAGCTTGAGGTATTCATGACCCCGATGACTGTCGAGGAAAACCTCGGCAACGGCGAAGAGGAAGCCGCTCCATTTTTAGAGCGCCTTGGCCGCCGCCTGCTGGTACGTGGGCGTAAAGTGGCGCAACCCGGCATTCAAATTGACATAAATCAGGAACGCCCCAAAAGCCTTGGCACCGTCCGGCTGGCCAGCGCTGACCCCGCGCAGCACCCGTTAATCGATCCGAACTATTTATCTGATGCTCGGGATCTCGATGAACTGGTGCATGGTGTTCACATCATGCGCGAAGTCATGGCCCAACCGCAAATCGCCAAATATCATCAAGGCGAGACAGATGTCTGGAAAGATGCCCATTCCAAGAGCGAGATCATCAATGCAATCCGGCAAACCGCATATACCGGTCATCACCCCTGCTGCACTGCTCGCATGGGCACAGAAGAAGGCGCTGTACTGGATGCAAACCTGCGTGTGCGCGGCATAGAAGGTCTGCGCGTGTGCGATGCTTCCGCTATGCCTTCCCAAATCACTGGTAACCTTTATGCCACTGTGATTATGATGGCCGAGAAAGCCAGCGACATGATTCTAGGCCATCCGTCATTACCACCTGAAGACCCACGAGATATTGCAAATGCCTGAGAATCGAACATATCAGTATTTTTCTAACAACAAATGGCATTCCCCTGTAGCAGGGGGATATTTTGACAGTGAAAATCCTGCAAATGGTGAAGTCTGGGCGCGCTTACCGGATTGCCGAAAGCCTGATGTGGACAATGCCGTTGGCGCCGCCAAATCTGCCTTTAACGAAGGCCCTTGGGGCCGGATGATGCCGGCAGAACGCGGCCGGCTTTTGCGACGGATCGGGGATGTAATCTCAAAACATGCAGATAGACTGGGTGCAGTAGAGCTTCGCGATAATGGGCGACTACCAAATATCGCTCCAGGTCTCGGCCAAGGTGGATGGCAGGTGGACAGTTGGCACTACTATGCTGGCCTGTGTGACAAGTTTGAAGGTCGGTTAATTCCTGCTGAAGTCCCTGACATACATAATTACATGACATGGGAGCCATTTGGTGTCGTTGCCCTGATGCTGCCTTGGAACTCGCCAATTGGGACACTGATATGGAAACTAGCGCCCTGTCTAGCCGCCGGTAATACAGTCGTTATAAAACCTTCAGAACAGGCAAGTTGTTCGATCTTGGAGCTTATGGATATACTCAATGAGGCTGGATTGCCCCCTGGAGTGATCAATGTTGTTACCGGCTTTGGTGCTACGACTGGCGAGCCACTTATTGATCACCCAGATGTGCGATTAGTCAGTTTTACAGGGGGCACGCCGGGGGGGCGTGCGGTGGCTAAGACCGCTGCTCGGCAAGTCAAGCCACTGATCATGGAACTTGGTGGTAAATCCCCTCAAATTGTCCTGCCGGATGCTGATCTAGACCTTGCAGTAAACGGCGTTGCGGGCGGTATTTTCCCAGCCGGCGGGCAGAGTTGTATTTCCGGCTCTCGGCTTTTGGTGCACGCCGATGTGATCGAAAATTTTACAAAAAAGCTGGTAGATTTAGTCGCAAAAGCGAGGGTTGGAGAGCCATCAGACCCGACCAGCCAAATTGGTCCTATGGCAAACCGTCCACATTACGAAGCTGTTCTGGCACATATTGATGCTGCCGAGCGGGCCGGCCATCACTTGTTGCTTGATGGTCGAGCAGCACGCCGTGACAAAGGTTATTATATTGGACCCACTATCTTTTCAAATGTTGCAAATGGTTCCGATCTTGGACAAAATGAAGTTTTTGGTCCTGTTGTCAGCACCGAAGCGTGGCAGAATGAAGACGAAGTTATCCGCATAGCCAATGATTCGGTCTATGGCCTTGCTGCCGGTATTTGGTCACAAGATGTGACAAAAGCCATGCGCATGGCTGATCAAATTGAGGCTGGCACTGTCTACATCAACAATTATTTTAATGCCGCAACACAAAGTCCTGTTGGGGGTTTCAAACAATCTGGCTATGGCCGAGAGAACGGCATTGAGGGAATGCGTTGCTTTTTGCAAACGCGATCAGTTTGGTTGGCCACCAATCCTCATCAACCGGACCCTTTTGCCTGATGGCACGGCGCATGCGCAAAGGTAGCCGTGCGGCAAAAGAACCCTCAAATGGGCCGGATACGGCTGCTCAGGGTGGGTTTTGGCATCCTCTTGCAATTGAAGACGTTGAAAAAGTGGCCAAGACTGCCATCAGAATACTAACCGATATAGGTTTGTCAGAGACCCCTTCTGTATTAGGTGACGCGGTAATTTCAAATGGTGGCCGGTTTGTAGATGGCAGGCTGCTTTATTCCCGCGACCTTATTGAGGCTACGCTCAAAAACACACCTCGTACTGTGCGGCTTGCAGGGCAAATAAAAGCGCATGACTTGATGGTTGGAGGACAGAGCGTTTATGCTGGAACAGGCGGTGCTGCCCCAAATATCTATGACCAATATATCCAAGATTATCGCCCTTCAAAGCTACATGATCTTTATTCAGCGGCCAGATTAAGCGATGCACTTGATCATGTACAATTCTTCTCACGCTCGCTTGTGGCGGGCGATATAGATGATCCGCTTGCTTTTGACCTTGCGACGGCCACTGCATGTCTTTTGGGAACTTCAAAACATGTAATGGTGCAGGCATCTCAGCCGGCGCATGTGATCCAGATTGCGGAAATCTGCTATGAGATTGCTGGCAGCGAAGCAGCATTTCGCGACCGCCCATTTCTTTCGTTAAATATCAATCATGCGGTACCACCGTTGCGGGCGCATGATGAAAGCTTTGCCGTTATGGCTGAAGCTGTGCACCATGGAATTCCTGTTCATTGTAACGTCTTTGGACAGCTTGGGGCCTCAAGTCCAGTAACTATGGCAGGCTCTGTGGCGCAAACCCTTGCCGAAACACTCGCTGGCCTTGCCTTTGTGCACGCGTTGGATCCAAAGGCACCGCGCATTGCAGGGCCACGTCCAATGATCATTGATTTGCGCACAGGCGGTATGGCTGGCGGCGCTGGTGAGCAGATAATGGCGACGGCCCTTGCGGTTCAAGTGCTTCGATATTGGGATTTGCCCTGCTCAGTGATCGCAGGTGCCACAGATAGTAAACGGCCCGATTTTCAAGCAGGTTATGAAAAAGCTTTGACAATCAACACAGCAATTCAAGCTGGGGCAAACTTAATCACCCAAGCGGTGGGAACTCAGGCGGCTTTGATGGGAGTTAGTTTTAGCGCTATGGTCGCAGACAATGATATGCTGGGGGCTATCAAACGGGCAAATATAGCGCCTGAGATAACTCAGGATACACTTATGTTTGATGAGATCAAAGAAGTTGTGACAGGCGAAGGTCATTATTTGGGACGCCCGGAAACCTATGCCCGGATGCGAAGCGATTTCTTATATCCAAATATTGCCGATCGCAGCCCTTTGGATGTTTGGTCAACTTCAGACCATTCAGATATCGAAGAGAGGTCAAATACAATTGCCAATACCATTTTGGAAACCCATTGGCCCAATCATCTACCGGAAGCGTTGAGGCTAAAATTAACCAGACAATTTTCTTTGCCACAACAAAAGGATTTGCAAGAATGAAAATTGCGATAATTGGCACCGGTGCAATGGGCTCTATCTATGCAGCACGCTTAGCAGAAGCTGGTCACACGGTTTGGGCCATCGACAAGTGGCGCGAGCATGTAGAAGTTATCAATGAAATCGGTTTGAGAGTGGATGGCCCAGATGGGGAATTTTTTGTAAAGACGGTTCGCGCTACCCAACACCTTACCGAAGTAGGAGCCTGTGATCTTTATATTATTGCAACAAAAACCAATGCGGTTGCCGCGGCAGCGCAAGATATTGCAAAAAATTTGGGAACCCAATCTCTGGTTCTTACAATTCAAAATGGATTGGGTGCAGGCGATAAGATAGCTCAATATCTACCAGCTGGGCAGATTATGCTGGGGGTTGCAGAAGCCTTCGGAGCCACAATGAAAAGCCCTGGCCACGTGCAACATACCTCTATGAAGAAAATTCGTCTGGGCGCAATGAACAGCGGTCTGGACCAAAGGCTGGACGAGGTGGCTAATGTCTGGCGAACTGGAGGATTTGAAGTCGAAACCTATCGGGACATCGCTCAACTTATTTGGGAAAAGCTTTTGTGTAATGTCGCGCTATCTGGTCCGTGCACCGTATTTGATTGCAATGTGGCTGAGTTGCGATCAAATTCTGAGTGGTGGCAAATAGCACTTGGGTGTATGACAGAAGCATTTTCTGTAGGAAAATCAAAGGGTATTGCCTTTTCGTTTGATGATCCTGTGGCCTATGTGACAGCTTTTGCTGATCGGGTTGGAGTGGCAAAGCCGTCAATGGTACAAGACCATCATAAAGGGCAGCCTTCAGAAATAGATTCAATCAATGGTTCGATACCGCCGCTTGGGGCGTCGCTGGGTATCCCAACGCCCTATAATAATACAATCACTGCCTTGGTTAAAGCGCGTGAGGCGGCTTTTGAGGGCGCCGGGCCGTGAAGCTTTGTTCCTTCATTCACAATGGTTTTGCAAGCTATGGGGTGATGTCACCCAGCGGCGTGCATCCGGTCCAAAATGCAATTTTGAAATCTTATCCCACACTACTGGATTATTTAAAGAGCAAGCCGATAGTAGAATTGACGAAACTATGCGGGGAACCCTTGCCATCTTCCGAAATCACTTGGCTGCCACCTATAAGTAAGCCGGAAAAGATTATATGTGCGGGCATGAACTATCGCAAGGTTTATCCTGTCAAAGGCATTGCGCCCCCCGATCCGGACAATATAATTATTTTTTCACGCCATACCGAAACACTGGTCGGCCATTATGCAGCTTTAGAGCGTCCACGGGGAAATGCTGCCAAAACTTTTGATTTTGAGGGAGAAATCGTTGCCGTTATCGGGAGATCGGGCAGGTCTATTGCGAAGAAGGACGCGTTAAACCATGTTCTTGGATACTCGATAATGAATGAAGGATCGGTTCGTGGTTGGATGAAACACTCGATACACGCGGGAAAAAACTTTCACGCATCCGGCAGTTGGGGACCTTGGATCGTAACCTCTGATGATGTTGGCGAAATTGCAAATATGCAGCTTGAGACAAGAGTAAACGATAAACTGATGCAATCAGCCAAAGGGTCGGAAATGATCTTTAGCCTTCCAAACCTTATTTCCTACATTTCTGAAATAATGCCGTTGTCTATGGGCGATATCATAGCCACCGGATCTCCGGATGGTACGGGAGGAAGTCGAAATCCGCCTTCGTTCTTGAAGGAAGGCGATACTGTTCGTGTGAGTGTTAGTGGAATTGGTGATTTAGAAAACACGGTTCAGAAAGTAATGTAGTATGGTTAAAGGAACTGCATTAGAAATTTTGTCGTGTTATCATTATGAGGACTAACTTAGTAAATCCTCAACAGAATCTAGCTAAGGTAATCGATGACACAAGATAAATTTGAATCTTTGGAAACGCATCTAGCCCATCTGGATAAAACCGTTGATGAGCTTTCGGATGTTGTCAACAAACAGCAGACACAGATCAACAGACTAATACGAATCGTCGAAATATTGTCTGAGAGTGAACAGCAAGACGCGGAAATCAGTCCAGATAAGGTTCCACCTCACTGGTAAATTAGATTACTTATAAATTAAAGATGGTGAGACCGGGAACCCAGTTTCTTGATCAGTATAGCCAAGGTAACAGTTTGGTCTGTCGGCTCAGACGGTGCGATAGGCCTGAACGGAATAGCTAGAATCCTAAGCCAAATACCTTGACCACCAAATCAGAATTCTGGTTCCATCCTGCTAAATCAATTGACTCACTAGCCACAGAGCCGACCCCAATGCTAGAAGCTAGTCATCATCGACTGTCCAGATACTTCCAATATACCCTAAATTGCGCCGAATGTCGCATTGGTCTTTGTTCATAAATACCTCATTCGGTCCAGAATTGGGAGGTTAAAGGAAATGTTCCCCGAATAATAGCATATCTAAAACACCTAAAAATTTAAGTATTCCCAATTTCAATACAGCGCAGAAAAGCCCGGATCATAAGTAAATCCCGGCGCATCGATAAAAATACCAGAGATTCTTTCATTTCCAAAGTCGCCCCAGCCAATGGGAGCGCGCGAATATTAATATCATTGCCCAGTTCCGCGCGCGAGACAAAACCAATTCCGGCTCCCGATTTAACCACTTCACGCAACGCTTCTCTTCCTTCAACTGTTATGACCGGGCGCAGCACCAACCTCTCAACTTTCGCCCATGCGTCCAAGCAACGCTGGGTGCTTGAACCGGTTTCGCGAAAAATCAACGGCAAATCCGATAAGGCTTTGCAATCCAGGCTTTCAACTGTATCGGGCAAAAACCCTCGCGCCATGATGGCAACAATTTGCGCTTGACCTATCGGAATTTCAATCAAATCTGGTGCCGGAGAAATATTTCCAACAACCCCAATTTCCGCATCATAATGACGCAAACGTTGTAAGACTTCTTCAGAATTTCCTGTCTGGATAGCCACAAGGGCGTTCGGATTGGCTTCTCGAAAAGCTCTCAACGAGTCCGTGATATGCAAAGCCGAATCCGCGACCACCCGCAGCGTTCCAGCCAATTGTTGTCGGTGCTGGCTAAGACAATCCCCGATTTGCTCTTCTACGTCAAAAAACTGTCTTGTCAGTAAGAACAATTCATTTCCCGCTTCGGTCAAGCGCACATGCCGATTTTCGCGGTAGAATAACAGCGTATCATGCAGTTGTTCTAACTGCCGAACTTGGTCCGACAAGGCCGGCTGGCTTTGATTCAAAGCCCGGGCTGCACTGGAAAATCCACCATGCACAGCAACATGATGAAAAGCTCTCAATTGACTATAGCGCATCTATAAGTTTTTCCTATTAAACAATATTAAATATGTATTTTACTTATAGGAAAAACAAGTTCAAGCACAAGCATGAGTAAATAATTTGGGTTTGGGCCTATGGAATCTCAAAATACCTCAAACAAACTGCCAACACCGTATCTGGGCGAGCCTTATTTATTGACACCAGGTCCACTTGTCCAGCCCCCAAATTATGTACCATTTTTCAATAGAGTTTCTGGAGCGGGCGTTAAGTCCCCAGCCCAAGCTAGTGCAGCAAACTGAGACGATTACTACTTCGTTTTGCAGCACTTGTTATATTAACTAGCTTATCGAAGCTAATAAATATAATAATATGTGACATTTACTTAAAGCCTGAACAATACACCGGCTCATTTCTGCAGACTTTCGTCTAAACAATAAAAGGTAAGAAAAATGACAGAATCAATAATAAGCTCTGATTTAACTGTTGAAGGTGATATAAAGAGCGATGGAAGCTTGAGTGTCGATGGTCGGTTGATAGGTAATTTGAACTGCAAAAGTGTCACTATAAATTCTGGAGGTTCTATAGAGGGTAACATTGAGGCAGATCAACTTACCAACCTTGGAGGCATAACCGGCGATATTCATGCTAAAGGCGTTGAACTGAAGGAAGGTTCAAAAACTAAGTCTAACCTAAAGAGTGATAATCTACAGGTAAGCGCAGGCGCAGTTTTAAAAGGAAAAGTTCATATTAGTGGATCTGGAAACCAATAGCCTTTACGAAATTACGCTTCTTCAGTCGTTGATAGCCCATGTTTAGAATGTAAAGGATCTGCAACTCTTATGTACTTCCTAGTGTTCTGAATATGTTGCCACTGATCTTTGCTACTGTGGGACTTCCATTATCTTAATTCCAATTGCCGGCCCAAATTGGTTGCTCCAGTTTGTTCAAGCTCTACAGATAAACAACTTAAAGAGAGATGGGCAAACAGCAGAGCCGAGAATTCACACTTGCCCTTTGAATGAAGAGAAAGAGCTATGCTGAGATTTGGGCGTATGCACAGCCTACAAATGTTTGCCTCAGTTCATGCTTCATTTCACAATCAATTCGGAGTGTTTCCTATCCAAACAAAACATCCTCAAGCTAAGCCGTGACAATGCCGTTATCGAATGGCGATCTCTTATCGTCTCATAGAACGCATACTATCACGGCTTCTGATGCTTGAGTTGGTTAGTCTGACAGCACCAAACTTACTGCTAAATTTGTTGAAAAGATTTGCA
>ENA-UZWW01008878-UZWW01008878.1-metagenome-genome-assembly--contig:-Day-5--50m-contig-8878_pt1 | contig 10556 bp, 9 predicted proteins | sample MGYA00260348_ERZ794908 | MGnify/ENA metagenome assembly ERZ794908
GCGATTAGTTTTTTCATTTTATTCTCCATTTAGAATATTTAATTGTTGGTTTCCCAACACCCTTTTGTTACTTTTGCAAATAACAATGAATACATAATAACGGCCTTTGTCTGCAAAGTCAACAATTTATTGAAAAAATAATACAATTAGTGGTTTTTTTTCAACAATTTAACTTTTATTCTTCAATAAACCCGATATAAAAGGGTTTTTTCATATATTATTTTTGCGATTAAATATATTTTTCAGAATATATCTGTATCAATCGTGCTATTTTTTTGAAATTATTTAAGCATTTGTTGAAATTTTACCAAAACCTATTATATTTCAAAAAAAAACCGGAACAAGTCCGGTTTTTATTGACAAACATATTTTGAATTAGAACAAGTAACCGCCATGGCCAGCACCAATCATACAAAGAAGCATCGGAACTGATAAAACTACATTTGTTCTAGAAGCCATAGCAGCGGTAAACTTAGCTTTAGCAATTTCATCTGCGCTTGCTTCTACGATTCCAAGCACTTTTTTCTGGTTTGGCCAAATAAGCACCCATACATTAAATAACATTATTGTTCCCATCCAGGCACCTAAACTCATCATTGGGCCTGCTGGCGCATTAAAAAGAAATGTTTTAATAAAGCCATACTGTGGAGAGATAGATAAAGCCCATGCGCCAGTCAGCCATGTGGCAGCTGCAGCCATACGAAACCAGAGTAGCGCTCTAGGAGCAACATACTTTCCAATTGCTGCTGGCCCTGGACCACCTTCATCGGCAAGTGCGTCAGCCAATGCAGGCACTTGAACAAAATTAAAATAATATAGAAGACCAATCCAAGTTACACCAAACATGGCATGGAGCCAAATACTGAGGTTTCTGGTAATTAGTGATGAATTCTCAGGTGATAAAAAAATTGCAACAAGAATCGCAAGTACAAAGCCACTGATTATTGTGCCTCTTACTGAAGTTAATGGGTTCATAGTATTAATAATATAAGTTTAAAGCTTTCAATTATAGATAGTTCATAATCATTTAATTGTATTTTTATTATTAATATTTATAATTAAAGACTTAATATAATTAAAGATAGGAAGTGACAATGCAATTAAATTTTAAGAAGTTAATGATCTTTTTAACCATGTCAATTGGATTATTTTCAGTTCAAACAATAAGTGCAGCTGACATTCCTAAAGTTATTGAGTACCAAGACAGCAAATTAATTCTTAATGGTCAAGGTACGCGTGTTGTTTTCTTCATGAAGGTATATGAGGGTAGCCTATATCTCGAGACTAAAAGCTCAGATGATGAACAAATAGTTGGAAGCAATGTCCCGATGGCTATTCGCATTGATATCACCTCTAAAATGGTAACTGCTGATGCTATGAAGAAAGCTTTGAGTGAGGGACTAGAAAAGTCAACTGATAATAACACTGGTCCCATATTAAATGAAATAGAACAATTATCATCATCATTTAGCAGTGCTGTTGCTTTGGGTGACTTTTATGAGTTTATTTACATCCAAGAAATTGGAACGCATGTTTTAAAAAATGATGAACTTGTAGAATTAATTCCTGGGTTTGAATTTAAAAAAGCCTTCTTTGGAATTTTTCTTTCAGACAATCCGATACAAAAAAACTTAAAAAAAGCAATGCTTGGAGGCTAAGCAATCATGTCAAACCATCCTACAACTTTTGCTGATTGGCAAAACTATCCATCAACATTAGACCCTATTCATGTTGCGTGGCTTAAAAGTGCAAAAAAATCTAAAACTGCTTTTGCTGTTGCAGATATTGAAGGGGTAGAAATATCTCACAAAAGATTTTTAACGGGTGTTCTTTTATTTTCAAAAAAAATTGAAGCATACAGCCCAGAACAAAACGTTGGGCTTTTATTACCAAGTAGTGGCGGTGGAGCAATTGCTTCAATGGCAATTCTTTCACTCGGAAAGACAATTGTTAATTTAAATTTTACTGCAGGAAAGAAAGCGCTTCAATCTGCTGCAAGTCAGGCTGAAGTTAAGCATATCTATACATCTAGAAAGTTTTTAGACAAGATGCTAGAGAGAGGAATGGATTTAGAATCATTTTTTCCTAACTCAAAACTTCTCATGTTAGAAGACATTAGAGAAGAGATTTCAACCTTATCTCGCATCGGCACTCTTTTAAAAGCAATCATGCTTCCAGCTAGTGTTATTCAACGGAGCTACTTTAACAATGTTTCAATGAATAATACTGCAGCAATTTTATTTTCAAGTGGAAGTGAAGGACAACCTAAGGGAGTTGAGTTGTCGCATAGCAATATAGCGGCTAATGCAAAACAAGCTGCAATTGAATTAGGTGCTGTTGATAGCGATGTCATTATGTCAACACTCCCGACCTTTCATGCTTTTGGTTTTGCCATTACAACGCTTATGCCTCTGTCTGAAGGCATTCCAATTATTTGTCATGCTGACCCTAAAGATGTAACAACAATTGCATCAGGAATACAAAAGTACTCAGGCACGATTCTAGTTGGAACTCCAACTTTTCTAAGGATGTATACGATTAGTAAAAAGGTAAGTGTTGATTCAATGCAATCATTAAGACTTGTTGTAGCTGGGGCTGAAAAATTAAGGTCAGAAGTTAGAAAAGGCTTTGAAAAGAAATTTAATATGTCAGTTTATGAAGGTTATGGAACAACGGAAACTTCGCCTGGAGCCTCTGTTAATTTACCTGATTTAGAATCACCTTATAAACTACGAAATAAACCAGGAACTGTTGGCAAAGCTTTCAGTGGAACTGAGTTTAGAATCGTTGATCCGGACTCCCTTGAGCCTATACCAACTGGCGAGGATGGGCTTATATTAATTGGAGGCCCACAAATAATGAAAGGCTATCTCAAGATGCCAGAGAAAACTGCCGAAGTTATTGAATTGATTGACGGTTACAGATGGTACCGTACTGGAGACAAAGGTCATTTAGATGAGGATGGTTTTCTAACCATTGTTGATCGATATTCAAGGTTTGCAAAGATTGGTGGTGAAATGATCAGCCTTACAACTGTTGAGGAAGAAATACTTGATGCATGCAATGACAAAGACCTTGAAATTGCAGCAACTTGCTTACCAGATCAACGCAAAGGTGAAAAAATTGTACTACTTGCCACAAACAACCTCGATAAAAATAAACTTAAAAAACTTCTTTCCGATGCAAAAGTTAACCCACTTTATCACCCTGCTCAAGTACTACTGGTTGAAGAAATCCCCAAATTAGGAAGTGGAAAGACTGACTTTGGGGCAACCAAAAAGATTGCACTTGTTAATGAACAAAGATAGATAAGTGCCTGAACTCCCAGAGGTCGAAACAACTAGGCGGGGACTTGAGACCCTAATAGTTAATAGGAGGGTCTTGTCAGCCCACATCTACAAAAAAAAGCTTCGCTGGGAAATACCATCTCATCTTATTGAAACACTAAAGCAAAAAACTATTCGCAATATTTCAAGGCGTGCTAAGTATCTTCTTATTGAGCTGAGTGATGGACAGCTTGTTATTCATTTAGGCATGTCTGGTTCAATGAGTGTCGTTCCTTCAAATGAACCTTTAAAGAAGCATCATCATTTTGAGATAAAGTTGGATAACTCAACAAGCGTTCGTTTTCATGATCCACGAAGATTTGGCTCTATCCTATGGCAAGGTAATGATAGCCAGTTAAAACTTTTGTGTGATCTTGGACCAGAGCCTTTAAGCTATGAATTTAATAATGATGTGCTTTATAACGCCTCAATTGGAAAGTCAAAAAATATTAAGGCATTTATCATGGACAGCAAGGTTGTAGTTGGCGTTGGTAATATTTATGCTTCTGAAAGCTTGTTTCTTGCTGGCATCTCTCCTAAAAGGTTATCTGGAAAAACATCAAAACGTCGTTATAGAACTTTAACTCAGTTTATCAAAAAAATCTTAACTGACGCAATCAATAATGGCGGTACTACGCTCAATGATTTTTCAAATGTTGATGGGAGTCCTGGTTATTTTTCGCAAGTATTGAACGTTTATGGTCGCGATAATATGCCTTGTAATAGATGCAGTGGTAAAATTAAACGCATTGTTCAAAATCAACGTGCGACTTATTACTGTCCTAAATGTCAGAACTAGCAGACTCAAAAGCCCTCTATCAAGCAACATGTGCAACAAATTCTGAGCCGTACGTACTTCAGAATATTGGTGATATGATGTCACCCGAGTTCAGTGAGGATTGTATTATCATTGTTGACCCTTCTATGCCAATTCATCCTGAGGCTTATGTAATAGTTGACTTTGAAGATGAACTTTATTTTCGTCAATATATTGAAGAAGGTCATAAAAAAATACTTAGGTGCCTTAACTCAGAATATGAAGATATTGAGCTAGGCGATATATTTGAAGTTCGTGGCTGCATTGTCCAGCAGAAGCAAAGAAAGCAAAAATCACTACATTATTATCTACAAAATAATATCAGTGGTAAATTAGAATTTAATGTGAAAGGGAAAGAAAAACCAAAAGAAAAATAATCTTATTTCATCCAAATGAGATGCGCCATTCTTCCTGAATTTACCCCATCCCTTCTGTAAGAAAAAAACACATCAGACTCTTTAAAGGTGCATCTGTCACCTCCAGTGATAAACTTTATATTGAAAGATTCAAGTATGACTTTTGCGGCATCATATAAATCAAGATAGTGTTTATCTCTATAGAGACTGAATGAGCGAGCAAGATTACCATTTTTTGATAAATACAAGTCCTTGATTTCCACTCCAACCTCAAAACAATTCTTAGAAATTGCTGGACCAAGGTGAACAACTAAATCATCTCCCTTGCAATGAAAACATTCAATTAAGTTTTCAATTACTCCAGAAATTAATCCTTTCCATCCTGCATGTGCAATGCCCACCATTGAGCCATCTTTTTTACTAACAAACACTGGTAAACAGTCAGCAGTTAGGATTGCACAAACAACTCCAGGATTTATAGTGAAACTAGCATCAGCCTCAACAATTGAATTTTTTAAGGTGGCATTAGTGCAAATGGAGGAGTGAGTTTGATTTATCCATGCTGGCTCAGAAGGCAAATCAAAGCAAGTCTCTAGTAATTTTCGATTTGCTAAAACACTGTCTCTATTGTCATTAACATGAAGAGCTAGATTAAAATTCTCAAAATTTGCATCACTCTGACCTCCTTCAATATATCTTTCAGTTGAGATAAAGTTAACATTTTTTGGAAATAAACTCATGTAATTAAATTCGATACCTATGAGTCATAATTTTTTAGAACACTTATTAGCTTTTGTATATCTTCTGGGAGATTAATTTTCCATGTCATTGATTTACCTGTTTCTGGATGCGTTAATGTTAATTTTTGTGAGTGAAGCGCTTGTCTTTGAAAGGCTTTGAGAACTTCTTTAATCTCTTGTCTTGCTTTTTTGGGAAATCGAACTCGCCCACCATACAACGGATCTCCAATTAAAGGATAGCCAATGTGAGAAAGATGGACCCGGATTTGATGAGTCCGTCCTGTTTCAAGAATAGCTTTTATGTGGGTGTGATTCATATATCGATCTATGACCCTGTAATGAGTAACTGCATCTTTTCCTTTGATTCTGACCGCCTGTTTAATTCTATCTTTAGGGTCTCTTCCAATTGGCTCATTAACTGTTCCACCAGAAATCATATTTCCATACACAATAGCTGAGTATTCTCGCTCAACTGAATGAGTTTGAAGCTGATTTACAAGATGTTTTTGTGACTTGGAGTTTTTAGCAACAACCATCAACCCTGAGGTATTTTTATCTAATCTATGAACTAGCCCTGCTCTGTCCAGTTTTGATAAATCAGCATCATGGTGCAGAAGAGCGTTTGCAAGAGTTCCATCCCAATTCCCAGCCCCAGGATGCGTAACAAGCCCAAAAGGTTTGTTTATAACTATAAGATCTTCATCCTCATAAACAATGTCTAGCAGAATGTTCTCAGCAATCCATTGATTAGTTTGGATATGAATTATATTAAAACAAATTATCTCATCACCGTTGGCTTTATCCTTTGGTTTGAATTTATGACCATTTAATAAAGCATTGCCAGCTTTAATTGACGCAGTAATCTTTGAACGAGAGAGGTTTGGCATCATTTCTGCCAGAGCAGAATCAATTCTTTGACCACTGAATCTCTCTGGAAGAATAACTTTAATAACTTCTTCACTCATGAGTTATAGCTTTAGCTGATTATTTTCGGTATAGAGCTTACTCAGACTATTGTGGATCTCAAGATTATCGGCATTTATTGTTAATCCTCGTTTTAATATTTCAATCGCGTCATCATATTTACCAATTTTCTTTAAGGTGTAAGCCAAGTTGATATAACCGTCTTCATAGTCATTTATTATTGAAATTGTCTTTTCGAAAGATTTGATTGCCTTGCCGAAATGACCTTGAACAACATAAATGATGCCTAAATTGTTATAAGAATCAGGGAAATCAGGATTAATTTCAATTGCTTTTTCATAGCATTGAATTGCAGACTTTAAATCACCTAACTCTTTTAGAGCATTGCCTAGATTATTATGAATTAAAGGATACTGAGGATTAATTTCAATTGCTTTTTCATAGCATTGAACTGCAGCCTCTAAATCACCTAACTCTTTGTAAACATTACCAAGGTTATTATGTGCTTCGGAGTATAGTGGGTTTATTGAAATTGCCTTGTTATAAGAATCAATAGAATCCTCTAATCTATCAATTTCCCTGAAGACTACCCCAAGATTATTGTGAGCTTCGGCAAAATCAGGCTTTAGTAGAATTATTTGTTCAAAATGTTTAATTGAGTCTAAATCACCGTGGTGCTGCAACATAATTGCGAGACTATAGCGTGGCTGAATATATTCTGGACTCAGAGTAATGGCTCTTTCATAAGAATTTACAGCATTCTCAAATTCAGACAACTCTCTATAAATATTGCCTAAATTATTATGAGCCTCTGCATAATCTGGCTCATAAATAATTGAAGCCTGGTAGGATTCAACTGACTCTTGCAGCTGGTCCAAGTCATGAAGCGTGCCTCCTAAATTAAAATGTGCCTTAGCATAATTAGGCTTAATATCAATCGCTTTTTTATAGAGCACTACAGCGTTATCAAGTTTTCCAAGGCCAGCATTACAAGCGCCAGCAATATTGAGCAATAATGAATTATTAGGATAGTTTTTAAGCAACTTGTTAACTTGATCTAATGCTTCTTGAAAAAGACCATCAGATACTTGCACGATGATTTTATCAATAACTTCATTTGAGGGTTCATTTAGATTCATATTTTAACTTTTATAGTAGTCCAACCCTTTTTTAAGTGGCTGAAGATAAGACTCATATTGCCTCCAAGCTTCAGAACTACCCTGATACATTTTTTGTCTCACCTGGAGGGCACTGGTTGTCTTCACTGCTGTTTTATTATTATGAAATCTTAGGCAATTATCATCCCAATCTAGTTCACAATATTCTAATAGATTACGAGTTTCATCTTTTTGATTACTTGTAAGATCTTCATAGCAAACATCATATATTTGATTTGGGAATAACTGCTTCCAAAAATCCATAAGGTCTTTATACAGTCCATAATAATTTGCTAAATCTTCTTGATCAAAAGAGTAATAATTACCATTGAAATAATATTTATAATTTGACCAGCAAGTTGCCATTGGATCCCGGTTCATATGAATAATTTTTGCCTCTGGGAAGGCAGATACGATAAATCCAATATGACGGAAATTCAATGGCATTTTGTCAACAATGATTTTTTCTTTAATATTTAGACTTGAGAGTGAGGCTAAATAACTTTGTCGAATAGATTTTATAGATTTATTTGATATTTGATTTTTTTCTTCTTTGTTAAAGCTTTTGATTACAGGCATAACAAGTTTATTTAGGTAATTTAATTCACCTGCGCCGTGAACTTTATTATGACTGTCAAGAATTTGATGAACCAGTGAGGTTCCTGAGCGAGGCATACCAACAATAAATATAGGCTTAATTTCTGTTTCTAATGAAGATTTTTTAACTGTTGCGGGAGGTAATTCAAATGATGACTTTATTCTGGAAAATAAACCTTGATCTATTTCAAAAGAATAATTAACCCCTTGCTTCCGCAATAAATTAGCTTCATTCAAATATTCAAATTGCTTGTTATAGTTTTTCAATCCCTCATAGATATGTGCAAGAGCAAAGCTCAAATTGATTCTATCTATCATGCTAAGATCTTCTTTTAAAAGATAAGATTCAATTAAAGGGATTACAGGGTCAGTTTTTATATACTTCCTTACTCGACTTAAATGAAGGTGCGCAGCTGCCATGTCTGGTCGTATTTCAAGAGCTTTTTCAATACTGACAATAAACCCATCTTTATCTCCAATATCTTTTTGAGACAGGGCAAGATTAAAATAAGCCTTAGCATAATTACTATCATAATTAACTGCATTTTTATAGCTTTTAATGGCATCTATAGGCCTGCCATAATCACTTAATGCAAGACCTAAATTATTATGTGCTTCAGCAAAGTCATGTTGATATGCAACAGCCCACTCAAATTTTTCAATCGCCCCTTGCAGCTCACCACTTCTTTTTAATAAGTTGCCAAGATTATTCAATGCATCAGGATATTTAGGCTGAAAATTAATAGCCTTTTTATAGCTTTCAATTGCATTATCTGGTTTATCCAGTTCTTGAAGAACAACTCCATGATTAAAATGGGCTTCCGCATAATCCGGTTTAATATTTACCGCTGTTTCAAACATTTTTTCGGCCCCTTCCAATTGTCCTATTTGCTTGTAACAAGCGCCAATTAAGTTAAATAGTAAAGGAACATTTGGGAAATCTATATTTAAAGATTTAATTTTGTCTATTGCTTCTTGAAAATAGCCTTTTGCATATAAGGACATTACTGAATCAATTTGTTCTTTTGACAAGCTCTTCTGGTTATTATTCATTAAAAAAAATTTCCGTTTTTAATTAGCAAAAAAATACTTACAAGTATAAAACTTTATTTTCAATCTAAGCCTATTGGTTTGAAGTATTGAAATCATAAATAATTTTAAACTAGGTTATATATAATTCTTTGTTTTTTTATAATAATTTTTAATCTAGGCCATAAATAATAATTAAGAAATAGCTACAAGTATTTTAGCTTTTTTCGAATAAAATAAACTCTTAGAAATTTAAATAAATTTCAAATATTATTTTTTAATTGATTGATACTTTATAAATGTCTTTAAAAATTGAGCGCCTTATTTCTCGTGCAAAAAAGCTTACAAAAAAAGGTGAGTTTGAGAAAGCCAAAGAAACATATCTGTCGATTCTCAAGATATCGCCAGATAATGAGATGGCAAAAAAAGAATTATCATCTTTAGAACAATTTAATAGAAATAATCTTGTTAGAGCTCAGCTAGACCATGTCATGAAGCTCTATTCTTCTGGCTCAATTCAAGAATCATTAAATGCTGTAAGTTTATTAATTCAAGAACACCCTAACGAACCTGTATTATTTAATATACGTGGCGCCTGTTATAGTGAAATTGGTCCTAGTGATTCAGCAATCAAAGCATTTCACAGAGCAATCGATATCAAGCCAGATTACGCTGAAGCATATTACAATCTTGGTGTAGTATTTCAAAAAATTGGCCAGAATGATGATGCATTTAGTTGCTATGAAAAAGCGATAAATATAAATCATGCCTATCCACAAGCACATAACAACATAGGAATGATAAGCCTTAAACAAAGAGAACTTGATTCAGCTGTAAAAAGCTTTGAGTGGGCAGTAGCTTATAATCCAAATTATGTCGAGGCTAATAATAATCTTGGTGCAGCATTTCAAGAGCTAATGTTCTATGAAAAGGCGAAGGATCAATATGAAAAAGCTTTAGCAATTAATCCAAGATTTTCTCAAGCATTGAATAACTTAGGTGCGACATGCGAAATTTTTGGACTAAAAGATCAGGCATTAGAGAACTATAACAAGGCAATTAAAGAAGACCCAAGCTACTGTGAAGCACATCGAAATTTAAGCGCTATAAAGAAATATAAGAAAAATGACCCTCAAATTAATCAAATAGAATCACTTTATTTAAATAACAATTTGACCGTATCAGATAAAAGAAATTTGAGTTTTGCCCTAGCTAAAGTATATGAAGATTTAAGTGAAAATGATAAATTTTTTAAATTCTTACATGAAGGAAATAATTTAAGAAAACAAGAATTAAATTACTCATTCTCATCGAGTAACAATTTTCATTTAAGTTTGTTAAAAGCATTTAAATCTCCTCCTAATTTAATCTCAAAAACTAAGAAAAATAACTCAACTATTCGACCCATATTTATTCTTGGAATGCCAAGATCTGGAACTACCTTAGTAGAGCAAATTATTTCTAGCCATCATGAAGTCTATGGAGCCGGTGAATTAAATAACTTAAAAAATATTGTTACTCCAATTTTAGTTAATCACTTAAATAACAATAATAAGTCGATTAGTGAAGAGGATATTTCATCTATAAGACAGCAGTATTTGGATTCGCTT
>ENA-UZWW01000533-UZWW01000533.1-metagenome-genome-assembly--contig:-Day-5--50m-contig-533_pt1 | contig 10426 bp, 10 predicted proteins | sample MGYA00260348_ERZ794908 | MGnify/ENA metagenome assembly ERZ794908
TATGTTTGGACATATTAGTTTTAGTTTTATTGTAATAGGACATATCTTTTATAACTGACCATTCCCAGCAATAATTTTCCATAAATTGACTAGGTAGTTCAACTGCATCCCACTCAACTCCTTTAATTCCTGAAATAGAATATTCTGTTACTTCTGTTAAAAGATGATGTAGTCCATGACCAAACTCGTGAAACAGTGTAATTACTTCATCATGAGTTAGATATGCATTACCCTTTGATGGAGGGGTAAAATTACAAGTTAGATATGCAACTGGATTTTCTTCTTCTTGCATAAGCCTGTACTTAGAAATTGCTTCATCCATCCAAGCTCCACCACGTTTATTTTTCCTTGCATACAAATCTAAATAAAAACTTCCAATTAACTTCTTTTCCTCGTTATATATTTCAAAAAATCTAACATCTTCATGCCATATTGAAGCATTTGTTTCAATAATATTCAAACTATAAATTCTTTTACAAATATTAAAGAGTCCATGCAGGACATTATTTATAGGAAAATATTCTTTAATTTCCTCATCAGTAATACTGAATCTTCTTTTTTTTAGTTTTTCGGATAGATAAGGAATATCCCAAGGTTTTACTTTAGAAATATTTAATTCCTTTGCAATAACATTGATATCATTGATATCGCTTAAAGCAGATTTTTTTGCTTTTTTTGTAAGTTTTGATAAAAAAGACGAAACCTCTTTTGATGATTTAGCCATCTTGGTTTTTAAGAGCATTGATGAGATGCTTGAGTAGCCTAGTAATTTTGATAATTGATATTTTAGTTTTAGTATATTCCTTATATTATCTGTATTATCAAGATCTTTATTCATTAATGAAGAAGCTTTTGTATTATATGCAGTATAAATATTTTTTCTTAATTTTCTATTCTCAGCATATTGCATAATGGGGAGATAGCTAGGAAAGTCAATTGTAAATAACCAGCCATTTATTTTTTTTGCTTTTGCTTTTATAAGGGCAGAGTTAATAACATTATTTGGAATTCCTTTTAATGAATTTTTATCTGAAATGATTAGTTCAAAAGTATTTATAGAATCTAAGATATTTTCATCAAAGGAAGAAGATAGTTTTGATAGATTATTTTGAATTTTTTTAAATTTTATTTTTTGTTTTTCAGGCAAAGCGACACCAGAAAGCTCAAAGGACGTTATTTCATTTTTAATAAGCTTTATTTGTGAAGGAGATAAATTTCTACTATCTTGGAGTAATTTTTTATATTTTTTGTATAAAATTTTACTTTGTCCAAGATTAGAGGAATATTCTGTAACTTTTTCAAGAGCTTGATTATAAACTTTTCTATATGAAGATGAACTTTTAACTGCATTAATATGATTTATGTAAGACCATACTCTATCTAACTTTTCATTACATATTTCTAGGGGAGTGATAAAGTTTGTCCAATTAGGTAATTCACTCATAGACTCAATTTGGGAAATAACTTTATTATTATCATTAATTACTTTATTTATTGCGGGCATAACATGGCTTGTTTTTACAACACTAAATTCTGGAAGTTTATTTCTTACTAAAAAAGGATTCATACTAGATGTAAAATGTAAAAATATTTAGGCATTAATATACCAAAAAAATTCAAATTAATTTAATTTTCACTTGGAAAGTTGGTGCTTTTAAAATTGCTTGGAGTGTGGTGGTCCTTAATTTTTTTATTATGTTTAATTATCTGTTTATTTAGTTTATCAATTAATAAATCGATAGATTTATACATATCATTACTTGAACATTTGGCATGTAAATCAGTTTTAGGTAGGTATATATTACCTTCAGCATTATGGGTAATATTATCAACACTCAAAATAATTTTAATTTCTAAAATATCTTGAAAGTGCCCTGTTATTTTTTTAAGTTTATTACCAATATGATCTTTTAAGCCATCAGTAATCTCAAGATGGTGACCAATTATATTAATTTTCATATAAATATTTTATCCTTTTCTTTGAGTAGAAGGTAAGATTTTTAATTTAATACGGTACTTTGCAACAGTTCTTCTAGCAATTTCTATTCCATCTTCATTAAGAATCTTACATATCTCCGAATCTGAATAAGGCTTTTTTGGATTTTCATTGCTTATAAGAAAATTTATCTTATTAAGAAGTGATCTTGATGAAAAATCATCACCATCTTTCCTAACCGAAGAGTTGAAAAAAAACTTCATTTCGTATATTCCATGTGGTGTAGCAATAAATTTATTTGTAGAAATTCTTGAAATAGTTGATTCATGTAATTCAAGATCAAAAGCAATTTTTTTTAATGTTAATGAATTGATACTAGATTCTCCATTTTCCAAAAAGTCAATTTGGTTTTGCATAATCTCTCTAGCAACTCTTAAGATTGAAATTGATCTTTCATTTAAATTTTTGATCAACCATTTTGCCTCTTGAAACTTTTCTTTTAACTCATTATCAGGAGAAGTATTTATTATATTCTGGGCATTTTCTATTAATTTAAGTTTAATATTATTTTCTTCATTTAAAGATGTAACCCATTTATCATTTTCTTTTTTTATAAAGACATCTGCAGTTATATATGATGTTCTATCTTCTTTTTGAAAAATAAGTCCAGGTTTTGGGTTTAAGTTTTTAATTAAAGCGATAACTTTTTCTAAATCTATATCACTACATTTTAAGCTTTTCTTTAAACTCGCATAATTTTTATTTGCTAAAGTATTTAAATTAGTTTTTACCAAAATCTTAGCAAGGCTACAAATTTGATCTTGATTTTCAATAAGTTCTAATTGAATTATTAAACATTCGTTAAGATTTCTAGCACCAATCCCAGGATGTGTTGAATTTTGTATTAATTTTAATAATTTTTCTATTTGTTGAATTTTCGGTTTTTTTTTAATTGGGATTGAGTTCCTTATACCCTCTAAGGATTCAGTTAAATATCCATTTTCATCAATTGAATCTATTAAATAAGAAATTGTAAGTTGGTCCTCATTTCCAAAATTAAAAATAGCAATATTTTCTACTAAATATTCTTTAAGGCTTTGATTTTTTATTTCACTTTTAAATATATCGTAATAAATTTCATGCGATGAATTCTGAGATTGTGAATTTTTTTTAGATAATAAAGTTTTATCTTTCGTGCTTAGGAAAAAGTTATCTGATAGATATTCCTCAATTAAATCGTTTAGTTCTGACTGGGATGCATGGAGAAGTTTTATTGATTGCTGAAGGAGAGGAGTTAATTTTATTGATTGGGATAATTTTAAGTTTAAACCTAACTTCATTTTATAGTGTAAAGTTCTCGCCTAAATATATATTCTTGACACTCTGATTTTGAGCGATAACCTTAGGCGTACCTTGGGCAAAAATTTCACCTTGGTTCACAATGTAAGCTTGATTACAGATACCTAAAGTTTCTCTAACGCTATGGTCAGTAATTAAAATGCCAATTCCATTAGAAGCGAGTTGCTTAATAATTTTTTGAATATCAATGACAGCAATAGGATCGATTCCTGCAAAAGGCTCATCAAGAAGAATAAATTTTGGTTTATTCGCCAAGCATCTTGCAATTTCAACCCTTCGTCTCTCACCTCCAGAAAGGCTAATCGCTGCATTTTTTCTAATGTGTTGAATATTTAATTCTTCCAAAAGATTTTCAAGCTCTAATTTAATTTGTTGCTTACTTAAATTTCGAAGCTCTAAAATACTTATAATATTTTCACTTACATCCATCTTTCGAAAAATTGATGGTTCTTGAGGTAGATAAGATATACCCTGCTTTGCTCTTATGTGAATAGGAGTTTTTGTTAAATTTTTCTGATCAAGTAAAATATTGCCATGATCAGCTGCTATTAAACCGACTATCATATAGAAAGTTGTTGTTTTTCCTGCCCCGTTGGGTCCTAGAAGACCTACTATCTGCCCACTCGTTATTTTTAAAGAAACATTTTTAACAACAATATTTTTTTTATAACTTTTTCTTAAGTTTTGTATAGTTAAAGTAGACATTATTTTTTAGGATTTATTATTGCTTTTGTACGCCCTTTTTTTGTCTTTGTTCCGCTTTCATCCTTTCTTGATAGTGCTTGAGCAAATTCACTAGTGGCATCATACATAATATAATCTCCCCAAACCTCGTTATCACCTCTTTTTACAAAGGCTTCTTCATACAAGTGAATTTTATCCATGTGACCATCATACTCAATACGAAGTGCTTCACCTTCAATATATTCATCAGAACCTTCCATTTTTTGTCTAAAAGTTGTTGGGGTACCTATAGATGTGCTATGTTGAAAACCTTGCCTATCTTCTCTAATGATAAGTTTATCTGCATTTATTACAAGAGATCCTTGGGTAAGGATGACATCCCCTTCATAAGTGCTAGTATTTTTTGTTTCTTCTACTGTCATTGTATCAGCTTCAATTTCAATAGGTTTGTCACTATCTGCCTCTTCTGAAATAGCAAAATGACAAAATAAAATTGCTATTACGAAAACATAATATATATATTTATTTTTTGTATTCAATTCTTGAATCTTTCATCACCTTTTGGTTTTTCATAGCGAACTTTAACATTGCTTAAAAGTTTTAAAATTCCATCTTTATTATCATACTTCATTCCAACACCATCTATTTCAATATTTGGTTCTTGAATCATTTTTACAGCTTTTTGGCTTGTGACAACATCTAATTCTGAATATATATTTAGTTCATGAGTAAAAAGTTTTAAAACTTTTTTTGTTTTTGTAGGAAGCCTTACAAGAATAGCATTTTCTTTAAGGATAATTTGCTCACCCTTGTCATTGATTTCACCCACGGCACTATAAATAGTTGAATGTTTTTTTTTATTCTTATATTTAGTATAGAAGGGTTTAAATAAAAAGGTTTTTTCTTCTCCTTTAAAATGTTTCATATACTCAGCTTGAAGAGAGGATTGTAAATTTCCTTCTTTATCTGTTCTAGTTGAATCAAAATATTTTAGAAAAAAAGACGGCCCACTATTTTTATTTAGCGTAAAATTTTTATACTCATTTATAACTTCTTCTTTAAGCCAAAATGATGCTAATGCAACAATAGCAATAAAAATCAAAGCAAATACTGTTGAGAGTAAATTCATAAAATAATTATAAAATTTTAGCCTTAAAAAGACTTTGCAGTGTAAGGGAACCAACTAAAGATTTATCTTTTTCAATAATTAAAAAAGATGTAATTTTTTGTTTTTCCATAATTTTAAGTGCTTCTATTGCCATTTGTTTTTTACTTAATGTGATAGGTTTTTTTTTCAGTACTTTAGAAATTGGTGTTTCAAGACTAGTATGGTTTAAAAGTAATCTTCTTAAATCACCGTCAGTGAATATCCCTTTTGGTATATTTTGATTATCAACGATGGCTGTAAAACCTAATTTTTTACTTGTTATTTCCTTTATTGCATCTTCAATAGAAGATTCCAGACTAATTCTTGGTGTAGAATCTAAATTAATCATAATATCTTCAATATGAACAATTTTGCCAAGGGAACCACCTGGATGAGACCTTACAAAATCTTCCGTATCAAAATTTCTTTCATTAAGAACACAAATAGCAAGTGCATCGCCCAATGCTAACATTAAGGATGTACTAGCTGTTGGTGCAAGACCTAGGGGGCATGCCTCTTTTGTGACTGAAGAACTAATATGAATGTTACTTTCAGTGAATAAAGTAGAGTTAGTATCACCTGTAATACTTATTATTTTTGCTCCAATCCTCTTAATAAGAGGGAGCAGCACAATAAGTTCCTGGCTCTCTCCTGAATTTGAAAGAAAGATAACAATATCTTTCTCTGTAATCATACCTAGATCACCATGGCTCGCTTCACCTGGGTGCATAAAGAAAGATGGTGTTCCTGTACTTGAAAGAGTGGAAGCTATTTTTCCAGCAATATGACCTGATTTTCCAATACCACTTAAAATAATTCTACCTTTGCAGTGAATAATACTTTCTACTGCTTCAGAAAATTCATTTGCTATTTTGCTACTAGCTTTTAGTATTTCATTTGCTTCAATTGTTAAAACATCTTGAGCAAGCTTTATTCTCTTTGATGACATAATTTCAGCTTAATTTGAATTACAATTTCATAAGTATAGTGTGGTTTGATAGTAGAATAAAGAATATAAAAAAAAGGTTTTATAGTTTATGTTTGAATCTCTTCAGCTAATAATCTTATTATTAGTAAGTTCAGTGTTCTTGGTGGCACTTTTTAAATATTTATCATTACCTCCAATGATTGCATATTTTGTCGTGGGGCTTGTTCTTGGACCTAATGCTTTAGGAATTCTTCCAGATTCTGAATCAAGTCGCCATTTTGTTGAATTTGGTATTGTATTTTTAATGTTTACAATTGGTTTGGAATTTAGTTTACCTAAGCTAAATTCAATGAGAAATATATTATTTGGATTAGGAGGATCTCAAGTCTTAATCACACTACTCGCTGTAATAATGGGCGGGGTGTTTTTTGGATTGCAATTACCATCAGCATTTATTATCGGCGCAGCACTCACAATGTCTTCGACAGCGATAGTATCAAAAATTTTGATTGAGCGATTAGATTTAAATAGCCGACATGGGAGATTATCTATTGGGATTCTTTTATTTCAGGATATTGCGGTGATATTTATTTTAATATTGATTCCTGTATTTAATAATTTAGATGCAGATTTATTTAAACTAATTATCTTTGCGTTATTAAAAATTGTTTTTTTACTCTTTATAGTGTTTAAAGCAGGTAAACCATTGATGAACTTTTGGTTTGATATTGTTGCAAAAAATAAATCAAGAGAATTATTTGTTTTAAATGTTTTAATGATNNACTCTTATTTTCTCTTATGCCACGAAATTGGCTGGTTTATCTTATGCTCTAGGTGCATTTCTTGCTGGCATGATTATCTCTGAAACACGATATAGGCACCAAGTAGAATCTGACATTACTTCATTTAGAAATATTTTATTGGGTTTATTTTTTATTAGTGTCGGCATGATGTTAAATGTCGGGATATTAATAGATAATTTTTCGCTCATTTTTTTATTATTTTTAGCTTTTACTGCTTTTAAAATTATTCTTATCACTGCTTTAACAACCATGTTTAAGTATGAGTTAGGTGTAGGGATTAGAACAGGAGTTATTCTATCTCAGGCGGGAGAATTTAGTTTTGTAATTCTTGCACTAGGTCAAAAAAATGCAATTATTACAGGGGATATATTTCAAATAATATTATCTGTTTGTTTATTATCTATGCTGATAGCACCAATATTAATTCCATTTAATGGTCGAATTGCTAGATGGATTTCGAAAGGGTATTCAAAGAAATCAGAAACCCTTGTAAAGCAAATTGAAGGGGTAGGGCATGATTATTCAGACCATGTTATTTTATGTGGTTATGGGAGAAGTGGACAATATCTTGGAAGGTTTCTAAAAGAAGAAAATATTAGTTTTATCGCTATCGATATGGATTTAAATAGAGTAAGTGATGCATCAATAGCAGGCGAAAATGTTATGTACGGTGATGCTAGTAGGAGGATCGTACTTAGAGCAGCAGGAATTGAAAGAGCAAAGGCAATAATCGTTGCATATACAGATGATAGGTCAACAGAAAAAGTGCTTAATGTTATTAGAGAGTCCTATCCCATTTTACCGGTAATTGTCAGAACTAAAGATGAATCATCAGTCGATAAATTACAAAATGCAGGGGCTACAGATGTAGTACCTGAGGTACAAGAGGGTAGTTTAATGTTGGCGTCACATGCACTGGTTTTACTTGGAATACCTCTAAGTCATGTAATTAAGAAAATTAGAATCTTTAGAAGCGAAAGATATAAAATGTTTAGGGGGTATTTTGCTGGAGCAACCGATGTTGATCAAGAGACCTCTAGTCAGGACTTACCTCAACTTCACTCAATTGAAATAAAAGAATATTTTTCTGTTTGCAATAATCAAATTTCAAGTATACCTTTGAAAAATTTTGATATTGAAATTCAATATATAAGAAGACCTAATATGTTAGAAAATATAGAGCCAAGACCAGATATTATAATATCCGCAGGCGATATATTAGTAATTATAGGAACTCAGGAAAACTTAAATTTATTTGAAAAATATACAATTAATGGAGAATAGTTAGTGGCTGCAAGAGCCGTAATAATAGGGGGAGGAGTTGTAGGCTGTGTAACTGCAATTAAACTTAAAGAAAGTGGATACGATGTAACTGTAGTGGATAAATCATTTGTAGGTGAAGAATCATCAGCAGCAGGAGCAGGTATTATATTTCCATTAATGCCATGGAATTATGAATCTAAAGTATATCAATTATGTTCAGGAGCATTAGGCTTCTACAAGAATTTATCAGAAAAACTAATAAACGGTGGATATGGAGATCCAGAATTTATTGAGTCTGGAATGATCTGTATTGAACCACCAGATAAGAAAGAAATAGTGCAATGGGCTAAAAAAAATAATTTTAAAATAAACAAATGTTTCTTTAACAGTAGGCCATCAATTGAATTTGCAAATGTAGCACAATTAAATCCAAAAAAATTAATGATATCGCTTAAGCATTATATCGAAGGACTTGGTATTAAATTAATTGAAAATTGTAACCTTAAAAAAATTCAAAAAAAATCTAATTATTTGAATGGATGGCTAACTGATAATAATGATCTAATTGAAGGAGATATCTTTATTATTACAGCAGGAGCTTGGAGCTCTCATATAATAAATAATGATAAAGATGAAATTTATCCTGTTAGAGGGCAATTAATTAAATTTAAGAAACCAAGCATCATACTTGATAAAATTTTATATTCGAAAAATTTTTATTTACTACAAAGAAAATGCGGATCAATAGTCGCAGGGAGTACAATTGAAAATGTTGGTTTTGATAATACAACTACATTTCAGGCAGCCAAAGAGCTTAAAGAAAAAACAATCAACCTTATACCTGAATTAAAAGAATTCGAGCCTTATGAACAATGGGCAGGATTGAGGCCAGGGGTAAAAAACAATATCCCACTTATAAAGAGAGATAGTATACATAAAAATATTTATATTAATTCTGGACATTATCGATATGGAATTACCATGGCACCAAAATCGGCTGATGAAATATTAAAATTAATTCAAGTTTAGGTAGAGATGAAAAAAATTAAAATTATTTGGAGGCTTATTGATGGAAAGGCAGGTCATGACAAACAATCCTTAGCTTTAGTGGAAAATTTAAAAAATCAAACTAGCTGTAAGATATTTAATATAAATATTCAAAATTTAAAAAGCCCCTTTGTAGCTTTAATATTCAAAAAGTATAATTTAGATAAGTTGTTAATTAAACCAGATATCGCCATTGGCGCAGGTCATAAAACGCATTTATATCTATTAGCTATAAAAAGATGTTTTGATGCAAAAATAATAGTTATCTTGAAACCAAGCCTTCCATTTAAATTCTTTGATTTGTGCGTCATCCCAAAACATGATGGTGTAAAAAGAAAAAAAAATATAATTAACATTCAAACTGCATTAGTAAACTTCAATTCAAGTATGAAAAAAAAAGAAAACGTAGCTTTATTTTTAATAGGAGGCCCCTCTAAACATTATTATTGGAATACAAAGTTAATTTTAGAGAAAATTAAAAATATATCAAAACAATATGAATTCAAAAGATTGCTTTTAACAACATCGAGAAGGACCCCAGTAAATTTTGTTAATGAATTTAATAATTTAAAAATTAAAAATGTGAAGTTGTATGAGCATAAAAAAATTGATAATGATTGGCTTGATAAAAATATAACTAAAGTAAAAAATGTTTGGGTTACAAATGATTCATACTCAATGCTCATCGAAGCAATTGCTTCTGGAGCCAACACGAATATTCTAGATCTTGAGATTAAAAAAAAATCAAAGTTATCTGAAGAAATAGAAAAAATTAAAAAAAATATAAGGAAAAAATTTCCTATACCAAATGAAGCTAAAAGAGTTTCTGAATTTATGGAAAAAATATGGTTTTAAATAAAAAAATTTCTGTTTTGCAGGTTTTACCCGACTTAAACTCAGGTGGGGTTGAAAGAGGAACTTTAGAAGTAAATAAGTATTTAGTAAGCGTTGGTTGTCGCTCTATGGTGATATCCAATGGCGGAAGAATGGTAAAAGAGCTTGAAAGTGACAAAGGAGAACATTATAAGCTCGGGATAGGTAAAAAAAATCTATTTATAATTTTTTCCCTTTTTAAATTAATAGATTTTATTAAAAAAAACAAAATTGATATTATTCACGCAAGATCAAGACTGCCAGCCTGGGTTTGTTTTTTTGCATTAAAATTAACAAAAAGAAATATTAGGCCAATTTTTATTACAACTGTGCATGGACCTTATTCAGTAAATTTTTACAGTAGTATTATGACCAAGGGGGATAGG
>ENA-UZWW01009973-UZWW01009973.1-metagenome-genome-assembly--contig:-Day-5--50m-contig-9973_pt1 | contig 10417 bp, 10 predicted proteins | sample MGYA00260348_ERZ794908 | MGnify/ENA metagenome assembly ERZ794908
TGGTAGGTCTCCAGCAAATGAATTTACGTATCCAATATCGTAACCGTCCCGGAGAAGCCGGAAAAAGCGGTTGAGCCTCATGCAGAAGAATTACGCGCAGGCGAACGCAAAGCTGGAGCCGTTTCTAGCAAAACGAATGCAGACGACGGGAGGTAGTCTGGCATACTTTGTGATGCTCGCTTCGGCTTTGATTTATCGTGGTCCCCGTTGAGCATTGAGATTTCCCTATCTCTGTCTTGGCTCAATTCTTTCCAATGACGCCAATCAATGGGGAGGGCTTATGCCGATGTATCGTTTCCTATCCGTAAAATATGGGCTTTGTCTAACACGTAGTGGCTAAACGAGGTTGCCAGTTGGTTCGCGATACATGGTCTTACTTTCGGTGGGATGTAGTGACCGGTTTAATTGAACCCATGAAGGTTGAAAATACAGACGCGCTTGGAATCTGTCTGGACGAAGCTAGCCTTCGGATTGAAAATATATTTTCTCGTTTTGCTATCTAAGGGGGCAGCAAAAAAACCCGGCCGGAACATGTCCGGCCGGGTCGATGTGGCATTGTCATTGAATTATCGGGGAATAATTCATTGTCAAGCTTTTTTTAGATTCCGCAGGATGGCTCGCATCCGCAAGTTGGCTCACAACCGCAAGCTGGCTCACAGGCTGGCTCACAACCACAGGCTGGCTCACAACCACAGGTTGGCTCGCAACCACAAGCTGGCTCACAACCACAAGCTGGCTCACAGCAACGACGTTGTGCTCGTCGAGCCATCTTTGCTTCGTGAAGGCTTCGAAGCCATGTGCCTAGTTTGCAGCATCGTTTCTTACTGCAGCAACCAGAATCACAGCAAGCTGGCTCGCAACCACAGCTTGGCTCACAGCCACAGGCTGGCTCGCAAACTGGCTCACAACCACAGGTTGGCTCGCAACCACAAGTTGGTTCACAACCACAAGCTGGCTCACAGCAACCGGCCTGACCATGATGATGGCCGAAAAGACCAGCTTCAGCAAAGGTACCGAAACACAATAAAAGTGCGGCTGATAGACCGCCTAAGTAAAACGCACGACTCATGGGTGAGACTCCTTGACACTTAAATAGGGTGATAGACCGCCGAATCCCTTGATCGACGGTGAAGTGTCGGAGGCGCCCGAAACTTCTCTCAAAGATTGCCCATAGAAAACCAATGTCAAACTTTTCCGGGGGGTTTTTTTAAAAAAATAATCTGCTAAGGCCGAAGCAGGTCTTTAGAAGCCTTAAAAAACAGTTCTGAACAGCCTTTAATCCCGACAAAGGTACTCTACGAAAAGTTCCAATGTTTAGAAGTAAAAAGAGCGGATTCCAAGAAAGCGGTGAGGAAGTGTTGCAATCTTGTTTTTGCTTATGCATCCAGCATTTCACGAAATCGCAGAAAAAGAGGAGATGAATCGTGAGGGCCTGCTGCCGCTTCGGGATGGTACTGAACACTGGCAGCGGCTTCCGTCTTGTGGCGAATGCCTTCAATAGTGCCATCATTTAGATTTCTGTGTGTGACTTCGAGTGTCGATGGAAGTGTTTCTTCTTCTACAGCGAACCCATGATTTTGTGATGTAATTTCAACTCGACCAGTTTCAATATCAAGAACAGGTTGGTTTGCACCGCGATGGCCAAATTTGAGTTTGAATGTTTTTGCACCACACGCCTGAGCTAGAAGTTGGTGACCTAAACAGATTCCGAAAATTGGTACCTGGCCGACTAAATCTCGGACTGTTGCTACACCGTAATCAACCATTTCAGGATCACCTGGTCCATTACTTAGAAAAACTCCGTCTGGCTTCAGCTTGAGAACTTCTTGAGCCGTGATATTGCCAGGGACGACGGTTACTTTGCATCCCTTTGATGTAAGGTGTCTTGCAATGTTCCATTTCATACCAAAATCGAGCGCTACAACATGTTTTTCTATGGTGTGTTGTGGTGAGGGGAGAAATTCCCCACCCTCGGTCGGTTGAGGTAGTGGTGTTCCGTCAGCTGCAAGCTCTTCATCCCATTGGCTTGTTTCGGTAGGCATAACTTCTTTGACAAGATCGCACCCGACGAGTTTGGGTGCTTCCCGAGCTGTGCGTACAAGCTTTCCTTCATCTAGAATGTCTGTTGAAACAACACCGGTCATCGCTCCTTGAGTCCGAATGTGTCGAACAAGAGCTCGGGTGTCGATGCCGCTGATGCCAACAACACCTGCCTGTTTCAAATATTCATCAAGCGTTCCAGTTGCGGTAAAGTTACTTGCTATTCGGCTCGCTTCGCGCACAACGAAACCAGCCATTTGAAGATGGCCGCTTTCCACATCTCTGGGGTTGATTCCGTAGTTGCCAACCTGCGGTGCGGTCATTGTAAGAATCTGTCCACGATAGCTCGGGTCAGTGAGAATCTCCTGGTAGCCAGTCATTGACGTATTGAAGCAGACTTCACCAGTTACTGTTCCTTGATGTCCAAATGATTCACCTAGAAAGAATGTACCGTCTTCGAGTGCAAGGGCTGCTTGTGCCACGCCGAAACTCCTTTTCGATTCGAATTGTCGAACTGCGAAAACTTTTGAAAGTAGTTGCAACGCCTCTGATCATAGCAGCACAAACTGCCGCGAAAACCAGTATGGTTCGTCTGCCGTAAAACAAACAATTTCCGGGCCTGATATATCTTTCCGGACCTATTAAACTGCCATCTTGATGAAGAGTCTCTTTGGAGGAAACACATGCTGTCGATCAGTCGGGCTCAGGTGCGTGAAGTTGACCGGATGGCAATGGAGGACTATTCCGTGCCCGGAATCGTCCTTATGGAGAATGCTGGCCGTAATGCAAGTGAAGCAATTATCAATACGGTTGAGTCAGTTTCAGAACAAGACATGGTGGTGGTCGTTGGGCCTGGAAACAATGGTGGGGATGGACTCGTTATTGCGCGCTATCTGGAACTTGCCGGGGCCCGAGTGAGGGTCGCGTTAGTGGCACCCCCGAGCCGTCTCGAGGGAGATTCACTGACGAATTTCAAAATCGTTACTCAGTCGGGAATAGAAGTATTGAGTCTTGTTGGTACATCAGAGGCGCGTTGGCAGGCAGTCTTGGCTTCAGCAACATGTGTCGTTGATGCAATCCTTGGAACTGGTGCAACTGGTGCGGTGCGAGGTGATTCCAAGATTGCGATTGATTCAATTGCTGAGCGAATGAAAATTTCACCACGTCCCTTCATCATTGCTGTTGATGTGCCAACAGGTTTTGATTGTGATTATGGAGCACCTGATGGAAAGTGTATTCGCGCAGACACAACATTGACATTTGTTGCATTAAAGCAAGGTTTTTATACCGCTGATGCCGAACAGTACACAGGCCGAATTCAGGTGATAGACATCGGTGTGCCACAGGCCGTACGTGTTCATTGTGGGCTGTGAATGTATTGAAGCAAATGCCTAGACCGATGGTCTTAGTTCGATTTTATTAACGGCCCGGCCTCCTGCGTGTACTGTGCCTTTCCTTCAACAGAACCGGTGTTCCACGAAACGCACGAGGAATGACAGGCCAAGCATCTGTAAGAAAATAAGCATATGTGCCTTCAGGGAATTCAGGAGTCACACAGAATCTTCCGTTGCACTCATCAAGATCACCCGTGCCTTGAGCAAATTCATAATCTTGGATAAAGGCCCCGTCATATTGGCCCCCAGGATTGTTCTCACCGCCTGGTCGGCTTCCTTCTTTGAGCCGAAAGCCTGTTGTAAGTAGTTTGATCTCACTTTTTGAGTCGTCTGGCTGACTGTAACCATAGGCGTAATACACAGGGAACCCATCTGCAGCCCAACCAAGAAGCGGTGAATGTTTTTCAGAATGATGCTTATCCTCAGGAAAACCAAGTTCATTCAGTAATCCTGTAGGAAGCCCATGGTAGTGGTACACACCACCGGGCTGAACGTGTGCATGATTTGCATCAAGTCCTAGACTCACTGCTCCTCCTAGTGCTTCGTAATTCCAATCCGCACTTCGATTTCCCATCCAGAATTCGGCCGTTCCGGGCTCAAAAAGCACACCATTCACACCGATACCAAATGGCATATTCGGTGGACCTCGCTCAGTACTTTGATGAAGCGGTGTTATCTTTTTGTTGGCGACTGGGTGAAGTGGAATACGGATAGTCCAATTTTGTGAGGCTATGGTATTGGGATTTCCTCTATTTGGGAATTCTCCAACGGTATGCTTCGGAATATCATTTGACTCGATAATACGAAATCCATCTTTTTCGGTTATTCGAACACGGTTTGACGTAAGCGGTTTTCTGTTGGCTGGCATAAGTACAAGGGTCGTAGCCTTGGTAGCTTGATGCTTCCGCATACGGGGAGGCCCCTGTCCAAATAGAACGAATGAGAACGTTGTTGCGACAAGAACTAGCACAACTGTAATAAGGTGCTGCTGACGCATTTTAAAATTTCCCAGATTCATTAAATCCTCCAATCAAAGTATGACGCTACCCCTTGGTCTGACCGTTTCCTGTCACAACATATTTGTATGTAGTTAATTCCCTTGGGCCGCAGGGTCCTCGGGCGTGAAGCTTGTCTGTTGAAATTCCAATTTCAGCACCTATTCCAAGTTCACCACCGTCATTAAATCGAGTGCTTGCATTAATAAGGACTACTGCAGTATCGACCCGAGCAGCAAATCGTTCAGCCATAGCATCGTCCGTGGTTACGATAGCGTCAGTGTGTCGAGAGCCAAATCGATTTATGTGATCAATCGCCTCGTCTATTGAACGGACAACAGCTACCGAAAGTTTCGGTCCGAGAAATTCCATTGCAAAATCTTCTTCGGTTGCACGGTTTACCCCTGCAAGAAGCCGGCAAGTTTCATCATCACCAACGATTTCAACACCGTGAGATTGAAGCTGCTCAGCGACTCGAGGAAGGTATTTTTCAGCAACATTTTTGTGCACAAGAAGAGACTCTGCTGCATTGCAGACGCCCATTCTTTGGCACTTCGCATCGATTAGGATCTTTTCTGCTACATCAAGATCAGCAGTTGTATCGATATACACATGGCAGTTTCCACTAAAGTGTTTTAATACGGGCATTTGTGCCTCGGAGCAAACTCGCCGTATGAGGCTTTCTCCACCTCTGGGAATTGCAAGATCGATCAAGTCGTCGAATTGTAAAAAGGCGCCAACTGCTTCACGATCTGCGATGTCGACGAGCTGAACACAATCAGCTGGTAGACCACTCGCAGTAATGGCCTGACGGATACTCTCAACAATTCGCTTACTCGAATGAGCAGCTTCTTTCCCACCGCGTAAGATGACAGCATTTCCTGAAGCGATCGCTACTGCTGCTGCATCAGCTGTCACATTCGGACGTGATTCGTACACAAAAAAGATCACCCCAAGAGGAACGCGTATCTTGCGAATTTGAAGTCCACTTGGCTGAGTCGATGTCTCAATGAGTTCACCAACTGGATCCGGTAGGCCGGCGACGACTTCCACACCGGTGGCAATATCATCAATCCGTTGGCTATCCAGGCGGAGCCGGTCGGTGGCGGCTTCCGTGAGGCCAAAATGAGGAGCATTCGCAACGTCTTGGGCATTCGCTTTCAGAATCTCAGCTTTGTCTGCTCGGATTGCATCTGCGGCTGCACGAAGGCATGCCGCCCGCTGTTGGCTTGAGCTTGTTGCAAGTTGCATCGCAGCTGTACGGCTTTTTTCAGCGGTCCGACGGCAATAGTCTTTAAGTTTTGTTGGAGAGGCTGCGGAAATGTCGGGCATGAGGTGGCTCTTCAAAGTCTAAGTAGTAAATGAATTCTGGAGATGAAAAGTCTTCTAAGAATGTATGCTATCTCAATCAAGGGTCTCGGTCAGCACTTATGGGGAAAACCCAGTTGGGGAAAACCCAGTGTACTTCGGATTCATACTGTAACGAGGGATTTGTCTATGTTTACTCAAAGTCGTCGGGCGTTTGTTGCATCAGCCGTTGCCGGTGTCGCTGGCGTTCCTCTTGCTCGTGCTGCGTTGTTAAAAACTAAATTTACTCTTGGTATTCAAGCCTTTTCCTTAAGGAAGTATTCGCTCGATGACGCGCTACGCCACACAAAAGAATTAGGATTTGATGCTATTGAGTTCTACCCAAAGATGTTTCCAGTTACGGATAGTTCCTTAGAAATCAAGGCCGTGCTGCAGAAGGTCAAAGATCATGGTCTTCTGATTTCTGCTCATGGCGTCAATAGGTTTACCGCAGATAGTGAGGCCAATAGGAAGGTCTTTACCTTTGCGAAGCAGGCAGGGATAAAAACCCTTACAGCAGATCCAGCACCGGAATCATTTGATAGTCTTGAGGATTTGGTAAAAGAATTTGACATCCGTGTAGCTATCCACAATCACGGTCCGGGGCATCGGTACAATAAAGTGATTGATGTTTTACGAGCGATTGAAAATCGGGATTCACGCATCGGGGCATGTGCGGATCTTGGACACTACATCCGATCAGCTGAACGGCCAGTCGAAGTCATTCGACTCTTAAAAGGCCGGTTGTATGGCATACACCTAAAAGATTTTGCTGAAATGCAAAAAAATTCGGAGGGCGTCATTCTTGGGAAAGGCCATCTTGATGTACCGGCTGTCTTTGTTGCGCTCGATCAGGTTGGTTTTCCAGAAGACGGAGCGCTCTCTCTTGAATATGAAAAGAATCCAGAGAATCCACTAGATGATATTCGGCAGTGTGTTGATATTGCTCGTAAAGCAATGGTTTTATAACTGCGATACTTTTTGCTTGTTGGACGTATAGGCAGTGAGAGCAAGTCGCACTGTTGCGACATCATGGACTCGTAGTATGTGTATGCCCTGATCAGCAAGGCTGCAGGCTGCAGCAGCTGTTGCGATGTCACGTTCGTGTATTGAGCCGTCTCTATTGAGCGAGTGCTTTACTAATTTTCCGAGAAACCCTTTGCGGGAATGCCCAATCAGAATAGGGCACCCAAGATCAAGAAATCTCGAGGCCTTTTGCATGAGTTCAATATTATGGCCATGAGTTTTTCCAAAGCCGATACCAGGATCAAGGCATATAGATTGAGGGCAGACGCCTGCGGTGACTAATTTACTTCTTCGGTTTTCAAGATATGAATAAATTTCTTCTACTACGTTTCCGTATTCTGGCTTTACCTGCATTGTCTCTGGTGTGCCTTGCATGTGCATGGCGCAAATTCCAGCACCAGTCTCAGTGGCAATTTTGATCATCGCAGGGTCGCCCTCGAGTCCTGTAACGTCATTGATTATCTCAGCACCATTGGAAATTGCATTTTCCGCAACAGAGGCCTTTGACGTATCAATTGATATTGGACAATTCGAGTCATGCGAAAGGATTCGTATAACTTCACCGACTCGACGCCATTCCTCTTCGGAATCAACTGGCTCAGAGAAAGGTCGAGTGCTTTCCCCGCCGATATCAAGGATGTCAGCACCAGCGTCAATGAGTGAAAGCCCATGCGAAACTGCTGCTTCAATGTGGTCATATCGACCGCCGTCAGAAAAGCTGTCGGGTGTGACATTGACAATGCCCATTAACAGCGGAAGGTTACCTGATTTCGGAAGAGGTATAGTGCGTGTGCGCAGTCGCCACTCAGCAAAATCTTCAATGTGTGGCTTCATCACCACGGTTCTTCCATTAAACCAACGATTTGTTGTGACAGTTTGACGATACCTTCTTGCTGCGTGCTTACGACCGATCGACCATATTCAGGAACCAGTGCAGCAGCCTGGCCAACATCGACACTTGCTGCGGGTACCGGAATAGAACCTGAAGCCAAAACAGCTCCACCTCGATCAGCCCAGGTAACAAGTACTTGCAAATTCATCTCAACCATTCGTGATTGATCTGTTGGACTCTCTACCATCATCCGTTTCGTATCTGCAACAATACGACCAGTCAAAATGCTATCAGCGCCGGAACTATCGACTACCTTGAACGGAGTTCTCTTTTCTATTTCTTTGCAGACGGCTTCAGTAAGTCGCTCACCAATGTCGAGCGCTGGTGTCATACGAAAGCTATCACATTGAAATAGTGGCACATAGATTGTACGAACATTTGTGGCATAGAGCGTGCTATTTCCAAACCGATAGGCAGCGCATCCAAGGACTCCTGGCAACAGGCAGGCAAGCCCACATAAGACGCTTCGACGGTTCATGGATGGGTTCATTGTGAGCCTCATCTGAGTGGCTGGTTTTCACCAGTGCTGTCTCCGCTGGCAATCAGGGCATCAGCTTCTGCCATGGCGTCGAGTTCAGCCTCTTTGAGTGAATCTGGATTGAGAAAAGCTGTAAGCGTAGGAAATGGATTATCGTTGAAATCCTGAAGTCCCTCGATACCATCCAGTTGCGTTCGGGCACGCTGGGCAAGCATTGTTTTTGGGTAGTCTTCGGCGATCAGCGCGTAGTAGATACGAGCAGACGAGTAGTGTTTTCCTTTTGCATAAAATTCTGCCCTCTTCCAGTGACGTAACGCCTGTTGTGCTGCGATTTCAGCACGCGTGCGAATGACTCGTTCTTCTTCATCACTTTTTAACTGATCTGGGAATTGAACCAGAATCTGATCAGCTAGAATCTCGGCCTCATCAAGCATTCCACCCTCGTACGCAGGGCCTTGATATGCTCGAAGCTTGGCTTGAAGGGCAAACAAATGAGCGGGCATTAGAAAATCACTATCAGGATACTCCGTGCGTAAGACTGAATAGTAGTAATCAGCATCAAGCCATTCAGTATCCAGGAAATGTGCGTTTGCTTGTGCCATCAAACTATCGTCGGCAAGCGAGCCACGTGGGTCATTCAGGCGGACGTGTTCGTACGCTTTGAGAGCCCGCCCTCGAGTGTCAAACAGAGGCCGACTTCGATTAATCAGATTTGGTATGAGGAGCGGTATATGGCCTTTTTCATCAAGCGCTAGCCAATACTGTGCAATAACGAACTGCCGTTTCGCTATACGGTCAAGATATCTTGTGTTTGGATATTTTTTAACCAGAGCATCATATTGATCTTCAGCCTTTGGGTATTGATCGGTAAAAAAAAGACATTCCCCAACTTGCCACATGGCATCTTCTTCAATAGCAGAATCTGGCCAACGATCGATAACTCGATAGTACTTTTTGAGAGCAGCTTTGTAATCTTTCTGAACAAACAGATCGTCTCCCTCAGTGAGAGCGTCTCTCGCTACAGATTCGTCTGGCCCACGACCAACAAGCTTCTTGAATCGCCGTTTTATGGTGTCGCCCTTCAAAGCATTCCAGCCGAAGTCTTCATTACTCGGTGTAAACTCTGATGAAATTACAGAGGATGACTCATCATCAAGGCTCTCTTCTTGCCCCGCATCGATATCACTCCATGGCCATGTCGGCTTGGTAAGTGTTGCGCATCCACTTGAAAGGAGCGTAACAAAGAACACTGTGGTCAATGTGAAAAACATTGACCATATCCTTACGTTGAGTAGGCGCTTCATCGTTGTTTCTCACGTAACGAGGTCAAGGTTGTCGCAAGCCAATGGCTGGTTTTCAGACGATATCCGAGAATGTTGGCAAACAATGTATTCATAATTGCGCGAATCTCCCCGAGTGGAGCTTCCGAAGAAGATTCCCAAACATTTTTGTCGAATGAATCAGCAAGTCGCCGTAAGGAGGCAATTGCTTTGTCTGAGACGGATACAACCGATCGCTTTCCTCTTCGACAGTGTGAGCAGAGACCTCCCCCAGCGAGCATGCCAAACGATATTCTTCGTCCGTCCAGTGGCTTTTGGCATTCTGCACATCGGTGAAGTGACGGCAGTTGTCCCAGTTGATGAAGGACACCAAGTTCTGTGTGAATAATAAGGGCTGCAACAGAGCTGGGAGTCTGGATGGATTGCTGACTATGGCTCTGCCCAGGTCTTGGTGCAGAGAGAAGTCGGATCGCTTGTGTGGCGAGATCAAAGAGTTGAGGTTGTGGGTCGGCATCAACAGTAACTGAATCCAGGAGTTCGGCAATATAGAGTCCGGCTGCAAATGAAGCTTCATGAGGCCCGACGCGGAATCGGTGTTCAAGGAACGCCTCTATAAAAAGATCAAGATTGCCAGATTGACGATGTAGAACGAGTACCTGACAGATAGAAAGGAGGTCAAGGGCGGCGTCAAATTTACTTTTCGGTCGCCACGCTCCCTTTGCCAACCCCCGTACTTTACCGCCCTCTCGGGTCAACAGCGTGATGATTGCACTGGTTTCACCAAATGGTAGGGCCCGCAGGACGAGAGCCTGAGCCTTTTCGGCACTCATGGTGAATCAGGTGTTTGGGGTAATCTTGAGACACGCAGCCTATCGATTTGACGTCTTGAGCTCGCCAATATTTCGAGAGAGACGCCATCAGAGGTAATGGTTTCGCCCACTAAAGGTATTCGTCCAAAGAGGTGA
>ENA-UZWW01010152-UZWW01010152.1-metagenome-genome-assembly--contig:-Day-5--50m-contig-10152_pt1 | contig 10402 bp, 14 predicted proteins | sample MGYA00260348_ERZ794908 | MGnify/ENA metagenome assembly ERZ794908
TTACAAATTGAATTAATGAAAACATTAAGTCCAGAAGATGAACCATACTATGGATTATCTCTTGAAAATTTAGTCACAAATGATTAATTATTTTGAACGGATTTTATCTTGGATTTGAGCCAAAATTAGTTCTGCTTTGTCTTTATTTTCATAATTATCAACAGCCCCATCCATAATTGCATCAATCTCATAACTTTTATCAACTAAAATATTTGCAACATGATCATCTAAAGTACCATTACCAATCAAGTAATATGCAAATACAGTATTTTTTTGACCAATTCTATGCAATCTATCTTCAGCTTGTCTATGAATTGCAGGACTCCAATCAAGTTCAGCAAAGATAACATATTTTGCTCTTGTTAAATTAATTCCGACATTTCCTGCACGAATTCCTGCAATCATTAACTTTGATTCACCTCTCTGAAATTTATCAATCTGGTCTTGTCGCAATTTATCAGATTGACCACCAATAATTGAAACAGGTGAAAATTCTTGAAGACTTTCATGAAGTAATTTATGAATTACTTTATGGTGACAAAATACAACAACACTCTCTTCAATCTCCATTATGTCTTTTACAAAATTAATAACATGTGGCAATTTAGCAACACCAGCAATTTGTCTTTCACTTTGAATTGCTCTCTGATAAGATGCAGATTTTGAAAATTCAGTTTCTGCAACTTTTTGTTCTTCTTCAAGTCTCTTCCAGATTTTATTTAATTCTTCAAGATAGTAATCAGTATCAGATGCAATTACCTGCTTGTATCGAACTTTATCTTTGAGTTCTTTTAGAACATCAGATTTTTTCCGTCTAAGCATTACATGTTTTTGTAATTCATTTCTTAGTGAAGCACGTTTATTTTCTAAAACAATAGCTTTGCCCTTGTCATTAACATAACAAAAGTACTCACAAAATTCCTTAAAACTTCCCAATAACCCAGGTTTTAAAATATCAATAATTGGCCAAATCTCCGACCCACGATTGTAAATAGGAGTACCAGAAAGCCCAATTCTATACAAAACTGTGGATAATGCTGCAAGTTTTTTGACAGATTTGTATTTCTGAGTTGTTTTGGACCTCAGATTATGCACTTCATCACATACTACAGTTCGAATACCAACATTTGCCAAATCACTATATCTTTTGAATAGAAGTTCATAATTAATTACGTAAATGTCAGTCTTTGGAAGTTCTTTTAATTTTCCTGTTCTAATGAGAGTTACACTAGGAGAAGATGAATCTATAATTCTTCCATTTCTACTTTTTTTCTTTAGAAATTTTTCAATTTCCCTTTCCCAATTCTTCAGAGTAACCAATGGAGCAATAACAAGTAATGGGAATGTTTGTTTTTCAGTGGCAACATATGATAGGGTTTGAACTGTTTTTCCAAGACCCATCTCATCGGCCAATAATGCATTGCCAGAAGATTTTAACAGAAAATCTAACCCCTCTTTTTGGAAATTCAAAAGTTTTCCTCTAAACTGTTCACCTGATTTTGCTCGTTTTAGTTTATGTTTGACAGGAGGTAAGACGGGTTTGGGATCGTATGTCTTAATGATTTTTCTTTGCCAAACAGATTTTGATAAAATTTCAAGAGGGTATCTGTCAAGAATTAATTTTATTTGTTTAACATTTTCAGTGGTATCAGGAATAATTACTTCGTTAACATTTTCACCATACCATGCTTCGGATACTAATCTAGTAATCAAATTAACTGCACGATCACCTGTAATTTTCCAGCTCCAGATTTTTGAATATTTATCAAGAACAAATTCAAGTGTTCCAATGTTTTCTAGGGATGTTTCCATAATTTGTCGTTGGAAAGTTTTTTTGCCTTATGAATCTTCACGTTTATGTCGATCATTAAAAAATAAATTAAAAATCTACAAGAGTTAAAATATAACAAAGTTGTACAAATTTAGAAAAAATTATGCAACAGGCACAATTTACCATTTCAAATCAAAATGTAAAGAACAAATATGGAAATAGAATAACAAGAGGATACAGGCATGGCTAATGGAGATTTTTTCTGGATTTATCTGATATTTTTTGCAATCCCATTAGCAAGAATCATTCCACGTCTCATAAGAAAATGGCAAAATAAAGATAAATCTTCAACAGAAAAGCAATTTAATCAAAATTTGCAAAAATGGGAACAAAAAAGTTCTGAAAGAGGANNAATCATTTGAAAAGCCAAAATCATTTGAAAAGCCAAAATCACCAGATGCCCCAGAATCATTGGAAAATCCAATTGGAAAAGATAAACAAGTTTTAGGAGAAATCAATAAAGGAATCAAAGATTTCAATCAAATTCAAAAAAATGTTAATATCAGTAACAAAGAATTGGAGAAAATTTTGAAAAATTTTGAAGATGAAGGCCTCATGAGAGTTATAAAAAAAGAAGGAATCATGGGAGGCAAAATAGAATTACACCCAACTGAGAAAGGATTTAGAAAATTTAACAAATAAAAATATAATTTATAAAAATAACATATCATTAAAATAAATCAGATCTAACTAAAAATATGGATTTTTTCCAAGATACAGAACCAAATCTATCAAAACCAATTATTATTGCGGCAATGCAAGACATGGGGAATGTTGGAAGTATCGTAATTAATTTCATAAACAATTCATTAAAAACAAAAACATTTAGAATTTCAAAAACACCATATCCAACATATGTAGTAGACAAAGGAGGATATGTTGAACTTCCAGATGAAAGTTGGGAATACAAATGTACAAAAGATTTGATAATTTTCGGAGGAGGTAAAGGACAGCCTCAAAGTACGGAGGAATTAAATGAATTATGTCAAGATGTTGTAGACATTGCAAAAAAATATTCTGCAAAATTCATCTACACATTAGGGGGGTTCCATACAAATAGGATTTTCAATAATAATCCTAAAACATACATTACAACAACATCCATGGAGTTAACAAAACAAATGGAAAAGATGAATATTGATACTACACCTCAAAAATCAATAATTACGGGGTTTAATGGGTTAATTCTAGGGTTTGCAAAAATGAATGGGATTCAAGGTATTGGAATGTATGGAGAATTAAATGAACCAGAGATCCCACAATATAGGGCAGCAATTAGCATTATCAAAACACTTGAAAAATTAACATATATGAAATTTGGAGATATCAGTCAATTAGAAATTAATGCACAAGAAATAGAAAGAAAATTTAGGAATTAAAATCAATGAGAATTTCCAACGGGGTGAGACTCAGTATTTTCATCATGACAATCACAAGAACAAAGATATGTTTTATGATCATTTAAGCAATCAATGCATTCAAAATGCTTTCTCGTTTCACATGCAGCACAAATCATCTTATTTATGATAAATCATAGATGAATAAATAATTGGTGTTTAAATATTAAATGAGATTTAAACCAAGTTGAAATCTTGAAGAAATCAAATTCAATTGAAAAATTATGAATTTTTATTCAATGTTTTATACTTAAAGGGATTTTTGAGTCTAAACAATTTTTAATCTGAAAAAAAAGGATAATTGATTTGAAAATATTTCATAAACAATCATGCATTACATGTAAAAAAACTATTTCAGAGATTGAAAGAATGAGTGTAGATATTGAAAAGCGAGATTTTTTCAAAGAGCCATTTTCAGAATCAGAACTAAAAAAAATTATCAAAATGACAGGAAGAAAACCCATCGAAATGATTAGGAAAAGAGACAAAATGTACAAAGAATTAGATTTTGAAAATAGTAAAAAAACAGATTCTCAAATTATTAAATTAATGGTAAAATATCCAGGATTAATTTTACGTCCAATAACAATTACAGAAAATAAGGTATTTGTGGGTAAAGTAGATTCAAAAAATATTAAATAAATTAAAGTTAATTTTCTTTTTTAAAAATTCTAATTGCTTCCAAATGAGAACAATTTGCTTTAAGACCTTTACCATGATGGAACTTGTAAAAATTTTTGAACCCAGGACACTCACATGAATCAGAGGTTACAAAATAAGATTTTTCAGGGTCCGATGAAGATCGTATTTGAAATAAATCATCCTCAATTTGTGAGACACCTCCACTTTCAACAAGTTTTTTTGCTTTTCGAATAGTATTTGCGCTCATTACACTGCAAATTTTTCATATTTTTTTATTATTTGATTTTTTCTATACATAAATTGGATAAATTGTGAGTCGTAAAATCTATTTAATTTAACTTTTTTAGGATTTAAAATTATGAAAACATCTAATGTTATAAAGTGATTTTTTCACATGTGAATATTGGGCATGAAAAGATATGTCATCACAAGAATGGCAACAATGTTTGGGGTATTGATGATTACATTACTAATTACAGTTTTACTAGTAGGTTCAAACATGGATACAATTCTAAAACAAGGAATTGTATTTCAAGTACGAGCAGAGGTTACAGAAAATCCATCAATTGTGGAAAGTTTTTCATCAGTAGATGAATTTGAAGCATTTATTCAAAAAAAGATTGAGCAAAGAAATAAAATTTTAGGCTTAGATGAACCGTGGTTTTCACCTCAAAGAGTGGGATTTACAATGTATAAAATTTTATTACTTGATTTTGGACATGCAACTTTTCTTACAAGTGATGAAGGTTCATCAAATGTAAAAGACATCATTTTTGAGAAACTTCCAAGAACAATATTGCTATTCACCACAGCTACAATAATTATTTCAATAATTGGGATTTTTTTGGGTGCATTATCAGCAAGCAGAATTGGGTCTATTGTAGATAGAATAACATCTAGTTTTGCAATTATTAGTTCGAGTTTTCCTGTGTGGTGGATAGGAATGTTGATGATTTTTTTGTTTTCATTTACTTGGCAAATATTTCCTGCAAGAGCAACACCAGATATTTCATCATCAGATCCAGCATACATTGGTTCGTTGTTATACCATATGGCATTACCATTAATTACAATTGTAATGATTGGGTTTGGAGCATGGGCATATCTTGTAAGAAATTTCATGGTAGGAATAATGCAAGAAGATTTCATCATGGCAAAAAAAACAATTGGAATCAAACAGAAAAAAATCACTTACACGCATGCATTGAAAAATGCAGCACCACCAATTGTAACTATTTTGGCACTTAGTTTATCAGGGTCCCTAGGAGGTGCAATAATTACTGAAGCTGTTTTTGATTGGCCAGGCATGGGAAGATTGTATTTTGAAGCAATCACAGTCATGGATTTACCGGTAATAATTGGGGCAACATACATTCTTACAGTATTTTTCCTCATTAGCATATTCATTGCAGATTTACTGTATGGTTATTTTGACCCAAGGGTAAGGACAGGGACATAAAATTGAGTAGTATCAGCCCTCAAGAGATTAAACAGGAATTTCTCAAAAGTAAAACAGGGATTACAGGTATCATCATACTCTCATCTCTAATCATCATTTCAGTTATTGCAATAATTACAATTCCAATAGAGACATTTCAGGAATGGAACAATCCAGAAAAGTGGATTTCATATCCAAAAGTTGCAACTCCTGTATGGGTAAATCTATTTATGATTGAAAAAATTCCTGAACATAAAATTTTAGATTCACCAAACATTCAAACAAATTCCAACGGTGAAGTATTTCTTACATCGCATCAATTTGGAGTTAATTTTGATTATGATGATTTTCCAAATGATTTCATCTATATTTTTTCTTCAGAGTATTCAGGATCACCAATATTAGAAATGTCTGTAATTAGACCTGATGGAATGAAACTAGAATTAATATCAACATCTCTACCACACGCCAATTCTGAAATAATTCATAGTGAAAGAATTTTTTCTACAGATAGTTCAATTAAGAAAAATCTATTATTGCAATCAGAAAAATTTTTGTTCAATTTAGATAATTTGTCATCTGAAGATATTGTGTTTTCAAAATCAGAATCAAACAAACCCCTCAAAGGGAATTATATTTTTTCAATAGATACATTTTCAATAAATTCTCAGCCTCAAAGTTTAGAATCAGAATTCATCATTGGAGGTAAAGCTTTTGGAATTATGGGAACAGATGAACTAAGGAGGGATTTGGCAATTGGATTATTGTGGGGAACACCACTTGCATTGTTTATAGGATTAGTAGTATCCATTGCATCAGTTGTGATGGGGTTACTTTACGGAGTATATGCAGGATTCAAAGGCAAAAAGACTGATGAGACCCTGATGAGATTTAATGATGTCCTCTATGCATTGCCTGCACTACCATTTCTCATTATTCTTTCAGTCACAATTAGTAATAGCATATTTGTGATGGTTGGATTTTTAATGATTTTCGGATGGGTAGGTATTGCAAAAGTAGCTAGAAGCATGTCACTTCAAATCAAAACAAGAGGATATGTTGACGCAGCAAACATGATGGGTCAGAAAGATTCCAAAATTGTCCTAAAACATATCTTGCCACAGTTACTTCCCTATGCTTTTGCAAGTGTTGCAATTTCAGTACCTGCAGCGATCACAACAGAGGCAGGTCTTAGTTTTCTTGGACTAGGGGATCCATCATTTCCGACATGGGGGCAAATTCTTCATGACGCAAATACATTTGGTGCCTCATCACGAGGATTATGGTGGTGGATAATGCCACCAGGAGTAATGGTTGCAATTACAGGTCTTGCCTTTGTGTTTATTGGAAACGCATTAGATGCAATTGTAAATCCTAAACTCAAAAGATAACTAAATAGAATAACTTCGAATAAGTTCCAATGCAGAATCAGTTAATCGAATAGTGTAAGTTAATGAATTTGGATCATCTTTTGTTTCAGATAAAATTTCAGCAAATTTTGTTTTTTCTTCCTCAGTTGCTCCTGCCTCATGAGTACANNNNACATCAATAGAATTGTGAAAAATTACTTTTTTACGAATTAGATCTAAAGACATTTTATTTCAACTAGAAATCAGCACGATTCATTTTTGAACCACATCGAGGACAGGTTCCACCTTTGTGTTTGTTATTACAAACAAGACACACATAACTTACACCAGTAGAATTTCCAGGATTGCCCATTCCAAAGAATCCTCCACCTCCACCAGTTCCAGAGTTACCGCCATAGCCACCCATTTTCTTCATGTATCGTTTTCTTAGGAATAATGGGAATACAATGAAGATTGCAAGTGCAGCTCCTAAACCATATGGGAAAGGTAAAACCATCTGTAATCCAATACTAACAGCAAGTGAGGCCCCTAAAAATAACAAGTAAGTTTTGTAATTAAACAATTTAATCAAGCTAACTTTAAAAAGGTTATAAAGTTTTGTCAGCTTTTTTACTTTTATTTTCAAAAAAAACTACATTATTGAAAGGGGTATAGAATTACCATTACTGTCCCATGCAAAAATAGAATCATCATCATAAGGGGATTTTACAATCAATGAAACCAATCCAAAAAAATTATGAAGATCAGTTACGGATGGTTCTGCAGAACCACTAGGATGCGAATGAACTATCCCAATATAGCTCATATCAAAAGGCAAAAAAGATTGGGGAAAGCCTGCAAATGTAGGACCAGTGTAATTGAAAGGAGGGATCGCCAAACCGTCAATTTTTATCTCACCATTTTTTGATTTTCCTTTTAATATCAAAATTCCTTCATTAGGATGTTTTATTTTACAATAAGACAAAATACTGTCTACTACGTCTTTTTGAAGCAATACTTTACGCTCAATATTTTTTTTCTTGAAAAGCACAAAAACACTAAAGTGTTTAACTAATTTAATTTTAAGATATTAGAATAGTATATTTTGTATTTGAAAATACACGTAGTTTTCTTTCAATTTCAGACACAAGTTGAGGAATTTTTAAATCATTTTCCTTAATTTCTTCTTGAAAAGTTTTAGATTTCAGTTTTGAGTCCTCCATAAATGAAGTATTTTTAATTAATTCATTTTGTAATGAATCTAAATTATCAGGTTTAAGGGAATTCGTATCATTTTGAATTGATTGATATTTTTCATAATATGCCTCAACTTGTTTTATGAGTCCATCAAGAGTTTCTTCAGTGTCTGTAATTTGAGATAATGTTTTATCTATATCTTTTACAGAAATTGAACCAGAAGAAATTCCTTTTCGGACATTTTCTAAAATCAAAATAATAGAATCTTTATTTTTGGAAATCAATGCATCAAAGGGTTCATTTATCATTTGATTAAGAATATTTTTTTGATCTTTGTCTAATGCAGAAGCATATTCGTATCTACTCAAGGGACGAGAAATTTTTGTAAAGTGTGTACTGATATTATTTTTAATTTTCAATTTTTGAGAACCAAATGATTCTAAGTTGTTTTTCAATTCAAGATATTTTTTATAATCATCAGAAGATTTTACTTTTTCAATAGACTCAGATAACGAAGAGATTTTTTCTTCTAATGATTTTACGTTGTTATCAGAATCAGCTATTTTTTGTATTTTTTCTATTCTAGAATCTTGTAAGTTTTTAATTTGTTTTAATACATTAGAAATTTCAATTGAAATTATTTTTGTTGATTCAAAATTTTTCAAAATATTTTTAATTTCTGAATGATTCTGAATCATTATTTCTAAATTTTCTTTGAGTTGATTTGCATATTTTTTTGCAAAAATATGAATAATTGTTGTTTGACGTCCCAATACATCTCCAACTTTTTTAAGAATCAAAGTCAATGATGAATTCAGTTTTGCAGTATCCTCAATGGTAGAAATTTCAGGTAAATTGGTAACTCCTTTTTTAATTACATCAATTACCTGTTTTTTCCCCCGTACTACAATTATTGCAAGATGTTTATCAATATCATCAACTTTGAGGTCATCATTTTCAAGCACATGCCCAATTTTCAATAGTTCAATAATCATTGGTTCAATATTGTTTCTTAGATGTTTAATCTCAGATATGGTTTGAGAAGTTCTTAATTCATACAGTTCAGATACAACGTTTTTCACATCTGAAAGCACTATCTCTTTATTTTGAGGAGTATTCTCAATTGGAATTTCTTCTTGTTTCTTTTTTCCCCATCCAAATACCATTTGATAATATTATTTTCAGGGGATTAAAAATGATTGTTCAAATAAAATTTAAAATTAATGGGAATTCTATTCAGAATATGGCAAAAAATGTGAAAAAAACATTTCAAACAGGTTCAGTTAAAAAAACAATCAAAATCAAAGCTTCACGTGATAAAGTATGGAGAAAAATCAGCAATATTGCAGGATTACCTACATGGGTAGTAGATGTCAAAAAAACAACATATCTTTCTAAAAAAAAGAAAGGGGTGGGAGCAGTAAGATTAATCACATTTGCAGATGGAAACAAAATTGAAGAACACATAGTGGCATGGGAAAATAAAAAATCTTTTACATATATTGCAACAGAAGGATTACCACTTAGAGCATATATTGCAACAATTTCAATTAAATCAAAATCAAAAAATCTAGTCGAACTCACATGGGAGTCATATCTCAACAGCAAAAAAATGTCAGAAAATCAATTCTTGGAATTTTTAGCATTCATGGGTGTGTTTTATGAAGCATCGCTTGAAAATTTAAAAGAATTACTAGAAAAATAATATTTTCAAATAAAGTGTAAATACAGCAATTCTGAAAAAATAGTATGAGCGATATGCGTTTTATTATGATTGGCATAGGATTAGTTTTTATCGGATTTATAATCATAGGAGTTCTAGGAAGTAGTTATCAAGCTGGAACCTTAGAATCAGATGAATTTGGAACATGCTATGAATATTTTAACGATAAGCCACCAAAAGAAATTGATTGTTCATTTAAGATATTTGATCAAACATTGTTTTTTGCAGTTGTAATTGGTTTTGTTGGAAGTGGAATTATTGCACTTATCAAAGGAATGAAGGGGGATTGGGACAATAAAGTAAATCCAGATGACATGGTAGGTCCAAATAGAAATCAAAATGAAAGACCTGATGAATCAGATGAGAGTAAATCGTAATTATAGGTATTTTTTAGACTTTATTTGTTAAGAAATTCTTTAATTTTTTTTAGATTTGCAACATTTGATTCTTGAAACATCTCCATTGTGTCTGCTAGCGAATCAGGTAAAACATTTTTAAAATTTCCAACAAGGTCATTGCCATTAGAGATCATGGTATCAATGAGTTTGTCTATCTCATTTTTTTCTTCAGTCATAAAAAATAGTATGTAATGGATCTAATTATGTTTTAAAAATATTACATTTATACAAAATTTGAACTTTTAAAAAACAGAGATTATTCTTTTTTAATCAAAGTTGAAGTTGAACGTATTTTGGGTAATTTTTGGATATTCCAAGAAACAATTTCTCTAATTTTTTCAAAATTAGCTGCTTTTAGTTTTACCATCATATCATGAGTCCCAATGGTTTCAAAAACATCAGCAACTTCTTCAATTTCTCGTAGTTG
>ENA-UZWW01009184-UZWW01009184.1-metagenome-genome-assembly--contig:-Day-5--50m-contig-9184_pt1 | contig 10380 bp, 10 predicted proteins | sample MGYA00260348_ERZ794908 | MGnify/ENA metagenome assembly ERZ794908
TGAGTAGCTCCCTGAAAATTATCAAAATTATAATTAAAATTATCACTTTTTAATTCTTTAAGGGTAGCGTTTAACATTTCTGATATCTCTCTTAAATCTTTAATATCGTCAGATCCAGTAGCTAAATAATAAAATGTTTTGCTTTGAATTTGAGGAATTCGTTCAGGAAGACGCTCATCCATATAAGGAGCTAAATCTGGACTTAAATTAATATACCCGTTAAACATTGGAGGGTCTTTAAAAAGAAAATAGTTGATGAAATTAGCCGTAAAATCATGACCTACTGCTATGGTAAATTTTGCCGTTCGGTAATTGTTATCAATGAAAGGAATTAATTCTAGACCAATAAATTCAAAAAAATCGGCTCCAATTCCATCAGGCATAAAGTTAGTACTATCATAATTACAATCGTCGTAACGTTTTTCTCCTTGCATGATACCTACTACAATTGACTCAGGCATATCTTCCCAATAACTAAAATAATCTACGTTTCCTGCAACAGGCTCAAATAGATAATTAGCATCCAATACGATTACAATTGGATATACTTTCTCGGTATTTGTTTCATAGTCTCTGGGAAGCTGAATTTTTAACCTTCTAGATTCATTAAGTTTATTAGATTCAAATTCTTCATAAATGATTTGAGATTGTGAGTAAATTTCTAACCCGAAAAGTAAGCAAATGACTAAAAACCCTATTTTTTTCATAAAAAATAAATTATTCTTGAAAGATAACGATTTTTATAAATCATATATTTTTCAAGATGTAAAAAAAGATATTATTTTTTTTTATTGTAAAAAGGTAAGATTAGAAAAGATAATCCACCAAACAAAACTATAGATGCGATACTAGTAGTCCAAACAATCCACCCAAATGCCGTACCTACGGTTTCAGGAATATTAAAAACTGCAAGAATACTAGCTACAAAGAAAGGATAAGTACCAAAGCCACTATTGGTAAAAGCAAACGAAAAACTTCCAATTACAAAGGTGATGATTAAGGTAGAGAAGGCGATATTTGTAGTTTCATTTAGTGCAAAAGTTGCGATGTAAAAAGACAGCAAGTATAAGCCCCAAATAAGAAAAGAATGAAAAATATAAAGCCCTTTTTTCTTCATTTTAAGAACGCTAAAGATCCCTTCTTTTAAACCAGAAAAAAAATGAAGAATTTTTTTTACGACTGATGCTTTTGAAAATTTCAGTAGAAGTAAGAGTAAGATAGTCAAAGTTAATAAAAGCCCGCTCAATTTGTAAATAGTATTCATAGGAAAAATACCTATTAAATATTGCGAGAGTTTTTCGAATTGAAGTATGAAGGCAATAGCTGTAAAACCAAATAAAAATACCACATCAATAACTCTTTCAGATATGATAGTCCCAAAAGCTTTATCAAAGGGGACTCCTTCGTACTTGTTTACAACAACTGCTCTTGAAACCTCCCCGCTTCTTGGAATTAACAAATTCATAATATAGGCTACATATACTGCCATAAAATTATTTAAAACCTTAGGTTTATACCCCAAAGGTTCTAACATGAAATTCCAGCGATATGCTCTTGATACATGGCTTAAAATGCCAAATATGATAGAGAGGCTTATAACTATATAATCCGCCTTTTTAAAATAAGTGGCAATTTCCTCTAACTGTTGAGTGGTAAATTTGGAGTACGAATAATAGATTAGAAAAGCACCTAGCCCCAGCGGAACAGCAATCTTTAAAAATGTTATAAGAGACTTATTCAAATTAAATCAATAAGTTATTTTCTTCATTAGGAAAAACTAGCGAAGGTTTAAATTTTTTTGCGTCTTCCATATTCATCATTGCATAGGTGATTAAAATTAAAATATCGCCAGGAGCAACTTTTCTTGCTGCCGCACCATTTAACGTAATTTCTCCGCTATTTCGTGGTCCTGGAATGGCATAGGTTTCCAATCGTTCGCCATTATTATTATTTACAATTTGAACCTTTTCACCTTGTATAATATTTGCTGCATCCATTAGGTCTTCGTCAATGGTAATACTTCCTATATAATTGAGGTCGGCACCAGTTACCTTGACTCTATGTATTTTAGATTTTACTACGTGTATTTGCATGTGGCAAAGATATTAATTTAATGCCATATTATCGATAAGTCGGACACCACCAATAAAGCATGCTATGAAAGCTCTGTATTTTATATTCTTTAATTTAACTACGTCTGTTTTTAAAGTTGAAGAATTTGCAATTTCAAAATATTCTAGGGTAAAAAAATCACTTTTCTTAAACTCGTCTTCGACCAATTTATTCAAGTTTTCAAAACTTAAATTGTGAAATTTTTCTTTAACTTTCATCAATACGCCGTATATCAAAGCTGCCTTTTCAAATTCTTCTTTAGAGAGACGTTTATTTCGAGAACTCATTGCAAGTCCGTTTTTTTCTCTAACAATTGGACAGCCTATAATGTTTATAGGGAGCCTCTCAATTTTTACTAATTCTTTCACAATTAGTAGCTGCTGAAAGTCTTTTTCGCCAAAATAAGCCTTGCTTGGAGTTACCGCCTTAAATAATAAATTTAAAACAGTTCCCACACCATCAAAATGACCGGTTCGATGCTTTCCTTCCATCTCCTGTTCGATACCAGAGAACACATAACTTTTTGAACTTATATTTTGGCTATATAATTCTGAAGCTACGGGAGAGAAAACTATGATTTTTTCTGATATGCTGTTTAAAAGGATAAGATCATTTTCAAGGGTTCGGGGATATTTTTCTAAATCTGCTGGATTATCAAACTGGGTTGGATTTATAAAAACACTAACCACCACACAATCATTTTCTTTTAGGGCTTTTTTTACAAGCGAAAGATGACCTTTGTGAAGTGCCCCCATTGTGGGTACAAAACCAATACTGTTTTTATTTTTTTTGAAAGGTAAAAGGGTGCTCTCTAAAGAGCTTTTTGAATTGTGTATTTTCATTTAGGAAAATATTAAAGCAGTAAAAATAATATATTAAAGTCAGTCTGCATAAAATTTCGTAATTTTGCATCCTTTATGGACTACGAAAAAACTATATATGAAAGATAAAAGAATCTTATATGTCTCTTCAGAAGTAATTCCCTACTTGCCTGAGACCGAGATCTCTTCAATGTCGTTTGAAGCACCTCGAATGGTTAATAGTAATAAAGGGCAAATCAGAATATTTATGCCTCGTTACGGTAATATCAATGAACGAAGGCATCAATTACACGAAGTAATTAGACTGTCAGGAATGAATTTGGTTATAAATGATATGGATGTTCCTCTAATTATTAAAGTAGCTTCCATTCCAAAAGAGCGAATGCAGGTCTATTTTATTGATAATGAAGATTATTTTAAAAGAAAAGCCACTTTCTCAGATGAAAAAGGCAATTTTTTCTCTGATAATGACGAAAGAGCTATATTTTTTGCCAAAGGTGTTATTGAAACTGTAAAGAAATTAAATTGGTCTCCAGATATTATTCACGTTCATGGTTGGTTGGCTTCATTTCTTCCTCTGTATCTAAAAAAGCATTACGATAAAGAACCATTATTTGAGAATAGTAAAATAGTTACCTCTGTTTACAATCAAGGTTTTAAAGGACAATTAGATGCAAAAGTGACCGATAAAATTATGTTTGATGGTATTGAAAAAGAACATATTCAAGAGTTAGAAGAGCCTGATTACATTAATATGATGAAAATAGCTATTAAAAATTCTGATGCTATTATTTCTGGTTCTGAGGAGTTACCTGAAGAATTAACTGATTATCTTAAAGAACTTGAAATGCCGATGTTAAAATATCATAAAAAAGAAGAGTTTTCTTCTGCTTATTTAGATTTTTACCTCAACGAAGTTCTTTCATAATCATCTTATTTATTAGTTTCCTATGAATACATGTAATATTATACGCAAAGTTGCGGCCATACTCTTTATAATCGTTTCCGTGGTGTCATGTCAAGAAGATTTTAATACCATAGGGAGTGACATAGTTGGTGACGAAACTCTCCTGTCTCAATTGGATAACACTAAAACAGTTGTAGCTTACAGTAGAAAATTAGCTCCAGTACAAACCAATAATATTCCGGTAAGTCAATTAGGAGTATTTAATGATGAAACTTTTGGAAAGTCATCGATAAGTTTTTTGACTCAATTACAAATGGAAACACCCAATGTTGTTTTTGGAGATTCAATTGGGCATGAGATCGTTTTAGATAGCGTAATGTTATACATCCCTTACTACAATCAAAATTCAACGGAAGATGGAGTAACTACCTACACATTAGATTCTGTTTACGGTGCTAGCCCTATAAATATTAGCATTAATGAATCTAATTATTTTTTGCGAGATTTAGATCCAAATTCAAACTTCCAAGACCCACAATTATATTATTCTAACCAAGCAGACCTATTTGAAGCAAATCTTTTGCAAAATGAATTGGTTACTGAAATTACGGATTTTATACCTAGTCCAGAAGGATACGAAATTATTAATCGTGAGACCAGTACTGATGGATCAACTCAGATTGATACCACTATCATTGCACCTGGACTCAGAGTCTCCTTGCCAACTGACTATTTTCAAGAAAAAATTATTGATAAAGAAGGAGCTCCAGAATTAAGTAATGATAATAATTTTAAAGATTATTTTAGAGGACTTTATTTCAAGGTTAATTCTACTACAGAGGGCGGTAATTTATTTATCTTTAATCAAGAACTGGCAACGATTACACTTTATTATAATTTTTTAAGAGCAGAAGTAGACAGTGCTGGCGATCCTGTTTTAGATGAAGATGGCAACGCTGTTATCGAAACGATTTACAAAAACTATTCTTTAAGATTTGGAGGGGTAAATCTCAATGTCTTTGAAAATGAACTAACTCCAGAGATAGCCTCTGCTATTGCTAATCCCAATACACTTGAAGGTGAAGAAAATTTGTATTTAAGGGGAGGCGATGGAATTATAACTGTTATAAATTTATTTGGAGACGATGTTGATTCTAACGGTATTGCTGATGAATTAGAGCAGCTACGTGACCAAGAATGGATCATTGACGATGCAAAATTAAAGTTTTACATTGATCAAAGTAAAGTAACAGGGGGTGATACCGAACCGGAAAGGATTTCTATTTATAATATTAATAACAATACAGTGTTAGCAGATTATTTTTTAGACCCAACTTCAAGTAATTTACCAGCAGATGCTATTACGAGTCATTTAGGAAAAATTGAGAGGGATTCTGATAATAACGGTGTTTCTTTCACCATCAATTTAACGCACCATATTAGTAGTTTGATTAATAAGGACTCGACCAATGTTTCTTTGGGATTATTAACTTCTCAAAATATTTTATTAAATGGATTTCAAAAACTAGATACTTTACAGAGTCCTAACCAAGAACTTCCAACGATAAAAAGAGTCCAAAGAAGCAGTGTAATATCACACGAAGGGACCGTCCTTTTCGGTAACAATACCTTAAATGAAGATAAAAAACTTGTCTTAGAGATTTATTACACAGAACCTAATTAATAAAATTTATGTGTGGAATAGTTGGCTATATTGGAAATAGAGATGCGTATCCCATTGTACTTAACGGATTAAAACGATTGGAATACAGAGGGTACGACAGCGCTGGAATTGCATTATATGACGGTACAAAAATTCAATTGTGCAAAACAAAAGGTAAAGTTGCAGATTTAGAGGAAAAGTTTTCTAGCCAAATGGCAACGAAAGGCAAAATAGGTATTGGTCATACTCGTTGGGCAACTCATGGAGTGCCAAACGATATTAACTCACATCCTCATTATTCGAACAGCGGTGATTTAGTAATTATCCATAATGGAATTATTGAAAATTACGCTTCTATTAAAAAAGAATTAATCAATAGAGGATATACCTTCTATTCCGATACCGATACGGAAGTATTGGTAAATCTTATTGAAGACATAAAAATAAATCAAAAGGTTAAATTAGGACAAGCGGTGCAGATTGCCTTAAATGAAGTAGTTGGTGCTTATGCAATCGCATTATTTGACAAGAACAAACCAGACGAAATTGTTGTTGCTAAACTAGGAAGCCCCCTAGCGATTGGAATTGGAGAGGATGAGTTTTTTGTTGCTAGTGATGCCACTCCTTTTATAGAGTTCACAAAAAATGCGATTTATCTTGAGGATGAAGAAATGGCAATTATTCGCTTAGGTAAAGATGTTAATATCAGAAAAGTTAAAGATGATAGTAGCGTAGCACCATACATTCAGAAATTAAAATTAAATCTGGAGCAAATCGAAAAAGGAGGGTACGATTACTTTATGTTAAAGGAGATATACGAACAACCTTCCGTAATTAAAGACACTTATAGAGGAAGATTACTTGCAGATAAGGGAATTATAAAATTAGGAGGTCTTGAAAATCATATCGAAAAATTTACCAATGCGGATAGAATTATAATTGTAGCTTGTGGTACTTCATGGCATGCTGGATTGGTTGCAGAATATATTTTTGAAGATTGGGCAAGAATTCCTGTGGAGGTCGAATATGCTTCAGAATTTCGATACAGAAATCCTGTTATTACCGATAAAGATGTTGTTATTGCAATTTCTCAAAGTGGCGAAACTGCCGATACACTTGCTGCAATTAAACTCGCAAAAGAAAAAGGAGCTTTTGTTTATGGAATATGTAATGTAGTAGGGTCAACCATATCAAGAGCAACAGATAGTGGAACTTATACCCACGCCGGTCCAGAAATTGGAGTGGCATCTACCAAAGCATTTACGACTCAAATAACGGTGCTAACGATGATTGCTTTAAAATTAGCAAAAGTAAAAGGCACAATTTCTCAAAGTAATTATCGATTGCATTTAAGAGAGTTAGAATTAATACCGTCAAATGTGGAGATGGCCTTGCAAAAAAACAAGGACATAGAAGAGATTGCTAAACTATTTAAAGATGCAACTAACTTTTTATATCTGGGTAGAGGTTATAATTTCCCTGTAGCATTAGAAGGCGCTCTAAAATTAAAAGAAATATCTTACATACATGCAGAAGGTTATCCAGCTGCAGAGATGAAGCATGGACCTATTGCTCTTATAGATGAGCAAATGCCTATTGTAGTAATAGCTGTAAACAGTAACCATTACGATAAAGTAGTAAGTAATATTCAAGAAATTAAGTCCAGAAAAGGAAAAATTATTGCGGTAGTTACTGAAGGTGACACTGTTGTAAAAGAGCTAGCAGATTATATTATGGAAGTCCCTAATACACCTGAAACACTTTCACCGTTGGTAACTACAATTCCTTTACAATTACTATCGTATCATATAGCGTTAATGTTAGGTAGAAATGTTGATCAGCCTAGAAATTTAGCAAAAGCTGTTACGGTGGAATAGTTGTGGAGGGTTTTAAAAATTCTTACTTAGTATAAACTACATAAAGTTATATAACTGGTTTTCGGTCTAGTTTTTATTTTGTTTACCTACGTTAATATATTAGATTTTATAAACTATCTTCTTCTGTTTTAGTAGAAGTTTTGTTTCCCTCTTTATCGTAACTTATTTCTTTCCTAATGATTTTTAATTGATTTCCCTCTTTACTTAAAATTTCTTGGATAATATGCCTTTCCTCTATCATGCCACCGTTTTTGTAAAATCCTTCCCAGATTAAATCACCTACTTTAGCTTCAGAAAAATCTCTATACCCTATTTGGGTTATTACATCGATGTTACCATCCCCATTATGAGAAATTCCTTGTACTCTTTTTTTAAAAATTCCTTTTTCATAATAATAATGTTTTGGCCCATACCTAGAGATTTTTAAACCTATTCCAGTGAATGGCTCATCTAAATAGGTGTACAATTTTAACTCCTTGTCAAATTTTACTAATTTATATGCAACTTTTTCATAGTTTTCTCCGCAGATTGAACATTAATCATCCCTGGGAGAAATAAGCACACGAAAACCACAGACTTAAATAATTTCATTTTTATTAAATATTTTTCGTTTAATAGAGTTAAAAGTACTAGCTGGCTGGTTGAATGACTTTTTGGAATTTCTCCCATTCTGAATAAAAATCGTTTATTTCATTTTTAGATTTTTTTAAATAACTGAGGTCATACACTTTTTTTTCGGGTAAACTTTTGTCTTTTTTCATGGTTTGATTTTTCTATAAATCAATATTATGATATTATTTTACTACAGATCCGAAAATTTAGGTTAATAAAGCGTATACACCTAGATACACCTATTTAATTTTATTATCTTTACACCTAGATACACCTATTTAATTATTGTATATTTAAACATGATTTACAAGAAAGTAATTTTATATTTAATTTTTTCTTCCTTTCTTTTTAAAGGAGTTTCTCAGAATCCAAAAATCATTGATACTCTTAAAATCCACGAACAAATTAGATCCTTTGGATTGGACGAAGCTTCCTTACTTTTTAAATCTGATTTCTTCAGTAGTATTGTTTTTAAAAATGATTCTACCCTTTATTACAACCCTAATGGAACGTTACATTTATTTGAAATACAGCTTGGTGAGGATCCTAAAGTTTCTAAAATTTCAAACAGTATTTATAAAGGTCATAACTTTAACAGGTTGTTGTTTATTTACGATGAAATAGTTTACAGCTTTGGAGGTGTTGGATTGTTTAATTCGTTCCCTGGACTAATTTATTTTGATTTTGCATTAAAGGGTTGGCTTGAGGTAGATCTAAAAAATTATCCTCAAAACGCTAATAGAATATTCAACTCATGGAAAATAGGTAATAAACTGATGGTACTTTTAAGCCATTATTCTGAATCTGAAAAATATAAAAACGATGATTTAGAAAAATTTACTTTTGGAGAGATTAATTTAGAAAATTTTCAATTTACCAAAAAATACGAGTTTGAAGCCCCTTTGATTAAAGTATCAGGTGATGAAGGTTTAGGTTTTTATAGAGGAAACTATATGTACGATTCCGATTTATACACTTTGCATGGTTATTATAAACCTAACGGCGCCTGTGAATATAGACTATTTGACAAAACTTTAGGGATTTTATACCGAACCTCTCAAACAGATGCTCTTGAAAGGGTTAATGGCTTTTCCTACCTTTATATAAAGGAATCTTCAATTTATTTAAGAGATCAGTATGGTGCATTAAACTCTTTTGAAATTAATTCTGGGACAACTATCCGCAAAGATGATTTTATCAAACAATATCAGTCAAGAGTCAATAAGTCCAATCCCTACACTTATATGTTATTACCAATATCTTTAGGTATGGTATTTTTATTTTTTAGATATAGAAAAAGGAAGAATACAGAATCAGATTCTTCTTTAGATGAACTCCAAGAGATTGAAAAAAAATTAATAAAACTGAAAGCATCTACAATATCAAAAAATAATTTAGATAAGATTTTAAGTATTTCTCACTATTCCTATGAAACTATAAAAACAAGAAGAAGTTCGTTGGTAAATCAGCTAAACGAAAAGGGGAATGTGAAAATTGAAAGAGTCAGAAAACAAGATGATAAAAGGTTTTATGATTATAAAATAAGTTAATTGTCTTTTTTCATATTTTAAATCTTTACAACTTTAATAAACTCTAATCGGAACGATTAACACCCTCACAAAAAAATAAAAATAAACTTTACAGGTATTCTTCATCGTATGTAATGTGATTATGTAGGCGTAAAACCTTAAAATAAAGTTAAATTTATGTATATTTCGGGATTAAATCAATTCAAAATAAACATATGAAAACTATTATTACGTTTTTTTGTTTGTGTTTCAGTGTGATAGCTTTTTCACAAACAACCGTTACTGGAAATGTTGTAGATCAATCACAAAATCCTATTTTAGGGGCGAACATCGTAGTTGTTGATGCCGCTCTTGGAACTTCATCGGATTATGATGGAAATTTTACACTTACAGTAGACCAAAATCCCCCTTTTACAATTCAAATTAGTAGTATCGGTTATCAAGCTGTTACCCAAGAGGTGACTGCTAACAACCAAACGTTAACTATTACTTTAAATGAGGGTGATGCCTTAGATGAAGTAGTTGTTTCTGCTTCTAGAACCCCTGAAAGTGTAAGAGAGTCACCGGTAACAATCGAAAGGATTGATACTAGAGATATTAAAAAAGCATCTGCTCCTAACTTTTATTCAAGTTTAGAAAATTTAAAGGGAGTCGATCTTAACAAAGGAAGTTTAACATTTAACTCGGTAAACACAAGAGGTTTTGCAACTTTTGCAAATGTTCGTTTTGTACAGTTAGTAGATGGAATGGACAATGCGTCCCCAGCACTTAACTTTGCAGTTGGAAATTTCCTAGGAATGAATGAGCTGGATGTAAAAAGTGTAGAGTTACTTCCTGGAGCATCTTCAGCCTTATATGG
>ENA-UZWW01002414-UZWW01002414.1-metagenome-genome-assembly--contig:-Day-5--50m-contig-2414_pt1 | contig 10369 bp, 8 predicted proteins | sample MGYA00260348_ERZ794908 | MGnify/ENA metagenome assembly ERZ794908
AGTTCCAGCTTTTCATTTATCTTTAACCGTCCGACCTTGGAAAGGCTGTAGCGTTCTCTTTTGAAGAAGAAATTCTCCAGCATCAATTGAGCAGCCTCGAGAGTGGGAGGATCACCCGGCTTCATTTTTTTATAAAGTTCAATTAGAGCCTGTTCCGATGAAATTACTTTATCCAACTCCAAAGTATCACGCAGTGCGGAGCCCGTTTTTTGTGGACCAATGTGTAATAATTCAACCTCTTTAACTCCGTTTTCTGCCAGCGTTGTCAGCAACTCAGTCGTTAAAGGCGTATTGCACGGCACCAATATTTCTTCACTACCATCTTTCAAAATGGTTTTTGCGATGATACGGCCTTTTATTTCGTTNNTTCAAGCTTTTTTAACAAACGCTTATTAATCCGCTGTCCGGATTTTACCAGAACTTCGCCAGATTTTGGATCCGTGATTTCGAGTTGCGGGCGCTGGTCCAGAATAATTTCCGGATCCATAACACGAAAATAACTCTGCGTTTCAAGATCCTCTCCCGTCTTAACTTTGCTGATATCAAGTATTTCAAACTGATAGAAATATTCCAGCAGTTCATCGTCAGAGTAACCTAAAGCTCTCAGCAGTACTGTCGCGTGAAATTTGCGGCGGCGGTCGATACGCACATAAAGCACATCTTTTTTGTCAAACTCAAAATCGAGCCATGAACCACGCTGTGGAATTACACGTGCAGAATAAAGTAACTTTCCGCTGGAATGACTTTTACCCTTGTCATGTGTAAAAACCACACCTGGACTTTTGTGCATCTGACTCACGATCACACGCTCAGTTCCATTTATGATAAAAGAACCTGTTGGTGTCATTAAAGGTAATTCACCTAAATAAATGTCCTGCTCTTTAATATCCCGAATGTGCTTTACATCCGACTCAGTATCCTTTTCCCAGACAATCAAACGCAGTGCTGCCCTTACAGGACATGCGAAAGTAACCCCGCGCACCCGACATTCTTCAACTGAATATTTTGGGTCACCCAAACGATAATGGACATATTCCAAAGTAGAGGAACCACTAAAATCAGAAACAGGAAATACTGAACGGAATACTGCTTCAAGACCTTTGTCCACACGCTGATCAGGTGGAACGTCGCGTTGAAGAAAGCGTTCAAAAGAATCTAATTGAACTTTCAACAAGTGTGGAACTTTGATCGGAGCAGAAAGTTTTCCGAAAGATCTACGAATACGATGACGATTTTCTAATGTTGAAGGCATAAGAACTGACTAAGGTTAGGGTTGTTGTTGGTCTTATCTGCAGCTGAAAAAATGAAAGCAGGCTTTCGTTTAAAAACTTGCTTAGCTCAGAATGGTTTTGTCGCACAATCCGGAGCTGTAAAAAACAGCGTTGATCCGTTATTTTCACCGGAGGCATTTCCCGTTTTTTCCCGTCTGGCGGAAATTTCGCAATGTTGGTCCTGAAAGGCGTTACGCATATGGATAATGGCCAAGGCTCGTGTGGAGGGAGTTTTAATTAAATACGCCTCTTATAATGGCATTTTCAAATCTAACCCTTAAATATATTTCTTTTTCTACAAAAAAGCAAATATAATTTTAACTTTTTTTAAAATATTTTGGAATGTTCTCAAAACTTTTAGAATCCCTTGGTCAAAGCAACTGGCTTACAATTTCTAAGCATGATTATTCGCAGTAAAAACAGCGAATCGGCTTAAAATGTTGGAAGGGCTTTTGAAGTTTGAGGCACAAGGATGAAAGAACGGGAACGCCGGAACTTTGTTCAGGATTCCCGCCCACTTAAAGCAATTTTCTTTTAATCATCACTCATGATGCCGAGGATACTCAACAGCGCAATAAACAGGTTCAGCACGTCGAGGTACAAAGCCAACGTGGCGGAGACATGTTCGTCGGTGCCGTAGTAGCGCAAAATATTTGAGGTGTCATAGAGAATGAAACCACTGAACAGCAACACACTTGCGCCTGACATCACGAAGTGCATCATTCCGCTTTGTATAAAGAACATATTAAGTAACCCTCCTACGACGAGGACAATAAGTCCTGTCATCAAAAATCCAGACATGAAGCTGAAATCTTTTTTAGAATAGACTACATATAAACTCAAACATACAAAGGTGATCGCTGTTAGGACAAAAGCTTCTGCAGCGATAGTAGGTCCTACCCTCATCAGCAGAGGCCCCAATGTTAATCCCGAAACAGTTGTAAAACTAAAAAGTGCAATGATATTTAAACCGGGCTTCCGAGCCGCAAAAGAAGCAAAAAATATAAGACCAATTTGAAGTACAAAAAAGAGCATCATATTTGGTGCCACTATGAGGAATAGTGGACCTGAACCCAGATATGCTCCAACAGCAGCTGTTAGCATTGACATGGCAAGCAGGCTGTATACTTTCTTAATAAAAACCAGTCTCTCTGTTGTTGAGACAGATGCTGCGGCGGTAACGCCGCGGGTGAGTGTTGTTGTTGTTCCTAACCTCATAATAATCTCCAATTTTAGTTGCGAATGTCTGACAAAAAATATTGAAATATTTCCCAATATTAGAATTGACCCCTCATTATACAAGAAAACCTATAAAAAGTAAATCAAATTTTCACCCGCTTTTGAAATGCTATTCTCTAATAAATCAGGAAGAAGTAAGCAAATCATAGAGCCGTTCGAATTCCTCCAATGAAAAATAATCAATCTTGATCTGCCCTTTGCCTTCACGGAATTTAATCTCCACACGTGTTCTCAGTCGACGCTGGAGTTCTTCTTCAAGATTTTGTATATGCGCGTCCTTTTCTGCTTTTGAAAGTTGAGTTTCGGAATCTCCTGCCGTTGCGGAATTTTTATCACCCTGTTTTTGTAGACTGACTGCAAGAAAATCCAGCTTTAGCCTGACCTGTCGTTCTGTTTCACGTACCGACCAGGAGTCAAGTAAAAGACGTTCACGCATTTCCAACTGAACAGAGGTGCTGGGAAGCGCCAATATTGAGCGGGCATGTCCAGCCGTAATACGGCCTGTTTCAAGATCATTTTTCAGGGGAGAAGGAAGCTGGAGCAAACGCATCTGATTGGCGATCGTGGAACGATCTTTACCAATTCTCCAGGCAAGCTCTTCCTGGGTGTAACCATGACTTTGCAGGAGGTCTTGATAAGACTGAGCCTCTTCGATGACACTCAGATTTTCACGCTGAATATTTTCCAAGAGCGCCACTTCCAGCATTTCGTCATCGCCCACTTTCCGCAAAATTACCGGAACTTGAGACACTTCAAGTTGTTTTAAGGCACGCCAGCGACGTTCTCCCGCAACCAATTCATAACGATTGTCCAGACTCGGATGTTTACGGACGACCAAAGGCTGCAGCACACCCTGAACCTTTATTGACTGCGCCAGTTCCTGTAGTGATTTTTCCGGAAATTGTTTACGGGGTTGTTGAGGATTCGTAACTATCTGTTCCAGAGAAACGCGAAGAAAAGTCTGGTCCGGAAGATCAAGTGGTGCATGATCATTACTCATAACTGGTTTGAGGCAGAATTTTGAGGTTTCTGCAGCCACAGAAAAAATTCTTCGTTACCGCTTTTTTTACCAACAATTGAAGATTTTGTTTGTCCCAGAACAATAAACCCCTGTTGCTGAGCCGCAACTTTTAGAGTTTCAAGGACTTTCTCATGTACCGCAATATCCCTTACCTTGCCACGCTTACCCACATCATCAACACCGGCTTCAAACTGTGGTTTGGCTAACGCGACAAGAGATCCGCCGGGTTTTAGCAACTCAAGGGCTTTTGGAAAAATCAACCTCAGTGAAATGAAAGAAACGTCTATAACAACAAGGTCTACGTATTCACCAAGTTTTTCAAATTCCAGATAGCGGATATTTGTACGCTCAAGTGACTTAACCCGCGGATCCTGACGCAATTCCCACGCAAGCTGGCCGTAACCGACATCGACTGCAAAAACTTTTTCCGCACCACCAAGCAGCAAACAATGTGTAAAGCCTCCTGTTGAAGCGCCAATGTCCAATGCGACAAGACCTTGAGGATCAACAGCAAAATATTCAAGTGCAGATTTGAGTTTAACACCTCCGCGACTCACGTAAGGCTGGTCTGTTCCAAGTACTTCCAAAAATGTATCAGTACTGATCATTCGTCCGGATTTTCCCGCTGGCTGGCCGTCAACCCTCACTATGCCTGCCATGATAAACGCCTGTGCTTTTTCCCGGGAAGGCGCAAGTTTTTGCTCCACAAGCAGTCGATCAAGACGTTGTTTCATCTGTTATTCTGACTCATCCTTTTTCCGTAAAAGTAAACACACCGTCCCAGTCTTTTTCCGGAGGAGACTCCAGGAACATCCCGCAGCGTTTAATATAAGTCTGGGAGGGGCCATCCTCAGAATCAATGCTTAAGACTTTTTCAAATTCCGCAATTGCATCGCTGAAATTTCTGTCCTGATAGAGCTTCAGACCTTTCATGTATTGCTCCACTAATCCGCTCATTTCACCGCTTGTTTCGTTCTTACGGGCCAGCAGCTCATGAACCGGCACAGGCTCATTTTTTCCAACCACCCTGATAATATCCAATTGGCGACTGTCAATGTCATCTTTTGCAAGTTCATACGTACTGCCGGAAATCATACTGAAGGTTTTATAAAATTTATTCGCGCCTTCAAGTCTTGCGGCCAAATTGACAACATCACCCATCATGGTGTAATCCATTCGTTCTGCTGAACCCATATTCCCCACAACGACAGGACCGCTGTTCAAACCCATGCGGGTGAAGAGCAGTGGGCGGCTCTGCTCACGCAGCATTTTACGCAGTTCCTCACCGCGTCGCTGCATATCTATAGTTGCGTGACAGGCGACAGTAGCGTGGTTTGGCAAGTCTAAAGGTGCTCCCCAAAATGCGATGATCGCATCTCCTTCAAATTTATCTATTGTACCTTGATGTGAAGAAATAATGTCACACATTGCCGTTAAATATTCATTGAGCAACTGCACCAATTCTTCCGGAGTCAAGCCTTCGGAAATAGTTGAAAAACCCTGTATATCTGAAAAAAACGGCGTCATTTCACGTTTCTCTCCACCGAGCTCCAACATGTCTGGATTTTCCACAATTTGATCAATAACAGTCGGAGATAGATATTGTGAAAACGCGCCTTTAATAAATCCTTTCTGCTTACGTTCCATCATAAATAGATAGAGGTTTATGGTGCCTGTACTAAGTACACAGGCAATCAGCGCATAACTCATGGAAAAAGCGACTCCATAATAAACATAGGTAAAAATGCCAAATCCCGCATAAGCTACGATGATCAGTAGAAACAATAAGTTTTCATATTTTGGAATCAGCGCAACGACTACAAAACAGATAAATAGTATCAAAAGCACCAGCATTTCATTTTGTGAACTGGCGGGACGGATTGGTGCATTTTTCATCAATGTCATGATTGTATTCGCGAGAAACTCAATCCCGTAAACCTCTCCAATCGGACTGGTAAAAATATCGTGGGAAACTTCAGATGTATCTCCAACCAAAACAATTTTTCCACTGATCAGTTCTTGCAGATCCTCTGTTTCTTCGTCCCATTCATCATCTGGAATATCCTCAAGTTCCAACAATACTTCTGCTGCAGAAATTCCCGCAGGGGTATCTTTTGCTAAAAAAGTTGCCATCGGCGGAAGTGAAGGGAAATCTACCCACAAATCATTAAAAGGATCCAGAGGTACTACAATATCTCCAATTGTGAGTTGTCCATTTTCCAGTTGAGGCTCAACTCCTTTGTACATGGCAAGTGTTTTTATGGCAAAAGGCCAGACATTATGATCCTTTATCTCTTGTGGAAAAAAGCGCACACGTGAAATCTTGTTTCCAATCAAGGTGTGGTTAGTATAACCGCTTTCAGCTGCTACTTTTAAAGTATCGGTTGGATAATTGACCTCTTTGAATTTACCATCTCCTCCGAATTCAAGCTGTGCGACAACAATGGTATTTCCGGTTTTTTCCATTGCATCCGCGAGTATTGGGTCTTCATCATATCCGTTTGGAAAATCCATCAACATATCAAGCGCAATTACTTTTGCGCCAAGCCTTTTTAAATTTGTAGTCAGTTTTGCAATATCAAGACGTTTAAGTGGCCAGCTTCCATACTCATCAAAAAATGTTTCCTCTGTATCTACTATCACAATTTCATCGTAGGGAAATTGAGTCTTCTCCGCTTCTAAAGTATTTAAGCGGACAATATGCCGATTACCGAGTAGCCAATTTTCCAATGAAGAAAATAGTTCCATTCTCTCTGCTGGAATCATCAATAGAAACAACGCAAGGGTGATCCACATGTCTGGACGTCGAACGAGCTTTAGCATGATTTTCTCTGACTTAAGGTTAAAAATTTATTGGTTTTCCCTGATTATTCAAAACCGTCTCCAAGGAAATCTAATTCATTGCTGTGCAATTAACAATACATTTTCTTAACGACTTTAAACATCTGAGTATCACTCCGCTTGAGTAATTCGAAAAAATGTCGTATCTAAAAGCTAGATCAAAAGTTTGGCCTGATCCGCGGCAAAGGAAATAATCTGCGGGCATTTAGCAGAAAGTCCGATGTTCTTTCGTTTACACAAGGCAACTGAGAGAGGTTGAACTAAGTTTCTTCTTCAGCAAAAAGTCACAATCTAAGCTAAACTAGTAATGAAACGGTGGCTGATTTCCATAAGGTTATTTTTCGCAGCAGGCTTCAGTGTTTCAGGAGCCGAGAGCGGAATTATCTGGAAAAAAGTCGGCAATTCTGGAATAACCCTTTCCACAAGTTCAAGCAAAACTTTAACTGAAATGCTTGATGCATTGCTTCAACAGTTCGCCCTGCATCCTGAAAAAATACAAATAGATGCTGCTGTAAAGAGTCTTCCGGAAATAGCTGAAGTTCAGGGTCATAATCCGGAAACTGTTTTAAAACTTTTGCTTTCACGTCACGATTTGAGCTTGATTAGCCGCAACGGTCGTCACCGGATTGTGTTACGTTCCGACGTTTGGCGCTTTCGGCCTTTCAAAAAAATAATTAATTCACCTGTTTTGTTAGCAAATATTCTGCGTGAATTAGCTCAAGCCGGACAGATTACTTTACATTTTAATGCAGAAAAAATAAAGCAGCGCAAAGTAATCCGCAATTTAGCATATAACTCTATTGAGGACGCAATCTTTGATTTAGCACTGCGTCAGAATGCACTTGCGGTTTATTATCCGGGACTGCATGTTTTAGCATGGACTCAGGACCCTCCCTTGGCGACAAAGTCGCTTACCATACGTTTTGCTGAGCAAAAACAAGTCCGCGAATTTTTAGCAGAGATCCGAAAAGAACTGAAGGAAATCCGTCTTGTACATGACGCATATCCCGCTCCTAATTCATTGGTTTTAAGAGGTTCGGAAGAATCTGTCAATTTAACCGCGCAATTGATTGAGCAGTGGGAAAACGGGCTAAGTGACATTACATCAGCAAATCCGGAAGTTTTTACGCTGGAGTCAGAAATTGAAGTTGAAGTTACTGAAACAGAAACAGTTCCGGATTCCAGAATTGTACGCCTGCAGCTACAGTACTTAAGTGTAGGTCCGCAAACCGTCGAGAGTAACGGAAAGTCCCTGATAATTACCGGTGTTGAAGAGAGCTTAAGAAAAGCCCTCCAGCAGAGGCTTGAAGATGAAACTGAAATGCCGGCGATGCGGCCACAAATAATTGCGGATTTGCTCAGCAATACACTCATTCTGGAGGGTAGCAAATCCCATGTCGAATGGTTGGAAAAACTCGTACGGATTTGGGATAGGCCCCTGCCTTTGATCCAGATAGAAGCACATTTGTTTGAAACCAGCGAAACACATTCTCGGCAGCTTGGACTGGAATTCCGGGCAAAAAGTGTTTCCGCAGACGGAACTGTCAGCGTCACAGATCAGGGTACTTTTTCTGCAGGTTTGGCTATGGGGCCTGCAGTCGCATCGCAGGCTCTGCAGGTAGATGCTGTCTTACGTTTGCTGCAGAGTGAGGGTAAAGGTCGCATGCTTTCACGACCTGTCGTGGTCACTCTGAATAACGTGGAAGCAGAAATGAATAGTGGTTCCGTTCTGCATATCAAAATCACTGATGATAAAACGAGCCGCTTGCAAGAGTTGAAAACTGGCATTACACTCAGGGTGACTCCTCGTTTGATTGAGGACAGTAATAATCACACTAATGACAGGATTTGGCTTAAGATCTACGCGGAAACGAGTAATCCTACTGAAGGATCCAGCATTGACGGGATCCCGCCGATCAATACCCAGCGTGCGCAAACTCAGGTCATTGTGAAAAATGGACAGGCCTTTCTGCTTGGAGGACTGATCAAAAGCAGTACAGGTCAAAGACTGTCGGGGCTCCCCTTTTTTAAAGATCTGCCTCTACTGGGCCCCTTATTCAGGACAAGTGCTGCAAATAACAGCTTCGATCACGTGATGGTTTTTGTAACACCGACACGTGTATTTGCTGATACAAAACAGCAATTACCGCTTTTTTCTGAAATGGAAAAAGTCAAAAAAAATGTAGAATTAAAACCATGATTTTTTCAAACAAATTTTTGAAACCTTTGCTTTTTGCAACTTCACTGGTTTTCAAAAGTTTTGTTCTTTTACGCCTGCTTGCCTACAGAAAAGGGTGGTTAAAAACGAACCGTGTTAACACTCCTGTTATTTCTGTCGGAAACCTGACGGTCGGCGGAACTGGCAAAACACCGGTTGTTGATCTGCTGGTAAAGGAATTACAACGCTTGCAAAAACACCCTGCTGTTTTGAGCCGGGGTTACAAACGTAAAAACGCATCTTCTCATCAGAGGCTGCGTTTTTGTGAAGACAGTAAGATTGATCCTGCTTTTTTTGGAGATGAGCCTTATTTACTGGCACAGAGTAATCCAGAGGTGCCAGTCTACGTAGGTAGTTCACGGTTCATTACAGCAGATTTAGCTGAAAAACAGGATCATCCTGACATCTTGCTGCTCGATGACGCATATCAGCATTTAGCAATTCACCGTGATCTTAATTTGCTTTTGATAGACGCAGAGCAGGGTTTAGGAAACAGGCATCTGCTTCCTTTTGGCGTACTGCGTGAACCTGAAAATCAATGGAAACGTGCGGACGCGGTTATTATCACAAAAACAAATTTAGCAACCTCAGATACAGTTCTGCAAATGCTCAAACATGAGTTGCAGGTCAACTGTCCTGTTTTCAAATTCAAGTATGAAGTACAAGGACTCACCCGACTTGACGGCAAGGCTCAATTAAACTTAAATGAAATAATAAACAAGCAATTACTGCTCACATCAGGTATTGCTCAACCTAAAGGTTTTGAACGGTTGCTCGAACAGCAAAGCGTGGAAATTATCGGTAAAATTGAATTCCCGGATCACCATGATTATGGCGCTGAAGATGTACGAAAGATTCTAGAAAAACAGCAAAAACTAAAACCGGAATACCTGCTGACTACAGAAAAAGACGCCGTCAAGCTGAGAAATTTTGCTGAACTCGGTGAGCAAATCTGGGTTTTAGAAATGGAAATGATCCCCGACAATTTATGGAACGACTTTCTTGTGGAATTTCTGAGTCTCAAATTTGAAAATCTAAAAAATGAAAATCATTGACTCTTAAAGTAAGAAGGCTTATTTTACTAAGTCGCTAAATTTTCAATTTTTTTATGAGATGATCGTGAAAAAAACCCTGTTGAAAAATTTACATGTAATCAATCCATGTTCTGATCCTGCACTGCTTGAAAATGCCTATGTCGCAATTTCCGGAGACGCGATTGAAAGTGTAAGTTCCAGCGAACCTTCCGGAGAGTTTGACGTTGTCCATGATCTCTGTGGAAAAACCGCTCTGCCCGGCATGATCAATGCTCACCATCATTTATATTCTGCACTTGCAGTGGGGATGCCTCTTCCAAAAAATAATCCGCGTAACTTTAACGAAATACTGGAGCAGGTTTGGTGGAAAATGGACCTCGCTCTTGATCACGATTCTACGCAGGCTTGTTTTGAAGCAGGATTAGTTGACTCACTGAAAGCTGGAACGACAACCATCATTGACCACCACTGCAGTCCTTCCTACATTGAAGGCTCACTCTCACTACTGGCGGAAACTTCGGAAAAGCTCGGTTTAAATATTAGTACAGCATTTGAAATTTCTGACCGTAACGGTCAAGAAATATTTGAAGCAAGTCTGCAGGAAAATCTAGCTGCAGTCAGTAAATTTTCCGCAACTCAGAATGTTCATCCAATGCTTGGTTTGCATGCGTCTTTTACTCTCTCAGATGCTTCTTTAAGAAAAATCAGGGACGCTGCAGGCAAGCTCGATTCCTGGGGAATTCAT
>ENA-UZWW01000410-UZWW01000410.1-metagenome-genome-assembly--contig:-Day-5--50m-contig-410_pt1 | contig 10329 bp, 6 predicted proteins | sample MGYA00260348_ERZ794908 | MGnify/ENA metagenome assembly ERZ794908
GAGAATCACTCAAATGTCAAGTGGATATGGATTAGCCCCTGAAAAGGTTCTTGGCCGTATTCATGTTGCAAGAGCCTACAATTCTGCTCACCAAATGCTTCTCGCTGATGAAATCAAGCGAATGAGCAAGGGGCTAAATGTAAAGATGATCATTGTTGATTCTTTGACTAGCCACTACAGAGCTGAATATATTGGCAGAGGCATGCTGGCTAACAGACAGCAAAAACTCAACCGCCACTTGAAAGACTTGAAGCAATTGGCTACAGTAAATAATGCCCTGGTTCTAGTTACTAACCAAGTTCATTCAAAGCCAGATGCAATGTGGGGAGATCCGACAAAGCCTATTGGTGGGCATATTCTTGCTCACGCTTCAACATTCAGACTATACCTACGTAAAGCAAAGGCTGGAAGAAGAATTGCTCGATTAGTAGACTCTCCTAACTTACCAGACGGGGAATGCGTATACCAAGTCACTCAAGAAGGTCTTCGAGACTGATTGCGAAAAATTGTAAAACCCTTCAAAAACCTATTATTGGGGTATAATTGAAGCGGTATCTTCAAGGGCACTTGCAAGAGCATAACCAATATGCGTCATCTTATAGAACGGGTTCTCGAACTTTCAGACGAAGAACAAGTGAAGCCAACTACAAATAATATTCCTGTTGGAACCGGTGATGAAGCGGAACTGAAAGCTCTGTTAGAATCTCTACAACCACGAATTAGAGTCTATGGTGTGGGCGGTGCTGGATGCAACGCAATCAGTCGTTTATTTGAAGAACAGTTGTTTGAATCTGACTATGTTACTGGGTATGCAATCAATACAGATGCACAAGCACTTTTGATGTCACCCATCAAGAACAAAGTTCTGATTGGGCGAACTGCAAGAGGAAGAGGTGCAGGCGGCGATCCTACCAAGGGCGAGGCTGCTGCATTAGAATCTGAAATTTCATTGCGAAAAATCACAAACGATACTCAATTAGCGATTATTACTGCTGGAATGGGTGGTGGCTCAGGAACTGGTGCCGCAGGACATATTGCTCGACTGGCAAAGAAACAAGGAGCGATGACTATCGCTGTGGTAACTTATCCATTCAAGTCAGAAGGGTCTCTTAGAAAACAAAATGCTGAATGGGGATTAGAACGCCTACGAGAACATTGCGATACTATCTTAGTAATTCCAAATGAAAGATTATTAGAAATTGAAGGGGTAAAGAATCTACCAATTGCTAGTGCCTTTAGAGTTGGAGATGAGTTATTGGTCCGCTCTATTACAGGCGTCACTGAATTATTAACAACTGATGGAATGGTCAACCTTGACTTTGAAGATTTACGCGCAGTAATCAATTCTGGAAGCGGCGTTGCTATGATTGGATTGGGTGCTGCTTCTGGTGAAAATAGAGCCGAAGAAGCGACATTAGAAGCTTTGAATTCTCCATTGCTTGAAATTGATACCACTGATGCAAGAGGTGCATTAATCAATGTCGTGGGCGGCAATTCACTCACCCTTGGAGAAGCAGAGCGTTGTGCACAAATTATCCAAGAGCAAGTGAGTCCACATGCTAAGATTATTTGGGGCGCTGCTGTTGATGAATCACTCGGCGAAGATATTCGTGTAATGCTGGTATTAACTGGAGTAAAGAGTGACCAAATACATGGCGCAAGTGAAAATCGTCAACTCAGAGCGTTGAGAAATCGGCAAATTGAATTTGTCAATTGAAGTTTATTTGGTTGAGTAATAAAATATTCCTACCAAGGTTATTGCTGTAAAAATTAACAGAGCGATTTCACTATTGCTAATGTCATTTGAGTAATTTGGAGGCTCTTTAATTACTCCTGTAAATCCTTCGCCCGCTACTGAAGAAGAAAAATAATTCCAAGCATCTCCAGTAGTTTGTTGGTCTGAATTTACTGCATTACCATGAGCTACAAAAGTAACAACTGTATCATTGTAGGTTGGTGCAGTCCAAGTAAAATTCCATTGACGATATTCATTACCTTGCGATGTATGTGTGTATCCTTCATCGATTATTTGTGAATTGTTATTTTCTTCAAAGACTACAATTCCATCATCGATCATCAATCTAAAACCGCCCAACTGGGCATCGCTATCTTGAGATTTCTCAATTGTACTATTGATTGTTATTGCCATCTCATATGATTGATTGGCAACCCATTGTTGTGGAAGACCTTCGATCACCACTGTTGTTGATTGTGATTTACTACCATGGCAAAGACATCCATTATCTGCATCATCTCCTATTCCAGAGGAAGCACTTTGTGCCAGTGGCGAAGTAAACAATAGGATGAAAATAACTGATGATAGCAAGAACTTATTGCTTCTAAATATTATTTTACTCATCAATAATCACCAATTCTATCAACGAACTATTTGTATTTATTTCGCTTTCAAAGTTTAGAATCAATCGTGTATTTCTACTCTCCAAGAAATATCCACTGTCTGATTAAACATATTAGAGACGCTGCAATATTTTTCATGACTCTTTGCTATTATTCTCTCAACAAGATTATGCGGAACGTCACCTGTTACATGATATACCATCTCTATCGAAGTAAATACTCGCGGTGAATGTTCTGCTCTTGAACTATCTAATTCAACCCACACTTCGGAAAATGGTCTATTCTTCAAACCGGTTACAACATCTACCAAAGAACATGCACCGATCATTTGCAGTGTTACTTGCATTGGACTTGGGCCATCTTCCCAATCCAAATCAAGGCTCTGTCCATTGGAATTAATACATTTTATTCCATGACCACCTAGCCATTCAACCTTACCCTGCATAACTTTGCCACATAGCCATAGGTATGAAATGCTTGTTATCACAATCAATTTGGGGGCGGTTGATTCTTGAAGGGGATGCCGGTGGCTCAACATGAGTGCTATGTCTGGAACTGCAATAACAATGGAAAATGGCTTGCTGAATGTACCAAATAATCCAATTATTTACTATATTGAAGGCGATGGGATTGGAATTGATATTACTCCAGTCATGATGAAAGTTGTCAATGCATCAATCGAAAAGGCGTACTCTGGTGAAAGAGAAATCGTATGGTCAGAAGTATTGGCTGGCGAAAAGGCATTCAAAGCAACTGGTGAATGGCTGCCAAACGAAACTCTTGATGCTATGCGCTCTGGTTTAGTCTCAATAAAAGGACCACTCACAACTCCAGTTGGCGGGGGGATTCGTTCACTCAATGTAGCGCTAAGACAGAAGTTGGATTTGTATGCATGCGTACGACCTGTTCGCTGGTATGAAGGGACTCCGTCGCCAGTGAAAGCACCTGAAAATGTTGACATGATAATTTTCCGTGAAAATTCAGAAGATGTTTATGCTGGGATTGAATGGGAAGCAGGATCTCCTGAAGTGAAGAAGGTAATCAATTTCTTACAAAATGAGATGGGTGTTGAAAAAATCCGTTTCCCAGAAACATCGGGAATTGGAATAAAGCCTGTCAGTCAAGAAGGGACTGCCCGTATTGTTAGAGCCGCAATCAAATATGCAATTGATAATGATAAGGAAAGTGTCACATTGGTCCACAAAGGAAATATCATGAAATTTACTGAGGGGGGATTCCGCGATTGGGGATACCAATTGGCAAAGGACGAATTTGGTGCAAGCGAATTAGACGGAGGTCCTTGGTGTACTCTAACTAATCCAAAAACTGGAAATCAGATAATTATCAAGGATGTTATCGCAGATGCAATGCTACAACAAATTATCTTAAGGCCCGCTGAATATGGAGTTCTAACTACAATGAATCTTAATGGAGATTACATTTCTGATGCATTGGCTGCACAAGTTGGAGGAATAGGAATTGCTCCTGGCGCTAATATCAATTATGATACTGGAATTGCTATTTTTGAAGCAACACATGGAACAGCACCAAAGTATACTGGAATGAACAAAGTGAATCCAGGTTCAATCATTTTATCTGCTGAGATGATGCTACGTCATATGGAATGGCACGAAGCTGCTGACCTTATTGTAAAAGGAATGGAAGGAGCGATTTCAGCCGCCACAGTGACATATGATTTCGAACGATTGATGGAAGGCGCTACCTTGTTATCATGCAGTGACTTCGGAAATGCAATGATTTCCCACATGTAATCGCAACCTTGCAATTATTGAAGGAATAATTATTCAAGAACGAATCCATAGATTTAGAGTTCTGCTGTTCTTTGCAACTCCAAATCCAAATCGCTCTTCAAACGCTCTTGCTACTAGGGTGAAATCTCCGTCTCTTGTAGCGACTAAAACAGTACCAATTCCAGATAAAGCCTGATCTGCCAAATGCATTGCTATTTTGATTATACCAAGGTCCGGTTCTTCTGGATAAACATCGTTACCTTCCAGTTCTGTTCGACGAGGGGAGCCCCTTGTGCGTTTCATCGCGGTTAATTCCTCAAAAATATCATAATGGTCTAGTAGGAATTTCTCAATTGCTTCAGTGTTTTCTGGATTGTCCGAATCGGCTTCCATATGAAGGTCAAGCGGTTTCCAAGTGTTGAATTCTGATAATACATCGTCCACTAATTTATCAATGACCTCTTCAGTCAATGTCGACTCTAGAATTTCTGGAGAAACCAATGAATCTGAAAATCGGCTCTTTAGTCGATCTATGCCCTTAGCCAGTGCCTTTAATTCTGATTTTACAACTTTCGGTAACCAAAGTTTAACCTTACCATCTTTCGCTCGGTTTAGAAGAACGTTGTGGAAATTTCCAACACCGGTGATATCTAGGCTGGCATCAGCATTTAATTGGAGGGTGGTGGCTAATCTCTGTACCAATGAATCCATCAAAATATTTGTATCAACAATAATCAATGGAGTCAATTTCAAATGTCGCAGGTAACGGCGCTTGGAAGTAGGAATTTGATTCTTATATTGAGTGAATAATGTTCGTTCAGAGTCTGCCAAACGGCTCAATTCAATCGGAGTGTACTTACCTGAAGTTTGTGCTCTTTCTAAGAACATCAAACCATCAATTGCCTTCTCTTCCGATGCTCTTGTTGATAATTCATATACTTCGGCAAGAGTTGGATTTCCTTGCATCAATTGAATAAATCTTGTATCGAAAGAACTCTTTTGTCTGCGACGATTCTTGTTTAGTGAATTAAATGCTGCAGTTACTCTTCCAGCAAATGGTTCACTTGGTAAAGGACGCGGATGTTCAAGATGATATGATCTTAACATATCTAATTCTTCATCCGCAAAATATGTGCGTTGGCGTTGTTCCATCTCTCCGTCAGCATTTTCTTCGCTAACCATTTTTGTTTTTCGAACAAATTCTTTGAGTATTTTTGTCGCTTGGTCTGTATTTTGTTGACTAGCAGTAAATGAAACCTTGAGGTATAATTGGAAGCGGCGAGTTAGCGCAGTCTTCAATGCTGGTTGAGCCTCTAATAATTCAACGGCTTCCTTCCATTGGGAAGCGAATGCCAAGTGAATCAAAGCTTTACGATATAGCATGATAGAATGTTCGTAATCAAATTCTTCATGGTCTCCTGCCTTTCTATAATCTCTTGCAGAATTTAATTCATCTCCATTAGACGCTGAAACTGCAGCCCTTGCTAAAGTGTGCCATGGCGATAACGGGTGATTTACTTGGTACCATGAAACAAGAGTTGGTAATCCAATATCGTGTTCTAATACTAGGTGGCGAACAGTATGAATCAATCCAGTTGAAATATTATCTGCCGCAAGAATTGTATCCAATGTAGTTCTTGCTTCTTCGTCCTGATTACCATTTTGTAACATTAATCCAACTCGGTTAAGTCTTAATGTTGAAATTACCGTATTGAATAAATCTCGTTCCATTGGACTTAATGTAACCGTTTCAACACAACTACTCAAGTCATCAAGGCTCTTTGCAGATGCGATTCCATCACCGCCGTCTGAAAGCGCTTGACGTATTTCTCCAAATGCTTTCAATCCACCTTTGTCCAAGAGGGAAGTAAGACGATTATCATCAATATTGGATCCCTCTAATAGCATCAATAATGCTTCTGAGGTTGATGAAAATGTTTCAGGGGCTTCTTCACTGTGAATGTGTTTTAGAGCGATGAGCCTTGAATCCCTAACCTTGACCCAAAGATCATTATCTTTACCTGCTGCAAGATTATGAGCTACAAGTAATGTTTCATATGGATGTGAAATTGCAATTAAATCATCGCTAACTATTATTTTTGATAGCCTCTTTAATTCCATTGTCATAGTGAATAGAGGAATCGCTGCAGAAATTATTTGCTCCCATGAATCTCCTCCCGAATCCTGTAATCTCTTTATTGCCATACTTCTTGAATTGACATCAATCTTTTGCGAGATTGAAATTTGTGTAAGTGCCATTTCATCCAAATTGGGAATTTGGTCGTTGAGCCATTTGATGGCTGAGTCACCAGGTAAATCAGCGACAAGCGGCAGCAAAGAGGAAAGGTCTGCACTTGAATCAAGTTGTAGAGAAATCAATACTTCTACCGCTTCTTGACCTTTTCCTTCACTGTGTAATGCTGATAATCTCCACCAAAGTAATTTTTCAATTTGAGATTGTTCTGCGTTTCCTTCGCGCAGTATGTCAAGACCATCGTTTAGTTCTTCACTCGTCAAATCGCCAACATCTGTTGATGTGTTTTGCCAAGCAAGTAATCTACGGGCTTGTGATAATGAGTCTTCACCTGTTACACTACGACTTTGCTGCCAATCGTTGATTACACCACTTTTCAGGGCTAAAAAATCTGATAATTCCGATGCCAATTGTGAATCATGCTTAGTTAGTTCTTTCAAAGAGTCGCTTGCGTCAGAACCATTCGCCAAATGCAATAACACGCTGATGATTGAAGATGGCCCAGACAATTCCAATAATTCAGTGTCTACTTTTAGAGTTCTATTATTCTTTAACTGACTCGCTACTTTTTGGTATGCAACGTGGATTCCTGCATCATTTGAAGAGTTGGTTAGTTTATCCAATACCTGTGTTAACTCAGTTGTATTATCTACATTTATTCGACCTAGTGAAAGATCTATTTCCGCACTAGCTTGTTCCTCGACCTTAGCCTTTGGAAAACCTGCGAAAATACCTAACACTCCAGATTTTTCACCAATAGAAACCCAAACTGGATGTACACCATTCTTCAAACAGGAGTCACGTAGAGATGCTTCAGTGTCATTCCAATCTTCATCCCAGTCATCACTTTTGAGTATTTTATGAACCATTAAGGTTGCAAGACGATATGGGTCACTACCGCTCTCTGGAAGAATTGCCTCTTGTGGAGAAGGTATCCAATCTAATGGGTCTGAAGATGATGTTCCTCGCCCACCGCGGCGACGAGTACGGCGTGCCGATGAATTCTTACGTCGTGATGGGGCATTGTCTTCCTCATCAACTGCTGGTGCCTCAACTTCCTCTATTGCAAGATAGACAAATGTTCTATAATGCTTATCTAACATTTTCCATTCAGCGATTTTTGAAACGATGATTGGCCGTTTATTTTTTGGCACATTTGACTGGAATGCTTTGTCAATACAAATTTTCATCAGGTTTTCCTGCAATTGACTCACCCCTACGGGGTGGTCGCAGTGCCGCCTGTCTTTCAATGCACCGCCGGAAATTGGTGGAAAGATACAGACAAAATCAAACTATGTGATTCATCATAGCCCAACATAAGGGGGGAACTATTGTGGACATAATACGAGTCATTGCATTGCTACTGCATCCCATTTTGGCATCGGCTCTTGTGGCTTGGGTATGGTGGCAATACTCCTGGAGGAAAAAGTCTCATGAGTTGAAAGGAGATGAACGCGCCGAGCACCTTAGATTGCACGAAAAAAGAGGCGCCCAGCTTCTATGGTCAGCAGTGTTTGTTGCACTTGTGGCTGTAGCCGGAAGAGCGGTTGCAGGATGGAGAACTCATGGAGATTTTATGGCAGAAATTTGGCCAACAAGCATTCATGGAATCACCGGCCCTATTGGAATTATTATTCTCTGGAAATTATCAAGTATGGGCAAAGAAACCAAGGTAGCACGTGAACAAGGTGAGTCTTTTTCGAACCTAAAAACAAAGCATGGGCGAATGGCTGATTTGGTTATTGCATTAGTTTTCATTCATGCATTCCTTGGATTCCTCTATATTTTTGATGTTCTTGGATAATTATCCAAACTAACGACGCACCCGTTGATATAGATAATCAATTGGCACACCAAATATGGAAAGTACTACTGGCCCCGACATTCTCGAGGATAGAACTTTTTACAAACTTGGATTATTCATTTATGATTACAAAAAATCAGTTTTTATCCTTGGCATTATTTCGTGTATACTGATGACTAGTTTAGTGGGAATGGGTGCTAACTGGTCTGAAGCTTTTGGAGAAGACAATGTTGAGTCGCTTCAGGCAAGTGAGACTCTATCTAATTCTTTTAAAGAAGAAAACAGCAGTGGTGGACATAGTTTCAATCTGCTGGTCTATCATCCAACGCTTACCGATAATGATACTGAATGGCAACAATCAGTTTATGGATCACTAAGCAAATTTTCTCAGCGTGATGATGTTAGCATTTTGTATTCATGGCAAGTTGATGAGGTTGAACGCCCAGATTATGTATCATATACAGATAATGGATTTATTGCCCAAAATGTTGTTACTATTGAAGGCGATAGAACTCAAGTTAAAGCAATATTTGATGAAAATCAAGAGTCGGTTGAATTGTATGGGGATTTCGTTTCTTGGAAGACAGATGGAATCGCCATAGAATGGACATTTGATAATCGGATCACTGAAGATTTAGTCAAGGCTGAAATCGTTTCTGGACCTCTAACTCTAATCATTCTCGGGTTGGTATTTGGTTCAATCATTGCTGCCTTTTTGCCAATAGGGGTAGGAATTGCGACTGTTGCTGCTGCTATGGGAATGACCATTTGGTTGAGTAATGTAACTGATGTTACTCAATATGCAACTAACATTATCACATTAATCGGCATTGGAGTTTCTATTGATTACTCATTGTTTTTAGTCAATCGTTTTAGGGAAGAATTAGCTAATGATAGGGATGTAAGAACTGCAATTGCGATGAGTACTGCGACTGCCGGTAAGGCTGTGTTTTTCTCAGGAATTACAGTGGCAATAGGTTTGATGGGGATGTTGTTTTTCACCAACACCAGTCTTCCAAGTTTGGGAATTGGTGGCACTGTAGCAGTATCTATTGCAATGGTATATTCAACAATCGTTTTACCTGCTGTGATGGCCATTCTTGGAAAGCGTGTTGACAAAGGTAAGATTCCTTTCTCCTTCAATTTAGAGTCAAAGGAAACCGGTATGTGGGCAAATATTGCAAATAGAGTGATGAATCATCCTTGGAAAGTTCTCATACCTGTTCTGATTATTTTAATCGGAGCAGGCGCTCCATTCATGTACGCTGAGTTTTCTCTATCTTCATGGTCAGCATTACCACCGGATGATGAATCACGCCTTGGCAAGGAAATAATGGGAGATATCTGGCCAGAACAATCATCAAATCAGATATTCTTGGTGATTGAGATGGATGGTGCTGATGCTTTTAGTGAGGATAATTTACGAGCCCAGCATCAATATATCAAGGCGCAAATTGGCGATGATAGAGTCCTCAGTGCGAGCGGTATTGGGCTCCCTGATAGTTCCATGAATGAATCGCAAGTGATCTCTTTCTGGCAGGCCCCAGATGAATATTTGAACGAAACTGAAATTGCTCTTCGTAACATGATTAGAGATAATTTTGCAAGCGACGACGTGACTTTTATCATACTAAATTTAGCAGGACAACAGACCGGTGTTGCATCAAGAAATGTTGTGGAGGAAATTCGTGATGACAGACACATATTGACCGACCAATTATCTGGAGAGAACGACTATCTGGCTGTTGCTGGGTTTGCCGCATATAATGCAGATACCCTTGACTCAATTGCCGAAAACCTGCCAACTGCATTAGCGTTCATTTTTATTGCCACCTCTGTATTAATTTTCATCCAAGTTCGTAGTGTTATCATACCAATCAAAGCAATAGTAATGAATATTCTTTCTATTTCTGCATCTTTTGGAATGCTTGTATGGGTTTTCCAATGGGGCTATGGTGATGTATTGCTGAATTTTACTCCCCAGCCAATTGATTCTGGTAATCCTGTAATAATGTTCTGCATAGTATTTGGACTATCAATGGATTACGAAGTCTTAATGCTTTCAAGAATTCATGAAGAATGGGAAAGAACTGGTGACAACACGTTAGCAGTTGCCAATGGACTGCAAAAAACTGGTGGACTAATCACTGGCGCGGCTGCGA
>ENA-UZWW01013120-UZWW01013120.1-metagenome-genome-assembly--contig:-Day-5--50m-contig-13120_pt2 | contig 10328 bp, 14 predicted proteins | sample MGYA00260348_ERZ794908 | MGnify/ENA metagenome assembly ERZ794908
AGAGGAAGAAAATGAGGCAATTCCAACTAAAGAAATAATTGCTGCTGTAGAAGCTCCTGCTCTTAAAACTGTATCAAGTGTTGTGCAAAGTACAGATAGTCGTTTTTATTCACCTTTAGTTAAAAATATTGCTTTAGCAGAAGGTATTTCACAACAAGAATTAGATCAAATTTCTGGAACAGGAAAAGATGGAAGAGTTACTAAAAACGATATTTTAAAATTTGTAGAAAATCGAAGTACTCAACCTTTATTAAAAGACACCACGACAATAAATAAGGAAGCTACACAAAAAGAAAGTAAAACAGTTTCAACAACTCCAGTATCTGTAAATGGAGGAGATGAAATTATAGAAATGACTCGTATGGGCAAATTAATTGCCCATCATATGGTGGAGAGTGTACAAACTTCTGCTCACGTTCAGTCTTTTATTGAAGCAGATGTTACTAACATATGGAATTGGCGTAAAAAAGTAAAAGACGGATTTACAAAACGAGAAGGTGAAAATTTAACCTTCACACCAATTTTTTTAGAAGCTGTTGCGAAAGCGTTAAAAGATTTTCCGATGCTCAATATTTCGGTAGATGGCGATAAAATCATCAAACGAAAAAACATCAACTTAGGGATGGCAGCTGCATTAGCAGATGGTAACCTAATAGTTCCTGTGATTAAAAATGCCGATCAATTAAACTTGGTTGGAATGAGTAAAGCAGTTAATGATTTAGCCCAAAGAGCTAGAGGTGGACAGCTAAAACCAGACGATATTCAAGGAGGAACTTATACCGTAACTAATGTAGGTACCTTTGGAAGTATTATGGGAACACCTATAATCAATCAACCACAAGTAGGTATTTTGGCTTTAGGAGCCATCAGAAAAGTACCTGCGGTTATTGAAACCTCAGAAGGTGATTTCATTGGAATCCGTTATAAAATGTTCTTATCTCATTCCTATGACCATAGGGTAGTAAATGGAGCATTAGGAGGTCAATTTGTTAAAGCTGTTGCTGATTATCTTGAATCTTGGGATTTAAATAGAGAAATTTAAAAATGATTTTTCTTTTTTAGTAATTTTCAACAGGGGTATTCAATATATTTGTTTGTGTAAAAATTCATCATGGAATTAAAATTAAAAAAACCCATATGCTTTTTTGATTTAGAGACAACTGGGGTAAATGTTTCAAAAGATCGTATCGTAGAAATATCGATATTAAAAGTTTTTCCTAATGGGAACAAAGAAAGTTTTACTTGGCGTGTTAATCCTGAGATGAAAATCCCTGCAGTAACGACTGCAATCCACGGTATTTCTGACGAAATGGTACTAAATGAGCCTACATTTAAAGAATTAGCGCCAAAAGTTTCCGAATTAATAAAGAACAGTGACCTTGGTGGATTTAATTCTAATAGATTTGATATTCCTTTATTAGCTGAAGAATTGTTGAGAGCTGAAATTGATTTTGATCTAAAAATTAATAAAGCAGTCGATGTTCAAACTATTTTTCATAAAATGGAGAAAAGGACTTTGGAAGCTGCTTATAAATTTTACTGCAATAAAGACCTTACGAACGCTCATAGTGCTGAAGCAGATACAATGGCTACCTATGAAGTATTGAAGGCGCAGTTAGATAAATACGATGGTTTAGAAAATGATATGGATTACCTATCTAAATTTAGTTCTCATCAAAACTTTGTTGATTTTGCAGGTTTTATTGGTTACAACAAAGAAGGTCAGGAAATAATTACTTTTGGAAAACATAAAGGAAAAGTGATCGAGGATTTATTTAAAACGGAGCCAGGCTATTTTAGTTGGATACAGAATGCAGATTTTCCTAATTATACGAAGAAGGTCTTAAGAGATTTAAAAAATAGAATTACCAATAAAATTGCGGGTCCTATAACAGATGATAGTTTAAATATGTTAAAAAATAAATTCAACACAAAATGAAAATAATTTGTGTAGGTAGAAATTATGTGGAACATACGAAAGAGTTAAATAACAAAGCTCCAAAGGACCCTGTCTTATTTTTAAAGCCAGACACTGCTATTTTGTTAAAAAGACAGCCTTTTTTTATCCCTGAGTTTTCCAATAATGTTCATCATGAAGTGGAAATCTTAGTCAAGATTAATAGAATTGGAAAACACATTGATCAAAAATTTGCACATAAATATTATGATGAAATAGGTTTAGGGATAGACTTTACCGCTAGAGATCTTCAGTCCCAACTCAAAGAAAAAGGATTGCCTTGGGAAAAAGCTAAAGCATTTGATGGTTCCGCTGTCATCGGTAATTTCGTTTCTAAAGCAAAGTTTGCTGACGTAAATAATATAAATTTTAGTTTAAAAAGAAATGATGAGGTAGTTCAAAGAGGGAACACTCTGCTGATGCAATGGAAAATTGACACTTTAATCGAATACATATCTAAATATTTTACTTTAAAGATTGGAGATATTATATTTACAGGTACTCCCTCCGGAGTTGGTAAAGTAATCTCTGATGATACTTTAGTTGGTTTTTTAGAGGAAGAGGAGATGTTCTCCATAAAAGTTAAATGATGACAAAAAAATATTCCTTAAAAAATATAGCCGAAATCGCAGGCGACGATCAAGATTTTATACTACTTGTTGTTAAGACTTTTTTAGAGGAAATACCTCCAGATTTAACCGCTATGATTGAGGCTATTGAAAATAATAATAGGGACTTAGCGTATCATTTTGCCCATAAAATGAAACCAAATTTTGAAATGTTTGGTTTAAATATTAGTAAATCAGTTACTGCTATAGAATCTTGGACTAAGTCCTCAAAAAATATATCTACTATTCAAAATCATATGGATAAAGTAGTTGCAAAAACTGAGATAGTTTTAAAAGAGTTAAAAGAAGATTTTAATTTATAAATGCTAGCAGAAATAATTACGATCGGTGATGAGATTTTAATTGGACAGATTATTGACACCAACTCGGTCTTTATTTCTAAAGAACTAAATAAAATTGGAGTACAAGTATATCAAATTACATCCATACAAGATGATCGTTTCCATATTTTAGAGGCTTTAGCTAGTGCGAGTAAAAGAGTTGATATAGTTATTCTTACAGGTGGTCTAGGGCCAACTAAAGACGATATTACAAAGGTAACATTATGTGATTTTTTTGAAGACACGTTGATTCAAAACAAAGAAGTTTTGAAGCACGTAAAAGAACTTTATAAAAAATTTACCAATCAGTCACCACTTCTTGAAAATTTAAATCAAGCATTGGTTCCTTCCAGGGCAACTGTTTTAAAAAATAATTTTGGAACCGCTCCGGGTATGTGGATGGAGCAAGAAAATACGGTGTATGTATCTTTACCTGGAATTCCATTTGAAATGAAAAATTTGATGAAGTTAAAGGTGCTTCCAAAAATTATTGAAAAATTTGACTGTCCATTTATATACCACAAGACATTACTAACAATTGGAAAAGGAGAAAGTGAAATTGTTAAAATCATTTACAAATGGGCAGATGCCTTACCAAGTAACATAAAACTGGCTTATTTGCCCTCGCTAGGAAGAGTTCGGCTTAGACTTTCTTCAAAAGGTTTTAAAGAATCAAAGGTCAAACAGGAAGTAGATGAGCAAATGGATCAATTACATCAATTGTTAATCGATATTGCTGTAGGTTATGAAAATGAAACAAACCTGGTCGATCAAATTGCGCAGCTTTTTAATGCATCCAAGAATACACTTAGTGTATCCGAAAGTTGTACTGGTGGAAAAATTGCAGAAATGATNNCGGAACCAGGTATTTCCACCTTTTTTAGAGGGAGTTTGGTCGCCTACGCTACAGATACTAAAACTTCTGTCTTGGGAATCAATAAAAACATCATTGATAAATTTTCTGTTGTTAGTAAAGAGGTTGCCGAATCGATGGCGATAGCTTCTAATAAAGTTTTCAAAACAGATTATGCAATAGCTACTACAGGAAATGCAGGGCCAAGTAAAGGAGAAACTGATGATGAGTTGGGTACTGTACATATTGCAATAGCAAGTCCAAAAGGGGTGAAGTCAAAGAAATTTAATTTTGGACAGCCCAGGGAGCGAGTTATTGCTAAAGCTACGTATAAAGCTCTTGAAATGCTTCAAAAAGAAATTTTAAAAAACTAATTTTCTTTTGTTGTAGGTAACAATAAATTTTATTAAATTTGCACCCTGTTTAAAATAACTAAAAGATATTAGGAATGTCAAGAGTTTGTGAGCTTACTGGAAAAAAGGCAATGTTTGGGAATAATGTTTCTCACGCTATGAATAAAACAAGAAGAAGATTTAATGTAAATCTTATAAAAAAACGTTTTTATTTACCTGAAGAAGATAAATGGATTACGATCAAAGTAGCTGCTTCAACTTTAAAAACAATTAACAAAAAAGGAATTACTGCAGTAGTTAAAGAAGCTCGTGAAAAAGGCTACTTAAACAAATAATGCATTTTAATAATTAAAGTCGATCACAATGGCTAAAAAAGGAAATAGAGTACAAGTAATATTAGAGTGTACAGAACACAAATCGTCTGGTAAACCAGGTACATCACGTTATATCACTACAAAAAATAAAAAAAATACTCCAGATCGTATGGAGATTAAAAAATTCAATCCGATTCTTAAAAAGATGACCGTACATAAGGAGATAAAATAATTAGACATGGCAAAAAAATCAATAGCATCATTACAGACTGGTTCAAAACGTTTAACAAAAGCAATTAAAATGGTAAAATCGGAAAAAACCGGTGCCTATACTTTTGTTGAGTCTATCATGGCTCCAGACCAAGTAAATGGTTGGTTCAGTAAAAAATAATACCAACTAGAAATCTTCATAAAGCCACTTTTTTTAAAGTGGCTTTTCTATTTAATAATATTTTTAGAACAAAGCTGCTAAATCTTATATTTGTAATTAATTAGATTCTAAAAACTAACTATGAGTTTTTTTAAAAAAATATTTTCAAAAGAAAAAAAAGAAACCTTAGATAAAGGCCTTGAAAAAACTAAATCGTCATTTTTTGATAAACTTAGTAAAGTTGTTGCTGGAAAAAGTAAAGTTGATGATGATGTATTAGATAACCTAGAAGAGGTATTAGTATCCAGTGATGTAGGGGTGGAGACAACTTTAAAAGTGATAGATCGAATTGAAGCTCGTGTTTCAAAAGATAAATATTTAGGTACCGATGAGCTTAACAAAATTCTTCGAGAGGAAATATCGGGTTTATTAAGTGAAACAAATACTGGTAATGCTACCGAATTTGATATTCCAGAACAAGATACTCCCTATGTGATAATGGTGGTTGGTGTTAATGGTGCTGGAAAAACAACTACTATTGGTAAACTAGCTAGTCAATTTAAAAAAGCGGGGAAACATGTTGTTTTAGGTGCAGCAGATACTTTTAGAGCGGCAGCAATTGACCAACTTCAAGTGTGGGCAGATCGAACTGATGTTCCTATTGTTAAACAATCCATGGGCAGTGATCCAGCAAGTGTTGCTTTTGACACTCTTAAAAGTGCTGTTAAACAAAAAGCTGATGTCGTAATAATTGATACTGCAGGAAGACTTCACAACAAGGTTAATTTAATGAATGAGCTGACTAAAATAAAACGAGTTATGGAAAAAGTAATTCCTGAGACCCCCAATGATGTTTTATTAGTATTAGACGGTTCAACTGGACAAAATGCTTTTGAACAAGCTAAACAATTTACAGCCGCTACCGAAGTTACTTCACTAGCAGTCACAAAATTAGACGGAACTGCTAAAGGTGGTGTTGTGATAGGTATTAGTGACCAATTTAAAATCCCTGTTAAATATATTGGTGTTGGTGAGGGTATTGATGATCTTCAAGTTTTTAATAAAATTGAGTTTGTAGATTCTTTCTTTAAATAGATTTCAATTAATAAATATGCGCACTAAAAGTTTAAAGAAAAATAAAATTAACGTTGTCACTTTAGGTTGTTCTAAAAACGTTTATGATAGTGAAGTGTTAATGGGTCAGTTAAAAGCCAATAACAAAGAGGTAGTTCATGAGGATGAAGGAAATATTGTTGTAATTAATACTTGTGGTTTTATTGCCAATGCTAAAGAAGAAAGTATCAATACTATTTTAGACTACGTTCAAAAAAAACAAGATGGAACCGTAGATAAGGTTTTTGTAACGGGTTGTTTATCTGAAAGGTATAAGCCAGATTTACAAAAAGAAATACCTGATGTAGATCAATATTTTGGAACCACTGAATTACCGAGCTTATTAAAAGCTCTTGAAGCAGACTACAGACACGAATTAATAGGAGAGCGATTAACGACTACTCCTAAAAACTATGCCTATTTAAAAATTGCTGAGGGTTGTGACCGTCCATGTTCTTTTTGCGCCATTCCTTTAATGAGAGGAAAGCATAAAAGTACCCCCATTGAAGAATTAGTTATTGAAGCAGAAAAATTAGCTGCAAACGGAGTTAAAGAGATAATTTTAATCGCCCAAGACTTAACGTATTATGGTTTGGATATTTATAAAAAAAGGAACCTTGCAGAATTGCTAAAAGAGCTAATAAAAGTAGAAGGTATCGATTGGATTCGTTTGCATTATGCTTTTCCAACTGGATTTCCATTGGATGTATTAGAAGTGATGAGAAATGAATCTAAAGTATGTAATTATATTGATATTCCACTGCAACATATTTCAGATTCTGTATTAAAATCAATGAAACGTGGGTTTGGAAAAGAAAAAATCAACAGATTATTAAAAGATTTTAGAGAAAGAGTTCCAGGGATGGCTATAAGAACAACTCTAATAGTCGGATATCCTGGAGAAACTGAAGAGAACTTCCAAGAGTTAAAGCAATGGGTATCCGATATGCGATTTGAACGACTGGGATGTTTTACCTATTCACACGAAGAAAATACTACTGCATACTTATTAGAAGATGATGTTCCTGAAGAGGTAAAAATGCAACGAGCTAATGAAATTATGGAAATTCAATCACAAATATCTTGGGAGTTAAATCAAGAGAAAATTGATAAAGAATTTAAAGTAATCATTGATCGTAAAGAAGGAAATTATTTTGTTGGCAGAACTCAGTTTGATAGTCCAGACGTAGACAATGAAGTTCTTATAAACGCAAAAAAATCTTATATTCGTTCAGGTGATTTTGTCACTGTAAAAATTATTTCAGCAGAGGATTTTGACTTGTATGCAGAAGTGATTTCTTAAAAATAAGAAGTTTAAAAATTTGTACCTCTAAAATATTCCGTCTTTTAAATGGATACACTATTAATTATTGGTCATACGTTTCCTGAACCGTCTACAACTGCAGCTGGAAAACGGATGATGCAATTAATTTCCTTTTTTGAAGAACATAAGTTCCATATCGTTTTTTCGAGTACGGCTTCCATATCTGACAAATCTGTTAGTTTTATGGACTCACAAATAGAAGTAAAAAAAATTAAATTAAATGACGCAAGTTTTAATGATTTTATAAAAGAATTAAATCCTGCAATAGTACTTTTTGACCGTTTTGTTACGGAAGAAAAATTTGGATGGAGAGTTGCAGAATTTTGTCCAGAAGCAATTCGTATTTTAGATACCGAAGATTTACATTTTTTAAGAAAAGCTAGACATGAAGCTTTTAAAAATGAAAAAACAATTACAGATGATTATTTATTTTCTGAAACTGCTATTCGAGAGATAGCCAGTATATACCGTTGTGATTTATCATTGATTATATCTGAATTTGAAATGAATTTATTAAAAACTACATTTCAAATAAATAGTGATTTATTATTTTATTTACCATTTTTAACCACCAATATTGAATCCTCTACATATTTGAACCTGCCTTCTTTTGAAGACAGAAAACATTTTGTAACTATTGGGAATCTTTTACACGCACCAAATATAGATTCGGTTCTATATTTAAAAAAAGAAATATGGCCAGGGATAAGAAAACAACTCCCTGAAGCAGAATTCCATGTGTACGGTGCTTATGCGCCTCAGCACATTAATGAACTTCATTCTGAGAATGATAAATTTTTAGTTAAAGGTTGGACTCGTGAGGTGACTGAAATTATGAAATCTGCTAAAATTTGCTTGTCGCCTTTGCGTTTTGGTGCTGGATTAAAGGGTAAATTCATAGACGCTATGAAAAACGGTACCCCATCCATTACAACTACAATTGGAGCAGAGGGTCTTGCTGGAGGTTTTGCTTTTTCAGGAATAGTTTCTGATGATATTGAAGCCTTAGTGCAGGCTTCTGTAAATTTATATACTCACAAAAAAGAATGGTTAAAACTTCAAGAAAATGGTATCGCAATTATAAATAAACGATTTAATAAAAATAAATTTTCAGAAGAATTTAAAATTCATTTAAATAAGCTCTTAAATGCTAAAGAAAAATACAGAAAACGTAATTTTATTGGACAAATACTTCAATATAAGAATCTACAAGCAACTAAATATATGAGTAAATGGATTGCAGAAAAAAACAAAAACAAAGAGTTATAGTTCTCTGTTTTTTTCTTGTATTTTTCTGACGATTAGTGTGGCTATTTTTCTAGGCAATATTCTAGGTAAAAAAGATAAAATTTTATTTATTATACCAGGAATTGCCAATGTTTTACCATGCATCATTGCTTGATATCCATACTCCGCAACTTTGCTGGCATTTGCGATATTAAAACTAATTTTATTAGTTTTATTTCCCTTAGACACTACTTTTTGAAAAGAAGTTTTTGTCTGTCCTGGACACAAGACGGTAACCGTTACGCCAGTTCCTTTTAATTCGTTGGCGATGGCCTCAGAGAAAGATAAAATATAGGCCTTGGAGGCATAATAAATAGCCATTAATGGTCCGGGTTGAAACGCGGCTAGAGACGATATATTTAATATTTTTCCTCTTCCTCTTTTTATCATACCGTCTAATAGTAACTTAGTTAACTGTGTAGTGGTAATAACATGTAAATTGATCATTGATGACTCACGATTCCAATTAGTGCTGTAAAAAGGCCCAAATAGTCCAAAACCGGCATTATTAATTAAAACATCTATTGGGGTTTCTTTAACTTCTTCAAATAATTCTGCAGCACTATTTTGTAGACTTAAATCTTTAGTGATGGTATGCACTTTAATTTGAAAATTCTGTTCTAATTCATTTTTTACTATTTCTAATTGATCCGAGTCGATATCTATTAAAATTAATTGAAAGCTATTTTTTGCGAGTAATAAAGCAAATTCGTAGCCTAAACCTGACGCTCCTCCGGTAACTAATGCTGTTTTTATAGTCTTCATTGCTTATAGTGATAGGGTTACAAGATATTATATTTTAAGAGGCTATTAAATTTTATTTTTAAATAAAATTTAAATCTCTAGTAGAGATGATAATTCAAACCATCGCTCTGTTTTGTTATTTAAGCTCTCTATAATATTTTGAAGTTGAATGGATTGTTTTTGTATCTCATCTGCTTCCCAGTTTTCTGTCGTAAATTTATTTTCTAAAGCCTTTTTTTCTCGCTCCAAGTTTGCTATTTCCCGCTCAAGACGCTGATATTCTTTTTGCTCTTGATAGCTTAATTTGGCTTTGTCACCTTGTTTTTTCCAGTTGCTTTTATTGGAGTTACGCTCCGAACTTACTTTTTTGTTCTGCGGAGGTTTACTATCTTCATAAATCCTAAAATCTGAGTAATTTCCTGGAAAATTTTCCACCAAACTATCTCCTCTAAAAACAAATAAATGATCTACAATTTTATCCATAAAATAACGATCGTGTGAGACAACGATTAAACAACCAGGAAAATCAAGTAAAAAATTTTCGAGGACATTTAAAGTAACAATATCTAAATCATTTGTGGGCTCATCCAATATTAAAAAATTTGGATTTTTAATCAAAACAGTACATAAATAAAGTCTTTTTCGCTCACCTCCACTCAGCTTATCAACAAAATCATATTGTTTTTTTCTGTCGAATAAAAATCGCTCTAATAGTTGTTGTGCAGAAATTTGTCGACCTTTTTTTAGTGGTATAAAATCTCCAAATTCTCGAACTACATCAATTACTTTTTGACCCNNATATTTCCAGTAATCATATTTAAAAAAGTCGATTTTCCAGTCCCGTTTTTACCAATGATTCCAATTCGCTCTCCTTTTAAGAAATTATATTCGAATTGATCCAGTATTTTTTTATCATCAAAGGACTTAGATATAGCGTGTAATTCTACTACCTTGGTTCCTAACCTTTCCATATTGAGCTCTAATTGTACTTCATGATCATTTCTTCTTTGATGAGCCCTACTTTTTATGTCCTGAAAATCATCAATTCTGGATTTACTTTTGGT
>ENA-UZWW01001714-UZWW01001714.1-metagenome-genome-assembly--contig:-Day-5--50m-contig-1714_pt1 | contig 10292 bp, 8 predicted proteins | sample MGYA00260348_ERZ794908 | MGnify/ENA metagenome assembly ERZ794908
CAGAGGGATTAAATAGTTATGCTAAAAATAATCCTGATAAAATTCTCTACAAGAAGCTTTTCCCAATAACACCTAAAATGATGTTGATGTATAGTCAACTTCAGCTTTTCATATCTAACGAAGGAGCATACTGGGCAGGTAAAATTTTAAATAATGATACCCAGGAAGAATATTTGGATCAAAACTTAACCGGGTCTAATGTTTTTGCAATGAATAGTAATAAAACTAAATCTGGTGAAACTTTTCTTGCTATAAACACACATCAACCACTTGAAGGGCCTACTTCGTGGTATGAAGTTCACCTTAACAGTGAAGAAGGAACTAATATCATTGGTACCATGTATCCTGGAACTCCAAATATTTTAATAGGAGTTAATGAATATTTAGGATGGTCACATACAGTAAATCGTCCAGATAAAACAGATGTATTTAAGCTTAGAATGAAAAACAAGAAGACATATATTGTTGATGAGGAGGAGTATAAACTTGAAAAATTTAATGCTAAAATAACTGTAAAAGTACTTGGCATTCCAATTAAAATAAATCGTAAATATTTCAAAAGCATCTATGGTCCAACACTCAAAAACAAATCAGGTTATTATTCAATTAGAACACCTTCTCTCTACAGTATAAATGCACTTGAACAATGGTGGAAAATGGGAAAAGCTAAAAACTTTTCAGAATTTTACAATACATTGAAAATGAAATCCTTACCAGGATTTAATGTTGGTTATGCGGATAAATATGATACAATTTTTTATATGTCTAATGGTCAGATTCCCAAAAGAGCGGAAGGTTATAATTGGAAAGGAATTGTTCCTGGAGATACAAAAAAAACTTTATGGAATGAATTATATGATATAGAAGAACTTCCACAAGTTCTTCAACCTAATTCAGGTTTTGTATACAATACTAATCATTCTCCTTTCAAATCAACATCTAATGATGAAAATCCAAAAGAAGAAGATTTTAATAAAAATATGGGATATGAAACCTTTGACAATAATAGATCCGTAAGATTAAAGAGTCTTATTGATAGCTATGATAAAGTTTCATTTGAAGATTTTAAAAAAATAAAATATGATAACTCATTTCCTGATAAATTCAGTTACAACTTTATGGATATTAATTTGATAAATGAGATTGAACTTGATAAGGATCATGAGCTATATGATATGTTAAATGTAATTCAAAATTGGGATCGTAAAACTGATTCAGATTCTATTGGAGCTGGCTTATATGGAGTGTTTTATTATCAACTTATTTATAACTATGCAAGTGAAATTAGAAATCTATCTGCTCAGGATCAACCAGTCTCAAAGGAAATTATATTATCAGCTCTATCAGACATTAAAACTTATTTAATGAAATATTTTGGTAAAACTAATATTACCCTAGGTGAGTTTCAGAAACTAACTAGAGGAGATAAAGAGCTTCCAATATGGGGACTTCCTGATGTTATCACAGCAATGTCTTCAAGACCTTATAGAGATGGTATGGTCAAAGTTACTGCAGGAGAATCATATATAGGTTTAATAAGATTCACAGATAAAGGACCTATTATGGAGAGTATAATTTCTTATGGAAATTCTGATGATCCAAGTTCAGAACATTACACTGATCAAATGGAAAGATATTCTAGATTTCAAACAAAGAAAATGACATTTGATAAGAAGATAATTTATACTGAAGCAAAGAAAATTTACAATCCAAATTAGTAAATATTTAAGGCTTCATTATAAATTTTTTCATACAGAGGTATCACTTTTTTAATGTCATATTTTTTTGCATTTTCAAAAGCTTGACTTCTATATTTTTTTTCGAGTGAATTATCTGATAAAATTTTTATTGCATTTTCAGCCATTGAATTAATATCTCCAACGTCACTAGTATAACCTGAATTTCCATTAATATTTAAATCCTTCAAACCACCTGTGTTTGTTGATATAACAGGAACCTTAAGAGCCATTGCTTCTAATGCTGCGAGGCCAAAACTCTCTTTTTCAGATGGAAGTAATNNATGGAAGTAAAAATAAATCTGATGAACATAAAATTTCATCAACTTGATTTGTTTTTCCAAGGAATATTACACTATTTTTTAAATTATGTTTTCTTAGAAACTCTTTAGCTTTTTTCTTATCTGGACCATCACCTACCATTATCAATTTTGAATTGATTTTTTCATTAATTTTTTGGAAGATTTTGAGAACATCCAAAATTCTTTTCAATGGTCTAAAATTACTAACATGGATAATAATTTTCTCATCTCCATCTGCTATCATATTTCTTTCACACAGGTTGTGTTTTTTATCATACTTATCTATATCAATGAAATTTGGAATTACTTTAATCTCTCTCTTTATTCCAAAAAATTCTCTTGTATCTTCCATTAAACTTTTTGAAACACATGTTACTATATCTGATTTGTTGATACTAAATGTAACTGCAGGTTTATAGAAAGGATGATTACCAACTAATGTTATATCAGTACCATGAAGAGTAGTAACAATTGGTATCTTATAACCATTTTCATTTAAAATTTTCTTTGCCATGTACGCAGCATAAGCATGAGGAATTGCATAGTGAACATGTAGAACATCTATTTCATGCTTAGAAATGACATCAAATAACTTACTAGACAATGCAAGCTCATATGGTTCGTATTTAAATAAAGGATAATCAGGAACATTCACCTCATGATAATGAAGATTAGATGATAGTGCATCAAGCCTAACAGGCTGGCTATAGGTTATAAAGTGTACTTCATGACCTTTTTTAGACAATTCAATACCAAGTTCTGTTGCAACAACTCCTGATCCACCAAAGGTTGGATAACATACTACTCCAATTTTCATTTTGAATCTATTAATGATTTATAAACAATCTCCTGAGCTCTAGTTCTAATATTACTAGTTTGTAGTAATGTGTTTTCTCTAGTAGGATAGGTTCTGTTTGAAAGAAATACAAAAATTATTTCTTCGTCTGGATCTGCCCAGGCTATTGAACCTGTATATCCATAATGCCCAAAACTATTCTTTGAAACACCACCAAAAGTTGAGCCGTGTTTACCTTCAATTTGAGGCTTATCAAACCCCACCCCACTCCTGTTATCTTTATCACAGTAATAACAGTAGTTAAAAGTATCAAATGAATTTTCAGAAAATAATCTTTGATTATTATATGTACCTTTTTGAATCATAGTCTGCAGTACTATAGCTACTTCATAAGCGTTAGAAAATAATCCTGCATGACCAGAAACTCCTCCTAACATTGCAGCACCTTCATCATGAACATAGCCATGTAGTTTAGAATATCTAAAAAAATTATCTCTCTCACTAGGAACAATTTCATCTAGACTAATACTTTCAAAAGGATTAAACATTGTTCTTTTTAATCCTAAAGTTTTAAAAATCCTCTGATGTGTTAAAACATTAAGGGGTTTATTGTAAATATCTTCAAACCAAAATTTTAAAAAATAAAATGGTAAATCTGAATATTTATATTCAAGATTTTCTCTTAATTCACTACCTAAAATTGATTTAAATATTTTCTCTCTGTAATTTGACTTAAGGAATAAGTTTTCTGAAACTGGAGTTAAAAAGGTAGATTTCGAATTTGATTTATAGAATCTTGATTTAGGCTTATCCTTTCTATTTAAAGTTTCTTCGTAGAAGGGTATCCATGGTCTCAATTTAGCATAATGAGACAGCATTTCTTTTAATGAAATACCTCCTTTGTCTTTTAGTTTTATTTTCGGAAAAAGTTCTGCTAAATTTGTATCAAGAGATAATTTGCCCTTATCGTATTCTTGAAGAACAAGAGGCATCGTAGCTAGTATTTTTGTGATTGATGATAGATCAAATACATGATTGTTCTCTAGCTTGTTTACCTTCTCATAGGTGTGATAACCAAAACTTTTATTATAAACAATTTTACCCTTTCTTGAAACCAGCATTTGAATTCCGGGTGTCATCATAGAATCAATTGCATTTTTTGCTATTGAATCTAGATAAGATAATTTACTTTCATCAAAACCTTCATAAGATGGACGAGAATAACCAATTATATTTTTTCTATTAACTGTTAATCCATGATTGACACTAAAGAAATTATTAGAGACAGGAATTTTTCCTTTAAAAGATCTAATACCATATAATAAATCAGCTAAAATTTCTTGTGAGATCATGTTATTTTGATATCCTATCACTATAGACTCAAAATCATCAACAGATCTAAATGAATTTAAACTATAAGGATTTAGAAATAGGTTTAGTACTACATTATTATTCTTACTAATCTTATTAATTTTCTCAACTACATTTTTAGGAATAATATTAGAAGCATAGGGACTACTACTTGAGCCATGATATGATATGACGATTCCATCATATTTTGATTTTAGATAAAGAGGTGTTAGATCTTCATCTGCATAAGCATCTACATCCAAATATTTACTCATTTTATTGAATAGAGGCTCTCCATTATCATTTTCCCCAAATGCAACATGTAAATATTTTTTACCACTAGATAATGGTAAAAAACCCTTAGTATTCTTCACTAAAGTAATTGCAGAACTCAAAGCTTTAGAATATAGAAGAGTGTCTTTTGATGTATTAACCTTAGATAAAATATTTTTAGTAGAAATATTTTTAAATTTTTTAAGGTTTGATTTAGCCTTAAGAGATAGAATCTTTTTAACAGAACTTGATAATCGTGATTCTGAGATTTTACCTTTTTTATATGATTCTGAAATAAGTTTAACACCTTGAGAAACATTTGTTGACATTAAAATAATATCATTACCAACCTCAAAAGCCCTTAGATCAACATTAACATTAGGATCCTGAAGAACACCTTTCATATCAAGAGCGTCTGTTATAGTGATTCCTTTAAAGTTGTAATCATCTCTTAGAAGATTATTTACAGTTTTATATGATAAAGAAGAAGGATATTTTTTGTCTAATGCAGGAACACTAAGGTGAGCTAGCATAATAGATTGAGCTAATCCATCTTGAATTAGTCTTTTAAAAGGATACAACTCAACATTATTTAATCTTTTAATATTGCCGTTAATAACAGGAAGTGTTTTATGGGAATCTTTATCAGTATCTCCATGACCAGGAAAGTGTTTAATAGAGGTAAATACTCCAGCTTCTTTATGACCTTCTATGTAAGCTTTAGCCTTTTCATAGACATTATTAGGGTCTTCCCCGAAAGATCTATTACCAATAATTGGATTTTTTGAATTGTTATTTACATCAACTGATGGAGAAAAATTATAATGAATACCAAGAGCTTTGTTTTGTTCAGCCATTCTTTTTGAAATATCTCTGACAAGTAAGTTATCCTGGATTGCACCAAGAGTCATATTCCAAGGATGAGCAAAAACATCAGATAATCTTTGAGATGGCCCCCACTCAGCATCCATAGTTACCAGAAGAGGTGTTTTAGCTAAAGATTGGAGTCTGTTTAACCATTCTATATGAGTATTTGTTGTTCCAATAGAAAATATCAATCCCCCTATTTTATCTTCCTCAACTAGCTTTCGAATAGTATCAAAATCAGATTGCTCTGGAGATACCCAATTAATAAACAATTGGGAAACCTTTTCCTCTAAAGAAAGAGAAGTATATATACTATCCACCCATTTTTTTTCTGAATAATTTAAATCAGAATATAAATCCTGGGAGAAAACAAAAGAAATATTTAATATTAAAACTAAGGCTACTCTTAACATTTTAAATAAATTTTGAAAGCCAAGAAGAACTTATTTTTAATTCAAAATCACTTAATAGTTCTTTTTTGGTTTTTACAGTTGTATTGAAGATAACAGTTTCAGTTGAAAAAGTTCTATTTTTAATTTTATTTTTTAAGTCCCTTAAATTAATTGATTTTATTTCACTTTCTGATCTATAATTAACAGTTAATCTATCAATTAGATCTACATTAATTGTACCTGAAATATCATTGACTAGTTGAAGAGAATAATCAATTGAACATCCTCCAATTGGGTTAAATTTTTCATTTACCGCAATAATTAGGAATCGTTTATCTTTTATCAAAAAAGCAGCCTGAAGATCATTTCCATGAGCTTTCCAGTTATTTAAAAATAGAGATGTCTTATCTTCGATTATTTTAACTTCAGATTGATTAAAATCTCTACTTGATTGATATATCCAAATTCTAGAATCTTCGGGAAGTATTTTAAAATCTACAATCATAAATCTTCAGCTTTTTCAATCATTTGAGCTATATCAAGTACATCAATTTCTTTATTTCTAGAAGTCATTCCATCATTCATCATTGTGTTACAAAAAGGACAACTTACAGCGACTATTTTTGAGTCGGTCTTAATTGCCTCGTCAGATCTTTTTATATTAATGTCTTGGCTTCCTTTCTCAGGCTCTTTAAACATTTGCGCACCACCTGCTCCACAACATAATGATTTTGATTTACAGCTTTTCATTTCAACCAATTCAGCATCAAGTTTATTTATGACTTCTCTTGGGGCTTCATATATACCATTGGCTCTACCTAGATAACAGGGGTCATGATATGTAATTTTTTTACCCTTGTAATATCCACCTGAAATACTTATTTTATTATCCTTAATAAGGTTATTTATAAATGTAGTGTGATGGATAACTTTATAATTACCTCCAAGCTCTGGATACTCATTTTTTATTGTATTGAAGCAATGAGGGCAAGTTGTAATAATATTCTTAACATCATAAGAATTTAATATCTCAATATTTGAAATTGCTTTCATTTGAAAAAGGAATTCATTTCCAGATCTTTTAGCTGGATCTCCAGTACAAGACTCTTCTTTGCCTAAAATTGCATAAGAAATATTCGCTTTATTTAAAATTTTTACGAAAGCCTTTGTTACTTTTTTTGACCTATCATCAAAGCTTCCAGCACATCCAATCCAAAAAAGATACTCTGGACTTTCTCCTCTCGATTTTAATTCAGATAAAATAGGTACTTTCATGTTAATTATTTATTTGACTCTTCATCATCAAACACCTCGATAGTTACAGTTTTTTCAATAAGATCAGTAAACTTACCATTATATCTTGTTGCTTTTACAAGATGATTATCAATCCAATGATAGTTTCCCCCTCTTGGTTTACCCATAAGTAAACTGTGATATTTAAAACCATTATCCTTTAGCCATTTCTCAGTGACTTCTCTATGTGATTCTATTCTAGCAGTAAAAAAACATATCATATGCCCTTTATCATACCAATTATTAATAGTCTCAAGAGCATCAGGATAAAGCTCTGCAGTCACCATTCTTTCTGGCTCTTCATTTGGAACATCGTCACAAATAGTTCCATCTATATCTATTAAATAATTTTTAATACCCTCGGGAAGAATTGGACTAACAGTTTCTCCTTTTTCGATCTTTTCGTGTAGATAGTTTTCTACTTCTTCTTTTTTCATATTTTATGTTTCTTGTATCCACAACTCTCTATCCTGTTGATTGTATGGCCATGGAGCACCATTATTTTCAATGTTGTTCATCATATTATTTAAATCCGGATGAGCAGATGACTCTTCCATTATCAAGTATTGCCTCATATCCATGATAATAGATAAGGGATCAATATTAATTGGACAAGCTTCAACACATGCGTTACAGGAAGTACATGCCCAAAGCTCTTCTTTTGATATATAATTATCTAGTAATCTATCTCCATCATCTATAAACTCTCCTTTATTGTTTGATATATTTCTGGAAACTTTCTCTAGTCTATCTCTTGTATCCATCATAATTTTTCTTGGAGAAAGTTTTTTTCCTGTAAGGTTTGCAGGACATTCGCTTGTACATCTTCCACATTCAGTACATGAATAGGCGTTCATCAGCTGAACCCAATTTAAATCAAGAACATCTGATGCTCCAAATTTATCAATATTCTGATTATTCTTAGTTGCTTTTTCGGGATAGAACATTAGAAGAACTTCATTTTTAACTGATTCTAAAACATTAAATTTTCCTTTCTCCTCAAGATTAGCAAAATATGTGTTTGGGAATGCAAGTAAAATATGAAGATGCTTTGAGTAATATAAATAATTTAGAAAAAAGAAAATCCCTATTATATGCGACCACCAAAATATTCTTTCTAATTGATAAACAGTAGACGTAGTAAATGAGTCAAACAAAGGAACTAGAAAAGTTGAAACAGGAAAGGATCCAGCTACATAGTAATTCTCATAATTTCTCTCCTGAAGAATTAGATCAGTAGCATTCATAGACAAAAATAATAGCATTAAGACCACTTCAAAGTATAGAATATTATCAGCATCAAATTTTGGCCACCCTTTCATTTCACTACTTAAAAACCTTTTAATCTTGACGATGTTTCTTCTTGTCCAAAAGACAATCACTGAAATTAGAACTAGTAATGCCAGAATCTCAAAAGAAGCAATTAAAAAATTATAGACAGAAGTATTGAAAATTTTTGAAAAGAATCTATGTGACCCTGTTAGACCATCAATTATGATTTCTAAAATTTCAATATTAATTATTATAAATCCAACATAAACTATTACATGTAATATTCCAGAAATTGGCTTAGTGACCATTTTTGATTGACCTAAAGCAATCCTAATCATATTTAAAAGTCTTTTACCAGGATTATCACTTCTTTTAACTGGTTTACCAAGCTTAATTACTCTGATTAATTTATTGATATTTAGAGAGAAAAATCCAATCGAAATTATCAATAGAAAACTAAAAATTATATTAGGCAGTGTAATAATCATCTATTTTCTTCCAAAAATTGAGAAATGAACATATTTTTTTGGATTTGTTTTTATATCACTAATTAATGAATTTAAATTCTCAATAGATGAATTCAGATTTTTATAGACATCATCTTTACTAATCAACTTACCTAGACTTGAATTATCAGAGTTAAGATTACTAACAATTGAATTTATACCATCTACTGACTTTTCTAAATTAGACAACACACTAGTTAAACCAAAATCATTTAACTCTTTGGATACGTTTGAAAGATTACTACTAATAGATTCTATGTTATCTATTGAATTATTAATTTGATTATTTTTCTCTGTGAGTGTTTTCTCTATAATCAATGATGAATTATTAATAGCTCTAACAGCTGAGGTTAAAATGTTCAATGATTCTTTAATATCATTTTGAGTTTCTTTATTTAAAACATAAGATGCCCCCGTAAAGATTGAATCAACACTTGTTAGAGTGCTTTCTAATTTTCTTTGAAGAGGTTCTATTTGTCTATTAATAAGTTCTGTAAGACCAGGTCTAATATTAGACTTAAGAGTGTCACCAGATTTAACAACTAATCCTTTTTCAAAAACAGGTTCAATAGCTATAGCTAAACCTCCTAGTACTCCAGTTTCATATATTGTTGCAGAACTATTAGATGAGAAATTTATTTTATCTTTTACTTTTAGAGTTACAACTATTTTAGTTGAATTTGGAAGAAAATCAAGAGCTGTAACGTTCCCAATCGAGAGACCATTTATCATAACGTTTGCTCCAACCAATAAACCATCTACTTCATCATAAACTGCATAAACAGTTTTCTGCCTATCTAGAAGTGAAGTTCCCTTTAGATAATTAAATCCAAAAATGAATAAAAGAATTGTCGTTAAGACAAAAATCGCAGCTTTAATTTCTTTTGATAGATTCAAGGTAGTTTTGGTTTATAATGTAAAAATAAGAATAATTTGATTAGTCAAAAACGATAAATTAAGGATCATTTAATACTAAGAACCCGATTATTTTGATAAGTGACAATAAAAGAGGTGTTAAAACCATATTTTTTAGCTTTAATTAGCGATTCCTTGGCATCATCAATAGATTTATGTCTACCATATAAATACTTATATATGGCTCCCTCTTTCACAACATCAACCGATTTAAGACCTTTAAAATTATATGGTTTAAGATCTAGTAACTTATTACTAGCTGCAATTTGAACTCTGTATAATAAATTATTATTTGAACCTTCATTAATAAGTGATGATGTTGATAAGTTTTTAAAAAAATCATTCTTGTATTTAATTACTGCAAGTGAAATAGCTTCAGACATTTCAGATTGACCCTTATTTGAATTCAAATATGATCCTTCTGTTCTATTTGTTAGAAATCCTGTTTCAACAAGTACGCTTGGCATATAAGTGTATTTTAACACAATAAAACCTGCTTGTTTTACATTTCTATTTTTTCTTTTTAGTCTTTTAACGAAACTATTTTGAATATATGAAGCAGCTATAATACTTTGATCTAGATATTCCTC
>ENA-UZWW01000912-UZWW01000912.1-metagenome-genome-assembly--contig:-Day-5--50m-contig-912_pt1 | contig 10284 bp, 10 predicted proteins | sample MGYA00260348_ERZ794908 | MGnify/ENA metagenome assembly ERZ794908
ATAATGCTAGAATCTGCATTCTGAATAACATTTTCTAATAATACTAGACCTTGATCTAAGGTTATTAAAAAAGAATGTTCTTCTTCTTTAATTACAATAGAAATTAACTTATTTTCTCTTAGCAATTCAGGGAAAGCAGTTCCCATTTGTTTAGTTAGGGTATCTACTAATTGATATATAAATGGTTTTTTAGTTCCTAAAAAAGTAAACCCATAGCGAACAGCTCTTCTCAGTATTCTTCTTATTACATATCCTGCACCCGTATTTGAAGGTAATTGACCGTCGGCAATGGCAAAAGCTACTGCCCGGACATGATCTGAAATAACTCGAATCGCAATATCGACTTCTTTATGTTTACCATAAACGGTATTTGTAATAGTTTCTATTTCTTTGATAATTGGCTTAAAGACGTCTGTATCATAATTTGAGGTTACCTTTTGCATTACCATACACAACCGTTCAAAACCCATACCCGTATCTACATGTTTGTGAGGCAGCTTTTCAAGATCTCCATTCGCTTTACGATTGAATTCCATAAATACCAAATTCCAAATTTCAACGACCTGAGGATGGTCCATATTTACTAAGCTTTTTCCGTCGACTTGAGCTTTTTCTTTGGCAGACCTAATATCTACGTGAATTTCAGAACAAGGCCCACAAGGTCCTTGAGCCCCCATTTCCCAAAAGTTATCTTTTTTATTACCGTTGATAATTCTATTTTCGTCGATAATCTCTCTCCAAATATCATAAGCCTCTTGATCAAAAGTTAAATTATCTTCTTTGGCTCCCTCAAAAACACTAACATATAAGCTGTTTTTGTCTATTTTTAGAACTTCTGTTAAAAATTCCCAAGCCCAAGTAATTGCTTCTTTTTTGAAGTAATCACCAAAACTCCAATTCCCTAACATTTCGAACATTGTATGATGATAGGTATCTTTACCAACTTCTTCTAAATCGTTGTGTTTTCCTGAAACACGTAAGCACTTTTGTGAGTCTGCTACTCGCTTGCTCGTTATTTTTTTTTGTCCTAAGAAATATTCTTTAAAAGGAACCATTCCTGCATTTACAAACATTAAAGTTGGATCATTCTTCAAAATCATGGGGGCTGAGTCAACAATAGAATGAGATTTTGATTTAAAAAAATCTAAATATTTAGAACGTATTTCCTTTGAAGTCATAAATTTATTTTTTTACAAAAAGCCTAATTAGGGGGTTTCCAAGACAATTTCTATATTTGTAAATCGTTTTTGGTTATAATAACAATCCCCGATGAGCAAAAATAAGACATTTTAACGTATGGCTAAAGTAAAATATTACTACGATAGTGATACCTTATCGTACCGAAAGATTGAATATAAAAAAGGAAGAAAAACTAAAATTTTTATTTTAAGTCTATTAGGTATGTTTTTAAGTGGATTTCTTTTACTTGTTATCTACTTAAACATCCCCTACATCGAAACCCCAAAAGAAAAAGCTTTAAAAAGAGAACTTTCAAATATGGAATTGCAGTTTGAATTATTAAACAAAAAAATGATTCAAGCTCAAACCGTTTTATCTGAAATTGAGACAAGAGATAACTCTATTTACAGGGTATACTTTGAAGCAAATCCTATCTCTGATGAACAACGAAAAGCTGGTTTTGGTGGAGTCAATAGATATAATAACTTAGAGGGGTTTGATAATTCCAATCTTATAATTAGTACCAGCAAAAAATTAGATGTTTTAACCAAACAAATCGTAGTACAATCTAAATCATTAGACGAGATTGCAAGGCTTGCTGAGGAAAAAGAACAACTTTTAAAAGCTATCCCTACCATTAAACCAGTAAAAAATGAAGATCTTACTCGTATGGCGTCTGGTTATGGTTATCGATCGGATCCATTTACGAAAGCAAGAAAATTTCATCGAGGAATGGATTTTACTGCACCCCGAGGGACTCCTGTTTATGCAACTGGAAATGGAGTTGTAAAAAGAGCTGATAGACGTTCGTCTGGATATGGCCGACATATAAGAATTGATCACGGTTTTGGTTACATAAGCCTGTACGCGCATCTTTACAAATATGTCGTACGAAGAGGTCAAAAAGTTAAACGTGGAGATTTAATTGGATTTGTCGGCAGTACTGGAAGATCTCAAGCACCTCATTTACATTATGAAATTATTAAAGATGGAAAACACGTCAATCCACTAAATTTTTATTACGGAAATTTATCTCCTGAAGAGTTTGCTGAATTATTAAAAGTTGCTAGTCAAGAAAATCAATCCCTAGACTAATGAAAATAGATCTACCGGAAAAAAGATACTATGGAATCGGAGAAGTCGCTAAAGCTTTTTCAGTAAACAATTCATTGATTCGCTTTTGGGAAAAAGAATTTGATATCATTAAGCCAAAAAAAAATAACAAAGGTGATCGTAAATTTACTTCTGAAGATATAAAAAATCTAGAATTGATATATCATCTAGTCAAAGAACGTGGTTTTAAACTAGAGGGTGCAAAAAAATATTTAAAGGAGAACAAACATAAAAGCATCAGTAGTTTTGAAATAATCAAAAAGCTAGAAGGAATAAAAATAGAATTACTAAAATTTAAAGACCACCTTTAATTACTTTTTTCGGATGTAAACAGTAATAGGTACCCCGTGGAAATCAAATTTATCGCGCAACTTATTTTCTAGAAATCTTTTATAGGGCTCTTTTACATATTGAGGCAAATTTGCAAAAAAAGCAAAGCTAGGATAGGGCGTTGGCAGCTGCATACAGTATTTAATTTTTACATACTTCCCTTTATAGGCTGGTGGCGAATAGGCTTCAATAACTGGAAGCATCACTTCATTTAATTCACTTGTTTTTACACGCTTAGTTCTATTTTTAAATACCTCAACAGCAGTTTCAATAGCTTTAAAAATACGTTGTTTCGTAAGTACTGAAATAAATAGTACGGGAACATCTGTAAACGGCTCGCATTGCGAACGGATTAAATTTTCATATTCTTTGACACTTTTATGATCTTTTTCAACCAAGTCCCACTTATTAACTAATATGACAACACCTTTGTTATTTTTTTGAGCTAACCAAAAAATATTTTGTACCTGACCATCAAAACCTCTTGTAGCATCTAGTACCAAAATCGCCACATCGCAGTGCTCTATTGCTCGCACACTTCGCATTACGGAGTAAAACTCAAGATCTTCCTTAACTTTGCTTTTTTTCCGAATCCCCGCAGTGTCAACTAAATTAAATTCGAACCCAAATCGATTGTAATGAGTATCAATACTATCTCTTGTAGTTCCGGCAATATCAGTAACGATATACCTGTCTTCGCCGATTAAAGCATTAATAAATGATGATTTTCCAGCGTTAGGCCTTCCAACAACAGCAAAGCGTGGTAATACGTTTGCTTCTTCTAGTATTTTTTCATCAGGAAGAACTGCTACTAAATCATCTAGTAAGTCACCCGTACCGCTCCCGTTAATACTAGACATGATATAATACTTTTCAAAACCTAAAGAATAAAACTCAACGGCATCATTGGTCCGATTTGCACTATCTACCTTATTGACAACTAAAAAAACAGGTTTTGCAGATTTACGTAATAGTTTGGTTACTTCTTCGTCCATTCCTGTAACTCCAGAAACTACATCTGTCATAAAAATAATGGCGTCAGCTTCCCCAATTGCTAATTCTACCTGCTTATCTATTTCTGATTCAAATATATCATCACTGCCAACAACATAGCCTCCTGTATCTATTAGTGAAAACTCTTTACCATTCCAATCACTTTTTCCATAATGACGGTCCCTAGTGACTCCACTCACAGCATCCACTATTGCTTCTCGTCGTTGAATTAACCTATTAAATAAAGTGGATTTTCCAACATTTGGTCTTCCAACTATTGCTACTATACTCATAACCTATAAATTGTTGCAAAGGTAAGCTTTAGAATTTGAAGAAAAACAAGAGAATTGGATTAAAATCAATATTATTGATTGTACCCAAATCGTTTTAGTTGTCGATCATTACTTCGCCAATTTTTATTAACTTTTACATAAAGTTCTAGATGAACTTGCTTGCCGAAAAATTTTTCTAAATCTTTACGAGCCTCTACACCTACCCTTTTTAATGCCGTTCCTTTATGACCGATAATGATTCCTTTTTGAGTTTCTCGTTCCACCATTATGATGCTTCTCATTCGTATGATTGCCTCTTCCTCAAAAAACTCTTCGGTGTCAATTTCAACAGAATATGGTATTTCTTTCTTATAATGCAATAATATTTTTTCTCGAATTATTTCGTTGACAAAAAAACGTTCTGGTTTATCTGTTAATTGATCTTTTGGATAAAATGCTGGAGATTCAGGTAATAATGTAATTATTTGTTGGAAAACTTCCTTTACACCAAAGTTCTCCAGTGCAGAAATAGCAAAAATATTTGCATTTGGAACTTTTTCGGTCCAGAAAGTCATAGCCTCATTTAAAAGTTCTTCGTTTCCTTGATCAATTTTATTAATCAATAATAAAACAGGAATTGTTGCATTGGTGATTTTGTTAAAAAACACTTCATCTTTTAGTCCTTTTTCACCAAGTTCAACAATATAAATTAACACATCAGCATCCTCGAAAGCAGATTTCACGAAATCCATCATACTTTCCTGAAGTTGATATGCTGGTTTTATAATTCCAGGAGTATCACTTAAAATCATTTGAAAATCCTCTCCGTTGACAATCCCGAGTATCCGATGACGAGTAGTTTGTGCTTTAGAGGTGATAATGGACAGCCGTTCTCCAACAAATGAATTCATTAACGTACTTTTTCCCACATTGGGGTTTCCAATTATATTTACAAAACCTGCTCTATGATTCATCCATTAATTTTTGTCAAAGATACGCTAAACTCTTGGTTTACTTCTCGATCGATCATATAAAACAATACTTCCAGCGACCGCAACATTTAAACTTTGTATGGAAGGAAACTTCACTAAAAAATGAGATTTACGGATCGCTATTTTTGTCAAACCATGATCTTCAGCTCCTAATAAGTAGACACATCTTTTAGGATGACAAAAATCTTGTAATGATTCCGACTCATCGGTTATTTCAACGCCCACTATTCGGGCTCCTTTTGGAAGGTGTTTGTAAAAATCATCAAAATTTTCATAATGAAAATAAGGTAAAGACTTTACCGAGTTTTTGGTATCACAAGCTTGGCTAGCATACCGATTTCCGATAGTAAATATAAAACTAGCTCCTAAGTTTTGAGCCGTTCTCCACAAAACTCCAAGGTTTTCTGGTGTTTTCCCATTTTGAATTCCAATTCCAAAAAATTCTGTTTTTAAATTATCCGGTTGCATGCGACGAAATCATAAAAGATTAATTCTATTTCAATCAAATATATTACAGTTTATTTTTATAATTTGGTCCTTTAGTTTTTTTTATTAAAAATCATTCAAAAGATAAAATTCTACTCATGCCTTATAGAATAATTCTACTCTTTTTTTTATTGATGAATTTTGTGTCAATTGGTCAAATTGAAGATTTGTCCTTTGGAACCAACGATACTTTTGATATCATGACCTGGAATATTGAGCAATTCCCAAAAAATGGTCAAACAACTGTCAATTATGTGTCTGAAATTATTCAAAATTTAGAAATGGATATTATTGCAATTCAGGAGGTTGATAATATCAACTATTTTGAACAAATGGTAGATGGGCTTAATATGTATGAAGGCTATTTAGAATCTGAATGGTTTGCTGGGCTTGCTTATATTTATAATCCTGAGGTAATTCAAATTAATGATCTTTATGAAATATATACAACCTCTGAATACTGGAGTGCTTTCCCAAGATCACCAATGGTGATGGATTTCAATTACAATGATCATAGAATTATTGTCATCAATAATCATTACAAATGTTGCGGAGATGGTATTTTAAATATGAGTGATTCCGGAGATGAAGAAACCAGGAGATATCAAGCAAATTTATTGCTTAAAACCTATATTGACCAAAACTTTTCAAGCGAAAACGTAATTCTGTTAGGGGATTTAAACGATGATATCGCAGAAACTACTCAAAATAACGTTTTTCAGATGTTTATCGAGGATTCTCAAAATTATTTATTTGCAGATATTGAAATTGCTTCAGGGACAAGTGCAAATTGGTCATTCCCAAATTGGCCTTCACACCTAGATCATCTATTAATCACCAATGAATTATTTTCTGAATTTGAGAATGAAAATTCTGAAGTCAAAACTATTAAAATAGATGACTATCTCACTAGTTGGTCTGAGTATGATCAAAATATTTCTGATCATCGCCCAGTAGCTTTAAAACTTGATCTAGATTCTGATTTAGGAATACAGGAACCCAATACAAATTCCTTTTTCCTACGATGTTCACCTAATCCCTTTCAAACTAAAACCATTTTTACTTTAAGTAATTTTTCAGAAGATCAAAAGATTGAAATTTACACTGTTACTGGTCAAAAAATTATAACACTCCATAAATCGCCGAGTACAGATACAGTTACTTGGATCGCTGATGGTATTACAGATGGAGTTTATATCGTAAAATTAATAGTACCCAACCAACAAGTGATTTCAAAAAAACTTGTATTAATGAAATAAAGCATGAGACCATTTCATTTGGCAATACCCGTATCAAATTTATCAGTTTGCAGAAACTTTTATGGAAAAATATTAGAATGTGAGGAAGGAAGGAGCACAAAAAAATGGGTTGACTTTAATTTTTTTGGACATCAATTAGTACTTCATGAGAAATCTAAATCCGGTAATGAAATAATTACTAATACTGTAGACGATCACGATATTCCGGTGCCACACTTTGGGGTGGTATTAGCATGGGAGGAATGGAAGCTTTTAGCAAAAAAACTTCGTTCAAAAAATATCGAATTTATCGTAGATCCCCACATTCGTTTCAAGGGGAAAGTAGGAGAACAAGCTACCCTATTTTTTAAAGACCCAGAAAATAATGCCCTGGAGTTCAAGGCCTTTAAAGATAAGGAGCAACTCTTCAAAAAAAACAAATAATTCATCATATTTGATTATTATTAAAGATTGTTTAATTAGATTTGTGAAAGATCAATTATTTAATAACCTATTAACAACCTAATTATGAAAAAATTAATACTGATTTTAGCTGTGATTATTACAGCTTGTAATCCCCAAGTAGAAAAAGAAACAATAGTCACCCCAGAGGGGGCTGGTTTTTTTCTACCGTCACCAGGTGAAAAATATATAGTCGCTACCGACGCAGTAACCGATGTTTGGATGAACTATATAAAAGCGCACAATAAACAAGATTTAGATGCAATCATGGAAATGAATGCTGACTCTATCAAAATTGAAGGCCCCGATGGAAGTTTAATACAAGGAAAAGAAATGCACAGAGCCGCTCTTGACGCTTGGTTCGCTGCAGAAAACCCAAAATGGGAAGTGTATTGGGCCATGCCTTATAAAGCAGTAAATAATGGCGCAGAATGGATTATTGCAGGACACCAGGTAACAACCACTGTAGACGGGAAAGAAAAAATTGAATTGCATATGATTGACGGACAAATTAAAGATGGAAAAATCAAACAATTTTATGTTTATTCCAAAGACATTCCTGAACCTCCAAAGAAAGAGAAGAAGCAAGTCGCAAATAGTGTAGCGGAAGCAGCTGGAGAATAATTTATTTTTGTTAGTATAAAAAAGTCCCTTCCTAACGGAAGGGACTTTTTTGTATTTAATTATTTATGGTAACTCCCCTACTCTTTAATCAATCGTTTTACAACGCTTGATTGCCCTCCGGTTATATGCACCATATACACACCTGTTGCATAGGAAGAAATATCGATTACTCGCTCACTTTGCATATCCTGTAAGTCGATTTGCGATACTAGTTTACCTTTAAGATCATAAATCATTGCGGTTTCTAATGCGGCATTCGATCTGTTTGATAGTGTCACTTGTTCTTTTGCCGGGCTAGGATATAACGCAATTGCATTGCTTAACTCATGGTCTTGATTTCCTAAAAGTTCTGGCAACATAACTAAAGGCCCTCCTGTAGGTAATGCCACTCCAATTCCAAATGCTGGACCATCAGAGTTCTGGGAGGGATCTAAAAAACCAGTAGCTACAGCAACTAATGCTACTCCATCTAATTCAAGGGAGGCAAGTGGTGCTTGAAATGAAGCTACCGTTACGGAACCTGTTTCATCTGTAACATCAATAATATAGTCAGCAGTTGGTAGTTCCAGATAACCTTGAAATTCGGTATACGAAATATTATCTACCAAGGTTCCGGCACCCACCCCTGTTTCAACAATGTCTACGGTAGGGGCATCTGTAGATCCATGATGTACTAATACATCCGTATTTTCTGATTCGTCAGCTAGCTCTCTACCCATGTCATAAATTTGCAACCCAAAAGGTTGTGGGGGGTTGTAGCCTGAGCCACTAACAATACCGTCAGCTACTACGATATAAGTTTCGTCTGCAGATAAAGTAACAGGGGCCGTATAAATAGCATCCTCTACTCCAGAGCTGTTTGGAGGTGCTACTGATAATTCAATTTCTAAACCTGCTGGTGCATCCACAAAAGGTGAAGCGGTTCTAAATTCAAAATTTGGAATTAATAATGTTTCGTTTAAATAAACATCTACAGTTTCTGCAGCTGCGTCTGCCGAATTGTGAATCACTTGAACTCTTGCTGTTTGTGTTTTCAAAAACTTGGTATAATCTGGTGGAGGTGGAGCACATTGACCACTGTTAGAAAATGTTCGGGATTCTACAATAGGGATGGCATACCCTTCAGCCCACCAAAGCCATTGCTCAAGAGTTGTGATACACGGAGATGATCCAGTTTGACCATCAGTAAATGTATTTGTAATTTTAACCAATGTTACATTGTTGTAAACAAAACCGTCAGGCATGGTAACACTACCTGAAGAAAGCGATGAAGTTACCACTTCATGATCTCTATATAATTCTGGAGGGCATCCTGAGCAGGTAAATGGAATATTAAAAACCCCATCGGTATGAGTTTCTCCAACATTAAATGGATAAGGAATTAATACCAGTGGTGTGACATAGCTATTATCGATGAAAGTCTGTTCTCCATTATAGGTATACTGAGTAGGTTCGAATCCAAGAAAAAGTATATTCCCATCTTCATATTTAGCGTGCGTAGCATTGGGATAATCTTCAGCATCTGGCGAATCCGAAATAGGTGTTATTTGAATAGCTGAATCGCTATCAGTAGACACTTCAGAAAAGTCCCAATCCCCATCTTCTGAAAAATCAATAAGTTGATTTTTTATGGAAACATCGTAGATAATTACGCCATCTGGAAAATTTGGCATTTCAAGGGTCTGTGAAAACGCTATCTGAGATAAAGCTAAAAAGATAATAAGTAAATGTTTTTTCATTTTAAAAAAATTTAATTAGTAAATAGGTTATCAGTTAGCTACTAACTGCAATTTAGTAAAAAAATCGTTTAACTTGCAAAAAACAATAAATAACTTTTAGAGTATTAGTAAAGTAAGTGTTTTTTTGATTTATTTCTCCAACCTGCTTGATTTCTGTATTTTACAAAATAAATTTTAAGATCACTTTGATTGGCATAATCAACAAAATAAACTTTTTTATCAGCTTGGTTTGCATAGTCAACAAAATACCATAAGCCATCATTNNCTTGATTACCGTAGGCTACCTTAAACACCTTTAAATCGGCTTGATTTTCATAGCCAACTACGTAAATTTTTAACTCTGCTTGGTTTGCATAAGCTACCGAATGTACTTTTTGAGAAAAACAAAATAATGAACTCAAAAGAAAAAGAGGTAAAAAAAATAATTTCATAAACACAATATACAACTAAAAAAAAAGAGTCATCATTTCTGATCACTCTTTTAGTTGTATAAATATTTGTAAAATTATGATTGGGGGATTCCTTTTCCATCTTTATTTGGAGCCCAAGAACTATGCATTATTTTCCAGCCATCTGCCGTATTAACCCAAACCGAAGAGCCTCGTGTACTGTAAGCAACCTCTTCTTTAGTGTCTTTAAAGGTATAACTACCAGTAGCATAAAACGTTAGTACTGCTGTTCGCATATCTGGCGAATAAGTCACATTCATATTATTTAATTCAAACTTATTCCAAACGATTGCTTGTTCTCTATCAAAAGAAGCTTTATTAAACGTATAAAAAGGAGATAAGTTAGAATCTCCAGTGGTGTGGATAATATCGGGATGCTCATATTTTGAAAATGTTTCATAATCTCC
>ENA-UZWW01005739-UZWW01005739.1-metagenome-genome-assembly--contig:-Day-5--50m-contig-5739_pt1 | contig 10280 bp, 10 predicted proteins | sample MGYA00260348_ERZ794908 | MGnify/ENA metagenome assembly ERZ794908
TGATTTAGCAAATGAAATTACAAAAGCAGGCGCCGGTGAAGAAGTTAAAGCACAACTACAAAGTAATGGAGCAGGCGGCGGTGCGGCAGAGGGTGGTGAAGTTGATTTACCACAACTTGCATCAGATCTTGCTGATGCTGGTGTGCAAGAAATAGCACGTAATCAATTATTACAAAAATAAATTAATTTAAAAGAATGGTTGTCCGGATTTCTTAGTTGTCTCTAAGTTTTCTTTGATAAGTTTTGAAAACACTTCACGCTCTTCTACAGAACACTCTACTATTTCAGACCAAGTAACACCGCCTCGCATATACCATACAAGTTTTGCAAGTTCGTATTTTAATTGTTTTACCTCGTTGTCTAAGTTATCACAGAATTTTAGGATTTCCGCCAGAGATTGGACGCAAATCCTTAGACGAAAAAATTTGATTGATCAAAAGCAATTGGAATATCATACGTTTTTGGAACGCCCTGTTTAAGTTCTTCGTCAGTGGCTTCTACACGCATTGGTTCAGTTTCAAACTTTTTCTTTTCTTTAGCAACATGATCTGTAATTGCATTATAAAAGTTTTTATCAGCTTTATCAATAAACTCTGAAATTTGATTTGCATCAGTTACAATCTGATCTTCAACTTGGATTTGTACTATACTTTGTTTAACTGTATCGATAGTTAAAGAAGTTAACTTTGTAAAAGCTTCATTAAATACACTAATCTTTCTATCTTCTTCCATGTCTTCGTCTTTAACGGCATTAAAAATTCTTTGTTCTTCAAAAGATTTTAATGCAGTTTTTGTAAATTGTGCATACGTTAGTGGTCTAATTGTAATTTGTAAACCTTCGTGATCTAAAACGTTCTCATAAGTAACATTCATAAATTTATCAAGAAGTGTTCTCATATCTAATGTAAATGTTTTTTCTTCTTGTATAACTGGAACCGTTGAAGTTATCTCTAATCGTTCGCCATATGTTGCAATACGCATAGCAATTAAAATAGTATCTAAATCAAGAATAGGTAATAGCCATGCATTTTTAATAGATGGTATACAACTTTGAATAACATCTACAGTAGCTTGACCGTTCATTAAAGCATCTGGTGTTTTAAAACGCATTTCATCTTTTGCCGTCATTGCATATACAGGTATTTCACCATTCTCTGGAATTTCCAAAGTTCCTGGTGGCCAGTAAATTCCTTTACTAGGTAAAGTAATGTATATTTTTGGTTGCCTAAAATATTTTTGGAGTGGGTTAGGTCCCACTTTTGGTACTGGATTTCCAGGTTGATTTGGATTCCCTATTTGCGGGCCAGGTTGGTTGTGAGGTGAAATAGGCAGTTTGCCTAAAGGCACGCCCCCCGGCATCATATTCTCTGCCATGTTTTTCTCCGGATAAATATATTAAAGTTCATATAGATATTTATGGTGAACAGTTAACTAGGGTTTTAATTATGGTAGGAATTACATATCGTGGCGGAGACATGGAAGGGGTTAGTAGTAACGCCGCTTCAGAAGCCACGCTTAAATTATTAGTAGAAGCAATAAAAGGTATGGGCGGCGCCTCGGCAGGCGGTGCTGTTAGCAGTTTACACAAAAAATCCGGAAAAGCCCAATTAAAAGCAACAAAAGATCAAACAAAAGCCGATATTGGTGGTACAAAAGCACAAAAAGATAGTACTAAAGCTACAAAAGGAGCCACTAAAGCAACTAAAAACTACGCCAAAGCGGTAGCAAAAGCTGGTGCAGGACTTGTTGGCGGAGTATTAGGTGGCATTGCCAATGCCGCAGGTGGTGTTGCTAGTGAGTTAATGGGTGCTTCAACAAACCTAGGTGCATATTCATCTCATATAATGGGAGCATTACCAGACGGACTTGGAAAATCAGCACAGGCACTAATTGGACAATTTGAAGGACACATAGATACATTTAGAGATATGGCATCAGTTGGTGCGGCGGCTGGAAATAATCTTTATCAATTTCAAACAATGGCTTCTAAAGCAGGTGTTAGTGTAGAAATGCTAACAGGTGTAGTTAAAACTCATGCACATGAATTTGCTATAGGTATGGGTAGTACTACGGCGGGTGTGAAAAAATTCCAAGGAGTATTAACTGGTGTTCAAAAAGGTTTCTCAGACGACTTTATGAAAATGGGAATCACAGTACAAGAACAAACTGAACTAACTGCTGAATATATGGCACAAGAAGGAAGACTAGGTAGAGTTAGAGGAAGATCTAATGACTCTTTAACTAAAGGTGCCGCAAACTATATTAATGAATTAGACAAATTAGCAAAAATTACAGGAATATCACGTAAAGAAGCCGCGGCGGCAATGAAGGCAAAACAAGAAGACCCTGCAATCAAAGCCACGATGATGCAAATGGAATCCACAACAAAAGATTATACTAGTCGGTTATTTGCACGTTTAGGAAAAGTTAGTCCAGAAATTGAAAAAGGGTTAGGCCAATTGATGGTTAGAAATGGTCAAGCTAATGATGAATTTACAGCAGGTATGGTAGCAAATAATGACCATATGGTAAAAGCGGCTCAATTATTACATTCATTTAGTCAAGGTGCAGAAGCAACTCCAGAGAAACAAAAAGAATTAGAGGAACTAATACAAGCGGCAGGCAGACAAGCAAGTCTTAATGGCAAAGAAATGGGTAACCAGATGTCGTTAATTAAATCTAGTGGTAGTTCCTTTTATGATAGTCAAATCGCTTTGATGGGATCTTTTGATAATTTTGCTACCAAGGTAAAGGAAGTTGAAAAAAATATGAATACTCAGAAAACAGGTGGTGCTGATGTATTGACTGCTGAAAAATCTCTATTAGCAGGTGCTAATAAACTTAGAGATGGCTTGGTAGAGAAAGTTATGCCAAAAGTTGAAGCTGGATTTAATAAAGTTACCAACTGGCTTGAAACAGATGGGGTTAACCATATTGGCACAGCCGTTGACGCTTTAGGTAAAGGTATAGATACAGCTACTGAGTATTTTGATAAATTTGCCAACATGTCTATGGAAGACATGAAAACTGGAATAGTAAATTTAGGAAAAGAAGCTGTTGAGAAAGGTAAAGAAGCCCTTAAAGAAGGTGTAGATGCGGCGGCAGAGGGAATAAAAAATATAGGGACGAACATAAAAGTAGGATGGGACAAGTTAGGCCAAAATACTGCATACCAGAAGGCCGCGGATAGAATGGTTCTTGTCCAAAAAGAAATGCAAGACATTGAGGCTAAAATTAAATCAGGAACGTTGTCAGAAGACGACTTAATAAAAGCTCAAGAGAGACTAGCAATATTAAAGAAAGAGGCGGCTGAAGTAGGTGCAATCATGGCCGGTGAAAAACAAGATGTCGGTACACTTGATAAGATAAAAGCCTTTTTTGCTGATGTTGATTGGTGGGCAGTTGCAGGAGGTCTTGCGGCTGTAGGAGTGGCTTGGGGTGCATGGACTCTGCTAATGATGTTAGGATCAGCGGCAATGGCTGGGTTAGCGGCTCTTAGTGGATTTTTATTAATAGGAACGGCTGTTATTTTAGGTATAGCCGGGGCTATTTGGTTAGTATCACATTCAATAGGAGGTATCGCCGACGGCCTGGCAAGAATGTCTGATGTTAAGATTGATGAGAATATGAAAAAAATGCCAGGGTTCTTAGGCGACTTAGCAGGACCATTAACTAAGTTAGCGGCCGGCGGCATTGTAGCCCAACTTGGTGGTGGTGGATTAAAAAAACTTGCTGATGGAGTAAAAGAATTTCAAGATATACAAGTTGATAATTTAGCGAAAACCGGACCTGCTTTAGAATCTTTATACAAAGGTGTTAGTGCATTTACTGGTGATAGTTTATTGGATAAAGCAGGTAAGTTTCTTGGAGGCTTATTTGGAGGCGGCGGATCTACTAGTGGAATGAAAGAGATTGCCGAAGGATTAAAAGACTTTAAAGATGTCGATGCATCAGGTTTAGCAAGTATTGGTAAAGGCTTAGAAGGTATTACTGCTTTTGTTAATACAATGGAAAAAGCTGACGTTGATAAAACAAACAATAAAATTGAAAAGCTAATTAAAAACCTTAAAGAATACCAAAAACAAACAGCCAATATGTCAGGTGATATGTCAGCCAATTTATCAGCCACAATGAAAGGAGTCATGTCTGACTCAGGTGCGTCGACAGATAAGTTAAATAGTAGTATGCAAACGTTAATTGAACTTGTACAGGCAGGAAACAAGATTGAAGAGAAACAACTAAAAGAGTTGGAGAATAGTTAAAATGAGTTGGAAAAGGTATTTTACACCAGTAGATACAAAAGCAGGTGGTGAAGGAAATTATAGTCCGTTAGGTGGTCCAGGAAATCAGGGCATGGGTCCAGCTCAAGCAAATTATAGTTCTTACTTGCCAGATGTATATGTTGGTTCACCAAATCGTGTTGAACGATATGGACAATATAATACTATGGATATGGATTCGGAAGTAAATGCCGCATTAGATATTCTTGGCGAATTTTGTACACAACAAAACAAACAAAACAAAACTCCATTCATGATGGACTTTAAACAAAAAGCTACAAATTCAGAAATTACAGTACTTTCACAATACTTACAGCAATGGTCTAAGTTACAAAAATTTGAAACACGAATGTTTAAAATCATTCGTAACACTTTTAAATATGGCGATGCATTTTTTATTAGAGATCCAGAAACTAAAAAATTGTTTCATGTTGATCCTGCAAAAGTATCACGTATCATTGTAAACGAATCCGAAGGTAAGAAACCAGAACAATATGTTGTTAGAGATGTAAACTTAAACTTTACACATATGGTAGCTACAACTCCACATCAGACTAGCGGTAACGTTACTGGTGGAGGTGACGGTTATTTAACAGGTGGCAATAGAGGCCAAGTTGGTGCACCAAGTAATCATGCAAGTGCAGGAAGATTTACTAAAGACCTTAAAGAAGTTACAGTTGATGCTAAAAATATGTTGCACCTTAGTTTGTCTGAAGGTTTAGATAATAACTTTCCATTTGGTAATTCATTACTAGAAAGTATTTTTAAAGTTTACAAACAAAAAGAATTACTAGAAGATGCAATTATAATTTACAGAGTACAACGGGCACCAGAACGTAGAGTATTTTATGTTGACGTAGGAAACATGCCAAGTCACTTAGCTATGCAGTTTGTTGAAAGAGTAAAAACTGATATCCATCAACGAAGAATACCTTCGTCAAGTGGTGGAGGACAAAATGTTATTGATAGTGCATACAATCCATTATCAATAAACGAAGATTACTTTTTCCCACAAACAGCAGAAGGACGAGGTTCAAAAGTTGAAACATTGCCAGGTGGTACTAACTTAGGCGAAATTGACGACTTAAAATATTTTACTAATAAACTTGTACGTGGATTACGTATTCCAAGTTCTTACTTACCAACTGGTCCAGATGATGGACAAAGTAATTACCAAGACGGTAGAGTTGGCACAGCATATATTCAAGAATTACGTTTTAATAATTACTGTGAGAGATTACAGAATTTACTTACAGAAGAGTTTAACCAGGAATTTAAACGTTACTTGTTAGAAAAAGGTGTAAACATTGATACAGCAATGTTTGATCTAAGAATGCAACCGCCACAAAACTTTGCAAGTTATAGACAAAGTGAACTTGACAATGCTCGGGTACCAACGTATACGCAGATGAGTGCTATACCTTATATTTCAAATAGATTTGCATTAAAACGTTTCTTAGGAATGACAGAAGAAGAACTTGCTGAGAATGAACGTTTATGGAAAGAAGAAAACGACGAGAACTTAACACCATTACCAACTGACGCGGCAGGAGAAATGAGAACTGCTGGAATTAGTGGAGCAGGTATAGGTGCAGACATGGGCGGAATGGAAGACGTTGATCCTGAAGCCGAAGTACCACCTGAAGATGGTGGAACAGCTCCTGCACCAGAAACAGCAACCGGAGGAGCGGACGATGGCGGTGCTACACCACCTCCCGCATAAATAGTAGTATGACAATGTTGCGAGAAATATTTTACTTCGATAAAGAAACACTCGAGCCAGTGGATAACAAACAATATGATCCTATTGACGACGAGTCTATTGTTCAACGTGACGATACTCGCAAAACAAGATTAACCTTGCGTCAAATTAATAAAACCCGCAAAGCGGCAGAGTTACATTCTGAAGAACAAATAAAAGAACTTGACTTCGTACGCCAAATGTACGGAATAGCCGCGAACGCCGATCAGGCAGTTTAATACTATGCCCAGATCTACTGTGGCATTTGTTATTGGAAATGGCACAAGTCGTAAACCTATCAACTTACATAAATTAAAACCATTTGGTCAAATATATGGCTGTAATGCTTTATATAGAGAGTTTGATCCTGATTATCTAGTAGCTGTTGATACTAAGATGGTTAACGAAATTAATGCTGTAGGGTGGCAACTTACACACGAAGTATGGACAAATCCTAATAGAGTTTATAAAGATTTTAATAAATTTAACTACTTTGACCCAAGTTTAGGATGGAGTAGTGGGCCTACAGCACTACATTTAGCTAGTGAAGAAGAGCGTAATCATAATGAAATCTATATTTTAGGCTTTGATTATAAAGGTACTAAGGTTAATAATAAGATTAATAACATATATGCAAACACAAAAAATTATAAAACATCTGAAGATACAGCAACATATCATGGTAATTGGGCTAGACAAACAGGTATTGTAATTCAAAAAAATCCAAATAAGAGATATATACGTGTAGCAAGTAAAGAAGAACCTTACTTGCCAGACAACTTAAAAGTGTGGGGGAACCTGCATCACATGTCAATTGAAGAATTCCAGGATTTTTTCAAGATCCTATAATCTTAATGTAAAACGGCCCGTTTTAGGCCGATAACCACGTACTTTTTCCCATATAGTGTAAATACATTAGACAGCAATACCACATCTAAAACAACAGGAGGAGAGAAAAAATGGCTGAGAAAAATAAATTTGAAGCGATGCTTGAAAAGTTAATCGCGGAAGACCGCACTGGAGCGGAAGAACTATTTCATGAAATAGTTGTTGAAAAATCTAGAACAATTTACGAAAAACTTTTGGACGAAGATATGCCAGAAGTTGAAGTCGACGAAGCAGACAAAAAAGATGCTGAAGTTGATGAAAAAGAAGATACGGAAGCTAAAGAAGACGATAAAGTCGACGAAAAAGCTGACGAAGACGAAAAAACTGATGAAAATGACGAACAAGAAGTTAAAGAAGAACTTGTTGACATTACACCAGTAGAAGACGTTCCTACTGAAGCAGGCGACGAAATGGGCGGCGATCCAACAGATGCTATGATCGGCGACATTGAAGACGCAGGCGACGAAGAAGGTGATGATGAAGGCGATGCGGGCGACGATGAAGATTTAGAAGACCGTGTTGTTGATTTAGAAGATGCACTTGATGACCTTAAATCTGAATTTGATTCTATGATGGATGATAAAGACGGTGACGACGATGACGGCGAAGAAGGTCCAGAAATGGATATGGACGCTGGAGACGACGAAGAAGGTGATGAAGATGGCGAGGATGATGCAGATGCAGAATCCGATCTTGAGTCAGAAAGACCTGCATTTGAAGGAAAAGAAGCGAAAGCTAATGCTCCTAAAGATCAGACCGAGCTAATGCGTGAGTATGTGAATAAAATAGCTGATGAACCTAAAAAAGGTGACAACGGCGCTAACACAAAATCACCAGTAGCAAATAAAAATGACATGGGCGGCACAGCCGCTAACATTGCCAAAGGCGGAGAAGGTGGTGGTTCAAATTCTGGACTAACTGGCAACGATGCTAAAGAAGATTCAGCTGGTAACGTAAATGTTCCAGGTGGAAAGGCAAGCAAGTCATTAAAATCTAACTCAAAAGGCCACGGTACCGAGAAAAAGGGAAAAGGCGAAGAAGGCGGAACTAATACTGATTCAGTACTAGGTTCGTAATGATAAGGAACAATGTGTTGCACAATTTACGTGAGAACTTAACATTCGACCAAGCTAAAATGGTTATTGAGACTACCGAGAACGCTAAGGGTGGTAAAGATCTTTTTTTAAAAGGTATTTGCATCCAAGGCGGGGTTAAAAACGCCAACCAACGTGTTTACCCTGTTACCGAGATAGGTAGAGCTGTCAACACTCTCAATGATCAAATTACAGGTGGATATTCAGTTCTTGGCGAAGTTGATCATCCAGAAGGCCTTAACATTAACTTAGACCGCGTAAGCCATATGATCACAGAGATGTGGATGGATGGCCCAAACGGTTACGGAAAACTTAAAGTATTACCAACGCCGATGGGGCAATTAGTTTCAACAATGCTGGAAAGCGGTGTTAAACTAGGCGTCTCATCACGTGGTAGCGGAAATGTTACAGAAGACGGATCCGGACAAGTAAGCGACTACGAAATAATCACAGTAGACGTAGTAGCTCAACCCAGTGCTCCAGGGGCATACCCAACCCCAATATACGAGCATTTACTGAATACTCGTGGGGGGTATAAGGCTATGAACTTGGCTCGCGAAGTACAAGGCGATAAAAAGGCACAAGACTACTTAAAGAATTCTTTGATGAATATCATCAAAGGGCTCCAGTAATAAGGAGAATATAATGTTGGACGCACTGAAATCACTCTTTGAAAACAATGTAATTTCCGAAGAGATCAGAGTTGAAATTCAAGAAGCATGGGACAAAAAGATTGCTGAAGAGCGCCTTTCTGTAACAGCTGAACTTCGCGAAGAGTTCGCATCTAAGTATGAACACGATAAAGCACAAATGGTTGAAGCTATCGATTCTATGGTGAGCGATAAATTAGCAGAAGAAATTTCCGAGTTCACTGACGATCGCAAACAGTTAGCAGAAGCAAGAGCAAAATATGCCATTGCTATGCGTGAAAACGCAAACTTGCTAAAAGAGTTTGTTATGCAGTCTTTGAAAAAGGAAGTCACTGAATTACATGATGACCAAAAGGTAATGTCAGATAAGTTTGGCAACCTTGAGGAATTTGTTGTAGAAGCTTTGTCTAAAGAAATTGCAGAGTTCCAAGAAGATAAGAAAGACTTAGCTGAAACGAAAGTACGATTAGTACGTGAAGCTAAGAAACATCTCAATAAAGTTAAATCAACTTTTGTTGAAAAAAGTGCTAAATTAGTATCAGACGTTGTTGGCAAAGGACTTACAAAAGAAATTAGTCAACTTAAAGAAGATATTGATTCAGCTCGTAAGAATGACTTTGGTCGTAAGATTTTCGAAACTTTTTCAAACGAGTATGCTAACAGCTACTTGAATGAAAAATCAGAAACTGCTAAACTATTGAAAGTTGTTGATCTTAAAGATAAGCAAATTGAAGAAGTTAAAGCAGAAGCTGAAGAAAGCAAGAAAATTGTTGAAAGTAAAGACGCAGAAATTAATAAAATTTCTGATGCGGCTAAAAGAAAAGATATCATGGATGAACTAACTGCTCCTTTGAGCAAAGATCAACGTGAAATTATGAAAGACTTACTGGAAAGTGTACAAACTGACAGATTAGTAAAACAATTTGACAAGTACATGCCGGCAGTTATTGACGGGAAGACTCCAGAGAAGAAAAAGGCGACATTAACCGAAGCAGAGGCAAAATCAATCACAGGCAATAAAGAAGAATCTAACGTTAGTAGTGTAAGCTCGGAAGCCAACAAAAATATTGTTGATATTCGAAGACTTGCAGGATTGAATTAAGGAGAAAACAATGTCAGAACTACTAGAAAATCGCTGGCAGGATACCAAAACCGCTCTTTTAGAAGGCCTTCAGGGCAATAAGAAAGCAGTAATGGCAAGTACTCTTGAAAACACACGCAAGTGGTTGAATGAGACTGCAGGAGCTGGCGCTACGTCAGCCGGTAATGTTGCAACTCTAAATAGAGTTATCCTACCAGTAATCAGACGTGTTATGCCGACTGTAATAGCCAACGAATTAGTTGGTGTACAGCCGATGACAGGTCCAGTGGGTCAAATCCACACACTAAGAGTACGTTACAGTGACGCGAGTGACGGTAACGAAGTAGGTGAAGAAGCACTTTCACCATTTAAGATTGCGGCGGCTTATTCCGGTAATGCCACAGACGCAACTCCAAAAGGTGGCGCAACAGCGGCACTTGAAGGAACTGCGGGCAAGAAGTTAAGCATCCAAATCTTAAAGCAAACAGTCGAAGCAAAAACCAGAAAGCTATCAGCTCGCTGGACTTTTGAAGCGGCTCAAGATGC
>ENA-UZWW01001138-UZWW01001138.1-metagenome-genome-assembly--contig:-Day-5--50m-contig-1138_pt1 | contig 10262 bp, 13 predicted proteins | sample MGYA00260348_ERZ794908 | MGnify/ENA metagenome assembly ERZ794908
TTTACCAACTGGGTGCAGAACAGGCATCTCGTTGGCAAGACTACCTGGCACGCGTGCATAAATCCGGAGCCCAGCGCGACCCAGAGGTACAGGTCGTAAAACTGGATCTATAGATGCGCTGACCCCAAGCCCACATCGGGTTACAATGGCCTGTTCCCAGGAGGCCCCATGAGCGAAAAAGACACCACACACTTCGGCTACAAAGAAGTCGACAAGAATGCCAAAGCGGGCATGGTAGCGGACGTATTTCATTCCGTAGCATCCCGCTATGACCTGATGAATGACCTGATGTCTGCGGGTATTCACCGAATCTGGAAACGNNCATATCGCCGGTGGCACCGGCGACCTGGCTGCAAAATTCTCACGTATCGTGGGTCCCGAAGGGCGAGTAGTGCTGGCCGACATTAATGATTCAATGTTGCAGGTCGGGCGCGACAAACTACTGGACACCGGCCATCAGGGTAATATCGAATTCGTTCAGGCGGACGCCCAGTTCCTGCCCTTCCCGGACGAGAGCTTCGACTGCATTACGATCGCCTTCGGCCTGCGCAACGTCACTGAAAAAGACCTTGCCCTACGTTCCATGCTGCGAGTGCTGAAACCCGGTGGTCGCCTGCTGGTGCTCGAATTTTCCAAACCACAAAGCGAATTACTGAGTAAGGCTTACGACACCTATTCCTTCCGGGTGCTGCCGTTTATGGGCAAGCTGGTAGCCAACGATTCAGAAAGTTACCAGTATCTGGCCGAGTCTATTCGCGTCCACCCTGATCAGGAAACGCTGAAAGGCATGATGGAAGACGCCGGTTTCAACACCGTGGAGTTTCACAATATGACCGGCGGGGTTGTCGCCCTCCACAAGGGAATCAAGGCCTGAGTATGACAGGGGACATCAATCCGACTCTGCACACTGCTGCCCTCGCAGCAGCAGAGGCGGCACTCAATCGCGCACTGGAACTCGCACCCGCCGCTTCGGCGGCGCTGACTGCTTTGGAAGATGACGTATTCGCCCTGCATTGCACGGCTCCTGCGGTCGATATTTACCTGCAACCCCAGGGCAATAACGTTCGACTGATGGGCATGTACGATGGCCCAATCACTACCTCAATTCGGGGTGAGGCCTCGGACTTCGCCTCGTTAGCCACCGCGTCAGACCCCGCGGCAGCACTCATCAATGGCAACCTGGAACTACATGGTGACAGCGCCCCGCTCATTGAACTGCAGCGAGTGCTATCGCAACTGGATGTGGATTGGGAAGCACCACTGGTCGGTGCCCTGGGAGATGTAGCGGGCATTCAACTAGCCGAAATGCTCAGAAATGCCTTCGCCTGGGGCAAGCAGGCCTCCGCCAGCTTTGGTCGCCAACTGGAAGAGTTCATTCACGAAGAAGCGCGTCTCAGTCCGCCCCGACTCGAACTGGAAGACTTCTACCGTGACGTGCAGGCGTTGAGCCTGAGAGTTGAGCGGCTGGAATCTCGCTCTGCCCGGCTGCGCGCACGCCTGCGACAAAGGGCGGGCCACTAAACATGTCTCGAATCACGCGCCTGGTAAAAATACTGCGTACCGTTGGCCGCTACCGACTGGATGAACTGTTAGACGCTGATAAACTACCTGCGACGCTGCGTTTTTCACTGCGCATTTCGCCGTGGCGTCTCAACCCTGTGCCGGACCTTAGCAGAGGGGCACGCCTGCGCAAGGCACTGGAAGAACTGGGCCCTGTTTTTATCAAGTTCGGACAAATGCTTTCGACCCGCAGGGATTTGTTGCCCGAAGATATCGCCGACGAATTAGCGAAATTACAGGATGACGTTCCTCCGTTTCCCGAAAGTCAGTCTGTTGCAATAATTGAGGAGGCCCTGGGCAAACCTGTTGCCGAACTGTACGCAAACTTCGAGGCCAGCCCCATGGCATCCGCATCCGTTGCTCAGGTGCATGCTGCAAGGCTACACAGTGGTGAAGAAGTTGTGGTTAAAGTGGTGCGTCCGGACATCGAGCCCGTAATTCGCCAGGATATTGCCCTTATGTTCACCCTGGCGAAATTGGTAAACCGCTATGCCCCCGATGGCAAGCGCTTACGTCCTTTAGAAGTCGTTCGAGACTATGAACTCATCATTCTGGATGAGTTGGATCTTGCCCGAGAGGCGGCCAACGCATCACAGCTGCGCCGGAATTTCGAAGACGGCAAGCTGGTTTACGTCCCCCAGGTCTACTGGGATTATACCCGGCGCGAAGTGTTCACCATGGAACGGATTTACGGCATACCAGTCACCGATATGGAGGTACTGCGCGAGAAAAAAGTGGACCTCAAGTTGCTGGCAGAACGGGGTGTAGAAATATTTTTCACCCAGGTCTTGAGGGACAGCTTTTTCCATGCCGATATGCATCCCGGTAATATTTTCGTTGACGCTACCGATCCAGCCGACCCCACCTACATCGCTGTAGACTGCGCTATCATCGGCGCCCTGTCCGAATCGGATCAATACTACCTTGCCCGCAACTTACTCGGTATTTTCCAGCGAGATTATCGCGAAGTAGCCCAGTTACACGTGGAGTGCGGCTGGGTACCTGCAGATACCCGTGTACAAGATTTTGAATCTGCGTTACGCGCGGTTTGCGAACCCGTGTTTGAACGTCCCATCAGCGAAATATCCTTCGGCCAATTGCTCATTTATTTGTTCAAGACCGCACGCCGTTTTGACATGGAAGTTCAGCCCTCGCTGGTACTACTGCAAAAGACACTACTTAATATCGAGGGCCTGGGCCGTCAACTCTACCCCGACCTAAACCTGTGGGATACCGCCCAACCCTTTCTTGAGGAGTGGGTTGCCCAGCGCTACTCCCCACAGTCCGTGCTCAAGCGGCTACAACGTCATGCGCCTTCCTGGCTCGAGCAATTGCCGCAATTACCCGACGTGGTAATGGACAACCTGCAAAGTGCGCGAGACCTCGAGCAACGTTTCAGCATACAGCAGCAAAAAACACAGCATCTGCAGGATCAGGCACGCGAAAGCGTGCGCCGGCGGCGACGCTACCTGATCGCGGCCCTGGCCTGCGGCGCGGCTGCTATCAGCGCTTTCCCCGGCGCCTGGCAGCAGGTGGCACAGGCACCGCCAGTGAGCTGGGTTCTTGCCAGTCTGGCCTTGGCACTGCTGTGGCCCAGAGAAGCCTGAGCTGTGCCATAATAGTGGCCCCGCTTGGAATTAAACATGAGCCTATCTGAACACATAAATTGGAATAGCGATGGCCTGGTCGCGGCCATTGCCCAGGACTGGCAATCCGGTGAAGTATTGATGATGGCCTGGATGAATGCCGAAGCGCTGCAGCTGACCCTGATTGAGCAGCGAGCGATATACTACTCGCGCTCTAGAGAGAAACTTTGGCGCAAGGGAGAACAGTCTGGCAACGTGCAGCAATTGAAGGAGCTGCGCCTGGACTGCGACGGTGACACCGTGTTGTTAAAAGTTGAGCAACTGGGAGGCATCGCTTGTCACACCGGGCGAAGAAACTGTTTTTACCGGCTTGCAGACGCCAGCGGCGAGCTCTCGATCACCGATGAAGTGCTGCGCGAGCCGGACGATATGTACGGGGACAACAAGCAATGAACAACTTACTGCAAGAACTGGCGGTCGTTCTGGAACAGCGTAAGCAATCTGCTGACAGTGAGACTTCTTACGTGGCCAGCCTGCATCATAAAGGCCTTAACAAAATTCTGGAAAAGGTCGGCGAAGAGGCGACTGAAACCATACTCGCGGCCAAAGACCTGGAGAGTGGTGGTAGCCGTCAAGCCCTGGTCGGCGAAGTCGCTGATCTCTGGTTCCACAGTATGGTCATGCTTTCTCACCTGAACATCAGTATCGATGAAGTCGGTGAGTGCCTGGCCGACCGCGCCGGCATCTCCGGCCTGGAAGAAAAAGCTGCCCGCGGGCAATAGTGCTGTATTTAATAGAAATGGAGTAAATCATGGGTTTAGGTGGAATAAGTGTCTGGCAGTTACTCATTATCCTGGCCATTGTTGTCATGCTGTTTGGCACCAAGCGCCTGCGTAGCCTGGGTTCGGATCTGGGCAGCGCGGTGAAAGGCTTTCGCAAAAGCATGACCGACGACGAGGCAAAAGCTGAGGAATCTGCATCGGAAGAAAAGAACGCAGAGATTCCTACCGACAACGGCGGCAAGTAGCCGTCTCATGTTCGATATCGGATTTGCCGAGCTCATTATCGTCGCGACTGTGGGTCTGCTGGTCATTGGCCCGGAGCGCCTTCCAGGGGCAATTCGCACAGGTACGGCCTGGCTGGGCCGTATCAAGCGAGGCTTTAACGATATTAAGCGGGAAGTCGAGCAAGAGTTGCATAACGACGCTGTAATGCAGGAGCTGAAAAACACTCAACAGCAGCTACAGAATGAAACCAGTGACCTAAATAGCGACCTGCGCCGGGTTGCGGATCAGATTAACCCCCAGCCAGAGCCAGAGCAAAAAACCACCGAATGAGCGAAACAGAAACCACCGACCAGCCCCTCCCGCTGGTCGCGCACTTGACCGAGTTGCGCGACCGCCTGTTGCGAGCACTGCTCTCAGTCCTTGTTATTTTTATCTGCCTGTTTCCCTTTGCCAATGAAATTTACGCCTTTGTGTCTGAGCCCTTGAGAGAATTGCTACCGCCGGGTGCCAGCATGATCGCTACGGAAGTAGCATCGCCCTTTCTTACGCCCTTCAAGCTAACCCTGGTAGCGGCAATATTTATCGCCATACCGCATATCCTTTATCAGGTATGGAGTTTTGTGGCGCCAGGCATGTACCGTCACGAAAAGCGTTTCGCGGTGCCACTGCTGGTTTCCAGCATCGCACTGTTTTACCTGGGGGCTTCCTTTGCCTATTTCGTGGTGTTCCCACTCATATTCGCCTTCTTTACCAGCGTTGGTCCTGAGGGCATCACCATCATGACCGACATCAACAGCTACCTTAACTTTGTACTCAAACTGTTCTTCGCCTTCGGAATTGCTTTTGAAATCCCTATCGCTGCGATACTGATGATTTGGGCCGGTATTACCACTGCTGATGACCTGGCCAAAAAACGACCCTACATCATTGTTGGCTGCTTTATCTTTGGCATGCTGTTAACGCCACCGGATATTATTTCCCAGTCGCTACTTGCGGTTCCCATGTGGATTTTGTTCGAATTCGGAGTTTTCTTGGGCCGCTTCCTCGAAAAAGATGATGATGAAGAAGTAAACGGTCCCTAGGGACAGCCCACGGTTTGGGCTAAAATATTGGATCTGCACACTCGGAACTGGCACCTATGCTGCGTAACCTGACCTCAAGTCTTCTGCTATTAGTCGCGTTTTCACCGTTGGTGCAGGCCCAATCCAGCGTTGATACATCGAACGTTTCAGCTAGAGAACTCATAGAATCAGCAAAAAAATCTGAGCAACTGGTCGAACAAAAGTCATCGACAGATCCTAATTCGTTGGAAGGACAGGGAACGCCTCTTGCCACCTTAATCGGCTTACGCGACGCCATGCGCGCAAAGGACTACGCCGCCGCCGGAGAGTATCTCGATCGTCGTTACATCGATGAAAAGGTCGGAGACTTCAGTGATGAAACACTCATCAAGGCCATCACCTATGTCTGGAATCGACAGAACATCACAGATGTCACCTCCGTCAGTGACCGGCCCGAGGGCGACCTCACCGACGGCCTGCCAGAATACCGCGATCAGATAGGCTCGGTACGACTGCGCGATGAAGAGGTGCCCATCTACCTGCAGCGCATCCCGGATGGCAGAGGGGGGCGAATCTGGAAGCTTTCCAATGCAACGGTCGCCAGAGTTCCAGAAATGTGGGACGAGTTGGGTTACAGCGATGCTGCGATAAGTGTCAGTCGGTTGCTGCCTGAGTTTCGCTTCCTGGGTATGGAAAACTGGCAGATAGTGGGATTCATCGTCTTCTTTATCGTGGCCTGGCCTTTAGCTAGCCTGGCCAGCTACGTGCTCATGCGAGGCGCCCTGCTCATACCCAATCGTTTTCCGCTGGGCATAAAGCACTTTTTCCGCGGGCCAATGAGATTCTTCATCTTTATCTTCATTGCCAGATTAATGATAGACGAGTTGGGGCTGTCGCTGACCTCAAGAATCCTGCTCGATTCCTCAGGCGTGGACTACATCGCATTTACGGTCATTATCATGGGTCTGTTGTCGTTACTGCGTGACTACCAAATCCGTAAAATGCAGCACGCCGGCAACGCACATTATGTCGCCCTGCTCAAACCTTTCACGACTATTGTCAAAGTTTTCGTGGTGACCATCATAGCGCTGTTTTGGGCAAAGCAGGCTGGCTACGATATGTCCACCATTCTGGCAGGTCTGGGCGTAGGTTCCCTGGCCGTTGCACTGGCTGCGCAAAAAACCCTGGAGAATGTTATCGGCGCAATCACGCTGTATACGGCACGGCCAGTGAGCGCCGGCGACTTTTGCCGGTTTGGCAATGTTAAAGGCACTGTAGAAGAAATTGGCCTTCGGTCAACGATCATTCGCACCATGGACCGCTCAATGCTGGTTATACCGAATTCCATGTTCTCATCCGTAGAGATTGAAAACTTTTCCCAACGCGATCGCATCCGTTTTTTTCGCCGCTATCAAATGCAAATTCCCCAGTCTGGGCAAATGCGCCACATACTCGAGCAAATTCGTCAGCTGGCAGCGAATAGCCCGCATGTTATTAATGAAACGATCAGCATCCGCTTTGAAACAATTACCGATGCAAATGCGATTTTGCGCATCGACCTTGGAGTGGATACCACTGATTTTCAGAAATTTCTGGCAGTCGTAGAGGAGCTGAATCTGGGTATCCTCGACATTGCGGATCAGGCCGGGACTCGCTTTACAGGGCCCGCCAGGCTAAATCTCGATCCCACTGGCAACGATTCAGAGCCCGGCGCCCTCGAATGAGCAAACCCAACGGAGCCATAAGCTCCCTGTTACCGGTAATCAAACTTCTCAAACCCTACAAGTTAAGGTTACTGGCGGCGAGTCTGGCACTGCTCTTTACTGCAGCCGCTACACTTGCCATGGGTCGTGGCTTACAGGTGCTTATTGACCAGGGATTTGGTGGCGACAGTGCGGATCTGAAGGACGCCATTTTTCTGATGCTCAGCATTGCCGCGGCCATCGCTGTCGGTACCTTCCTGCGTTTCTACCTTGTGTCATGGCTGGGAGAACGGGTAAGCGCCGATATTCGCAAAGCGGTTTTTGACAATATCGTGCGCCTGCACCCCGGCTATTTTGAAGCAAATCGTTCCGGCGAAATCATGTCTCGCCTGACCACCGATACTACGCTCCTGCAAACTATTATTGGCTCATCATTCAGCATGGCTCTGCGCAGCAGCCTGACCTTGATAGGCGCTCTGGTGATGATGGTGATCACCAACCTTGAACTCAGCTTGTACATCGCAGTGGGAGTGCCACTGGTACTGCTGCCCATTCTGATCTTCGGAAGACGCGTGCGGCGCCTGTCAAACCAGAGCCAGGACAGCATCGCCAGTGTCGGCAGCTATGCAGGTGAAGTGATACAGCACATCCGGGTGGTCCAGAGTTACACCCGCGAACCGTTTGAAAGCGAAGCATTCGCCGCTGAAGTTGAGCGCGCTTTTGCCATTGCTCGTCGCCGTATCCGCCAACGCGCCCTATTGATATGCGTGGCCATCCTGCTGATGTTTATCGGTATGTCGGCAATGATGTGGACGGGCGGGCAAGACGTTATATCGGGCCGCATGAGCGGCGGTGAACTGGGTGCTTTTGTTTTCTACGCCATCATGGTTGGGTCCGGTGTCGCTACCATTTCCGAGGTCTGGGGCGAACTACAGCGCGCGGCAGGCGCAGCCGAGCGCCTGGTAGAACTTATTAGCACCCGCAGCCTGATAGCGGATCCTGGCGACCTTAGCCTGCCTGGGAATAACCCAAAACCTGCTTTAGCGTTGGATAAGGTCACATTTCGCTATCCCACCCGACCAGAGGTGGCCGCTCTGGAAAATTTCACCTTGCCCATTGAGGCGGGGCGCTCACTGGCCCTGGTAGGGCCCTCGGGCGCGGGCAAGTCTACAGTTTTCGAATTACTGCAGCGCTTCTATGATCCGCAATCAGGGTGTATCACCCTGGATGGAAGAAACATCCGAGAGCTGGGTCTCAGACAACTTCGAGAGCACATCGCTCTGGTGCCACAGCAACCGGCCCTGTTTACCGGCGACGTAAGTTACAACATTGGCTACGGTCGACCCGGTGCAGCGCAGGAAGACATCGAGGCTGCCGCGCAAGCGGCACACGCCCATGAGTTCATCAACCAACTGCCCGAAGGCTACGCAAGTCATCTGGGAGAACAGGGGGTCCGACTTTCAGGTGGGCAACGCCAACGAATTGCTCTGGCCAGGGCTATTCTCAACGACCCTAAAATCCTGCTGCTTGATGAAGCCACCAGTGCTCTGGATACAGAGAGCGAATATCACGTGCAGCAGGCCCTGGAAAAACTGATGCAGAATCGCACTACCGTGATCATTGCTCATCGCCTGTCTACAATATTACATGCCGACTGTATCGCAGTAATGGACCACGGAAAGCTCATTGCCAGTGGCAGTCACGAGGAACTACTGCAAACCTGCGAGCTTTACCAACGACTGGCGCGCTTGCAGTTCAAGGATGAAAAAGACCTCAGCTAGCTGTTGAAACGACCCACCCGCATCTTGCGATCACCATTCACTCGCTGCAGGTCGTCAATAGTCTCACGAGAAATATCAATCATGTCTTCAATTAACTGGTAACCCAGTTTCATGTTGTTGAGAGTGCATTGGACTGGCGCACTGATAGGCGACTCCCTGAACTTCTCTCGGGAATCATCAAGCGCTGTACGCAGATGATCGCCAGCCGTTTCACGGGCAGTTTCATAGGCCAGTGACACGACTTCCAAAGACTCCATCAGGGCCTCTATACCGACCCACTCCTGAACTACGCCCCGCTCTACCCGACGGCGAACTCCACGGCGCAGACGGCGGCTCATGTTGCGAAATTCGCGCTGCACACGAGGACCGAACACCGGCATGGAAACTGCGCGCAGCTCGTCGTCTTCAGACAATTCGCGCCAGTCCTCCAGGGACAGCACCGATTCGATATGGGGAAAAACCACTTTTTCTTCCACGTTCATGTGCTCATACATGTGGCCGATATACTCCCGACCTGCCCTGGCCAGGGTGGCTCCTTTCACTTCTCCCTCACGCCAGCGCTCAATGTCCTTGAGCAACTCCTGCCCGCGCCTGGCAGTAAAGTCATGATCGCGTTGTAAAGTATCTACGTCGTCTGCGGCTTTCTTGTCCAGTTCTGCGACCCTGCTGTAGATCAGGTCTTCCCGGGGATGATGGTAGCGATCGGGCCAGGTAGCCATGTAATCCATCACCTCAAACACCACGTGAGCATCCACTGATTCGCCAGCTTCAATCCCCTGTAATTGGTCAGAAAACAGCTGCATAACAGTGGCAATATGCCTATGCTCGGCGCGCAGTGCCTTCATCAGTGGTTGCTCTGGTGATTTTTTCTTTGCCACAGGTTTTACCGTCGCGGCTTTAGTGGCAGTTGGCATGAGCACACTCCTTATCTTTCGTACCCTCAGAATAGGTGCCCAGCCTATAGGGTCCAAGCCTTACAAGCATTGATTTCGCGCATTAAATGGGCGCAAGCGACTTTAGCGTAAATTGATGAACCAGCAAGGATGAGCTACCAATGCGGCAAGAGCCCCTTCAACTAAAAGTCACAAAAACAAAAACGCCGACACTAGGCCGGCGTTTTCGAATTTACTGCATTGATCAGCTGAATTCCCTGATTAATCCACCAATCGACTCTTTTGCATCACCGAACAACATTCGCGTGTTGTCCTTGTAAAACAGCGGGTTCTCAATGCCGGCAAAACCAGAAGCCATAGAGCGCTTGAGCACAAACACAGTACGTGCATTGTCCACGTTGATTACCGGCATGCCATAGATCGGGCTGCCTTCATTTTCACGGGCGGCCGGGTTAACCACGTCGTTGGCACCGATAACAATAGCCACATCGACATTTTCCATGCGCGGGTTGATGTCATCCATTTCCAGCAGTTGGTCATAGGGAACATCGGCCTCGGCTAACAGCACGTTCATGTGTCCGGGCATACGACCGGCAACCGGATGAATGCCGAAGTTAACCTCAGCACCGTTTTGTTCCAGTAGTTCAGTCAACTCCTTCACCACATGCTGG
>ENA-UZWW01010021-UZWW01010021.1-metagenome-genome-assembly--contig:-Day-5--50m-contig-10021_pt1 | contig 10242 bp, 9 predicted proteins | sample MGYA00260348_ERZ794908 | MGnify/ENA metagenome assembly ERZ794908
TATCTATATGATGAATTGTGCAAATTATTTTTTTTTCTTTAAGAATTTTTGTACTAATATTAGACAAATTCCAAGGTGCAATTATCCAGACAATATCTGCATCCTCAATATTATCTGTTACATAGTCTGAGTTGTAACTACTCCATTCATGTATAAACCTATCGACAATCCAATTTTCATCTGCTTTATTAATGTATAAGTAATTCATTTTTTTCCTAAAAGATATCCTATATTTTCAGATTTTATTTTTTTAGCAAAAGATTTTTGTTCATTATGAAATTTATTCGAGATATTATTTACTGTGTTTGACTCATATAAAACTTGATTTAACACCCTGAGCTTAAAACCATTGTTAATAAGATCTGATGTGAGTTTAAAGTCTTGAGTGTACATAAAGTTTTCGTTGTAGTTATTAATCTCACTTATCGCAGCTCTTTTAATAATTAGGCTTCCATGGACAAATGGATTTTTAAATAAGGAGACAAATTTTGGATTAAGGTATAAAGAGTATTTAGGAGAAACCATTTTTTTCTGAATCATATAAGACTTTGTCGAACACCCATCTAAGTTTTTCTGTTCTATAAATTTAATTTGTTTTTCAAACCTTGTACTCCTGCTTATATCATCAGAATCTTGACGGGCGATATAGTAACCTGAAGCTTTCGAAATTAATATATTTAGCGACTTTGTTAATCCAATATTTTTTTCATTAAGCAATAATCTGATTTTTTCATATTTATTTGCATAAGATCTACAAATTGAGCTTGTTTTGTCGGTTGAGCCATCATCCATAATTAGGAATTCATAATTTTCATACGTTTGATTAAGAATACTTTTAATTGAGTTTTCAATGTTATGCTCATCATTGAAAACACTCATCAAAACAGAGATTTTTTTATTCATCAATATTATTAACAATCTGAGTAAACGTAGTAATCATCTTTTTTTCATCTAAATAATTACTAATATACTTACAGTTATTTTCTCCTTCTATTTTAAGTAAGTTTTCATCTCTTAACAATTTTAACTTACTGGTCAAGTCTTCATAATTAAATTGCTCAAATGACAATTTACTACTTTCCGGAAAAAATTCTGAGATCCCACCAGAACGTGGAAATATTGAAGGTATCCCTAATGAAGACGCCTCACAAAGTAATGTAGGCTGTCCTTCCAATAACTTAGTTGCCGTAACAACTGCTTGAGATTCTTGAATAATCTAAATCACAGACATATTATCAACTTGGCCAAGGTAGTCAATTTTGTTCGATCTATAGGTTTCTTTTAGGTATGCGAGCAATGGCCCATCGCCAATAATTTTTAATTTTATTTTTTCTAACTTTGCAGATATGAAGCTTTGGATTAACTCTTCTACTCCTTTTTCTTTTGAAATTCTTCCAGCGTAAGCAATATAATTTTCATTATTTATAGAAGAATGCTTAGATAATTTTAAATAATTTGGATATACTTTTATCTTATTTTCATTTACACCAAGATTTACCATAGAATTTTTTTGAAAATTAGTAAGTACTAGTAATCTTATTTTGTTCTTTAATAAAATTTTAATATATTTTTTTCCATATCGATTAACAAAGTATGATTTTATAAAAGAATTTTCAAAATATTTATTAAAATAGCCAAAAGAGTTTTTTTCAAAACCACAAGCTAAACATATATTTTCTCCATTTAAATGGTCTTTTGATTTTTGTGTTTTCGTACACTCATATCTATAGTTGTGAATTTTAACAACAGTATCTATGTTGTGTTGATCTAAAATCCGAAAAATGCCTAATGATGCACTAAACCATGTATTGTGAACATAAGCAAGATCGGGCTTAAAGGTAGATATTTTTTTAATTAATTGCTTGTTGCTTTTTTCATTATTTTGAGAGAAAAAGCTAAATATTTCATCTTTAGTAATTTGTGATGAATTACTAAAGATTAATTTATCTACTTCAAAGTGATCAGCTAACAGTTTCAATTCATTATCAACTGCAACGTCTTCTCCACCAATTTCTCTGTAATTTGTATGAATTACTAAAATTTTTTTCACAAGATTAATGTTAATTCTAATAAATAAAAATAAGTGATAAAACATTTATTCTTTGCCATCATAATTATTTTTTTTTTATTTATTAGAATTAAACAAATGCATATTGTTTTTTTCTTTACCTATGGCTACTCTCTAAAAACATGGTTCGAAACTGGTACCCTTGAAAAGGAAATTGAACTTTACAAACAGCTTATAACAAAGCATGATTTTAAAATAACAATGGTAACTTATGGAGATAATTCAGATTATGAACATATCTCTTTGATGGAAAATATTCAAATAGTACCAGTTTACAAATATATAAAGTATTCAAAATACTCACTTATTAGATACTTTAAGTCTTTTTTTATTCCAATTTTTTTAAGAAAACAAATTCAGGATGTTGATTTAATTAAACAAAATCAACTTATGGGTTCCTGGATATCTATAATCTATAAATTTTTAATTAAAAAACCAATAATTGTTAGAACTGGTTATGACATGTTATTTTTTAGTCAAAAGCAAGATAAAGGATTTACTAAAGATTTTTTGTATAAAAAATTAACCTCTATAACTCTTGCTTTTTCAGATATTTATACTGTTACGAGCTACGCAGATAAAAAATTTTTAGAGGAAAATTTTGGAAGTAATATTAATTTAGATATTAGACCTAATTGGGTTTATTCAGGAAACATACCAATATCGGAAAATAGATATAGTGCCAGAGTCCTAACAGTAGGTAGACTTGAGAGCCAAAAAAATTATCTTAATTTGATAAAGAATTTTGAAGGCTCTGAGTATCAACTGGATATTGTCGGAACAGGCTCCCTAGAAAATCAAATCATCGCACTTGCTAAAGACTTAGGTGTAAAAATTAACCTACTTGGCTCATTTTCAAATAAACAACTAATTAATATCTATCAGCAGTACAAGTACTTTATTCTTGCTAGTCATTATGAAGGGAATCCAAAAGTTGTGCTTGAAGCAATGTCAAATGGCTGCATCCCTGTTTTGAGTAAAATTCCAAATCATCTTGAATTAGTCGAACATAACATCAATGGAATACTCTTTGATCCATCAACAATGAATGTTACTCGTTATCTGGATGATGTTAATTTAAACAATGACCAATATAAAAAATTATCCTTAAATGCTATTAACAAAGTAGAGAAATATAATTCTCTGGAAATTGCACTTAAAAATGACTTATCAGATTACAAAAAACTCGTAGGTTCTATTTAGTAATAACTCTCAATCCGTCTTTAATACTTACCTTAAAGTGGTAATCAAAATTTAAGAATTCTTCAGGATTATGGGTCGCATTAATTATTGTTAAATTCCTTTGATTAAGATTTTGAAAAATTAACTTTTTAGAATCAATATCTAAATTTGATGTAGATTCATCAAGTAATAAAATATCTGATTTAGATAGTAAAGCTCTTATAAATGAAATTTTTTGCATTTGACCAGTGGATAAAACTTTATTTGAAATATTTTTATCTAGCTTAATGTTACTTTCTTCATTAAATAATTTAAATTCTGCTATTAATTCTGTAAGTTCATAATCAGATGCATCATTAGCTGTGCCATATGTTAAGTTTTCTTTTAAGGTTGAATTTAATATCATTGGGCTAGCGCTTACATAGCTAAACTTAGAAGAAAAAGATAAGACCTTACCTTCTGAGGGGTATACAATTCCAGAAAATAAAGCTAACAAAGTACTCTTTCCAGATCCGTTTGGACCCGTAATCACAATATGTTTATTCTTTTCAATCTCAAGACTAATATTTTGAAATATATCTTCATCTTCATTAAAGTACCTGAAACTAACATTCTCCAGTTTTATAGATATATTATCTGCTAAGTCTTCTTTTATTATGTAGTTGTGCTTAAGGCTTGCTACTCTATTTGTTTCAATTTGAAAAAGCTTTTCTGTGTATATATGATAGGCATTCAATAGATGAAAATTACTATTAAATATTCCTAAAGATTGAAATAGTCTAAAAATAATACCAATAAAATCTAGTGTTAATTTGCTTGCAAAATTGAAAAACACTAATAAAGATGAAACCACGAAAACAGTTAAAAAATTGGGCAATAAAGCATTTAAAGTTCCGAATTTTAAATTGTTTAGAGATGAAGTATAAAAATCTTCAAGACTTGTTTTAAAATTTTTAAGCTCTCTATCAACATACTTGATAATTTTTATTAAGTATAAATTATCAAGTACCTTTTCTATTTCAGAGCTTATATCTTGCCCGTAAACATAAGTTTTGTGTGAATACTTTCTTCCGAGTTTTGTTAAGTATATGGTTGGAAAGACAAGTAATAACATGCCTAAAAAAAACACTAATACTTCATTAGTATTTGTTATTAACAAGTAGATTGAATAAGCTACAATTTGAAAAGCAGCACCCAAAAAAGTAGCAAAAGTTCCATAGAAGCTTGCAACTTGATTGCTGATCGTGTTTACGTAAAAATATGCATCAGAAATTGAATAGTTTCCTTTATCAAATATTTCATTCATTAAATGCAGTCTTAAATTTTGCTCAATATCAATTTTTAACCTGATAACATTCATTTTTTCAAAATATATAGATGAAAATCTTAAAATAACAACAAATGGGAGGATTGCTTTGTTCTTTACAAAATAATCAACAACCCAATTATTAATATATTCATTCTCTGAAAATATAGATGTCACAGTCGTGATGATTACTATATCAAAAAGCACAATAAGATTTGAAAGTATAGCTCCGAGAATTATCCTTATCTTTTTATTTTTCGTTTTAGTTAGTTTCGATAATTCCCAAAGATCTTTAACTGAATTTAGTAATTTTTTCATTATCAACTTTATATATAAGTTTCATAGTAATTTAAATGTTTTCAAATCAAGACATTAATTAAATTTCTTTGTTTTGAAAATAATTACCATATTAATATATCTTAATATGGAATATAGAAGACTCATTAAATATGTATTTAGGTTTCTTTTCCTGCAAACACTATTAACTGCATTAACAATTTACTATTATGATAATTACCTTATAGCCGAATATCCAGATGCCAATTTAGTAGTTATTGGAAATCTAATTGAAGATAGGGATAGATTTTATCCATTAATCACAAATGAATTTGTTAAAATTGACATATACATAGCTTTTTTTGTTTTTGTATTTTTACTAATACTTTATTCTACAAAATTTTATACATACGTTAATGAACTTTCTTTTGCATACGAAAGACAGTATCTTGATAATTTCATAAGTATTTATTTACTCTGGAGTACATCTTTGATGGCTTTTCTAACATTGTTTAGATTTTCAGTAGTTTCCAGAGGGTATTTAATTATTTATACTTTTATTGTTCCTTTAATACTTATGATATTTAGAAATAGTGAGGTCATTTCGGCAATCTTTGGAAGATCTGTAACTAGTGAAACTTACATATCATTTAACTTAGATGAATCATCAGCTTTTAATAATTTAAGGATTATTACTTTCAGAAAAAAATTAGCAAATCATACTTTAGATGTAACTAACAGTGAGAATGAAATAATCCGATTAATCGACTCCACAAACAAAAAACAAGAAGTAAACCTAATTATTCTGAATATTGCTTCTGGTAGCCAAATTAGTAATACTCTTGAAGAATATCTTGTGAATTTAAATAAAAAAGTGTTGCTAATTTCAAATAAAGAACTTAAGTATAAGACTAAATTTCTGTATTCAACTCAAATAGTTAACAATCAATATCTAACTTACTTTAATAATGATATTCAGTATGGAGCAAAATATATTTTAAAAAGAGCTCAGGATGTGTTTTTCTCTACAATTCTTCTAGGTTTACTTTCACCAGTATTTATTTTTATTAGTGCATATATATATGTGCTGGATTCTAATCCAGTAATTGTTAAACAAAAAAGAGTTGGGTTGCATGGAAAGATTTTTACAATGTATAAATTTAGATCTATGAAGACAGATTCTCATAAGTTAAGAGATAATCTTTCGGATTTAAATAAGAATTCTGGACCTTTATTTAAAATTGAAAATGATCCAAGAATAATTGGTGGTGCTCAAGTATTGCGAAAATACAGCTTAGATGAGCTGCCTCAATTAATAAATGTTATTAAGGGTGACATGTCTCTTGTTGGCCCAAGACCACTATTTTCAGAAGATACTGAATTTTTTGATAAAAACTATATGAGAAGATTAAATGTGTTACCAGGTATAACTGGTTTGCTACAGATAAATGAAAGGAACACATCTGATTTTCAAATTTGGTATGAATATGATATTGAGTATATTCAAAATTGGTCTTTATATTTAGACTTAAAGATTTTACTTAAAACACCCTATGCCTTAATAAAAGGTAACAAAATTAAAGGATTATAACTAATATGTGGGTCGGGTGGGAATCGAACCCACGACCTTGAGCTTAAAAGGCTCCTGCTCTACCAATTGAGCTACCGACCCAATAACTATCAAAGAATACTACACGTCCAGAGTTATAGAAATATTTAAATTACTCTTCTTCTGAAGTAAGATTTTTAGAATCATAATTTTGATTTATTTTAATTCCTGCAATCTTTATAGTCTTTTCAAAATCTGAGAATATGCTACCTATTTTTAACTTGGTACTTTTCCTAATATCTTTATCTTCTATTTTTAATTCAATAGTATGAATTAAACTTTCAATGATTTCCGACGTTTCTTGAATACTCTGTTCTAGGGCCGCCTTAAGATCTTTTACAGATGATTCTTCATTTTTGATTAAATTTTTTTTATTATCATCTTCATACATAATAGAATTATAAACAACCTAATAATTAGCCTTATCTTTAAATTTAAGATCTGGCTTGTTAGTAATTCTTTGTTGTGCCCATCTAGCAGGAGCGATAAGTCTAAAAAATGGTGGTAAAAATGGTCTAGTAAATTTAAGTAACTTCAAATTAAACTGCAAAATTATATTTTTGAATTTGGAGTCTTGAATGCCGTATATTTTTTTGAATTCTGGTGGTAATGTGTTGAAAGCTGTAAAAGCAATGAAAGGCCATATAGGTTTGATATGTTTGGGAACAGGTCCTCCGCCAATAATATCTTTCACATCTTCAGCTACGTCAGTAGTCATCAAATAATCTTTCTGGCGTGATTTTTCAATAATCCATTCCTTCAGGCCATCATGTGTTGTTGGAATAATATTTCTATCAATTAGACACATCTCTGCTGCTTTAATATTTTCAATATGATATTGATTCTTCTCTTCATCGCTTAACTTTTTAACAGTTAGTTCGTAAAAATATATTGAAGAAATCTGCAAACATGCATGGACCCATAGCAACTGTTCATGGTCTAAGGCATCGTAAATACCCCCAGACACTTCGTCTTTTCCTTTTATGACTTCATAAAGCTTGTTTATTCTATTCGCGCTTTCATCAGCCTCTTGCTTGGTTCCAAAGGTTAGTGAATTTTGTAAAGATAGTGTCCTAATCAGTCTTTTCCATGGATCTCTTTGATAGAACGATGTCTGCCTTGCACCAGCAGCTATTAATGGATGAGCTGCGTGCATTAATAAAGCTCTTGCACCACCGAACAATACAGTAATTTCTTTATTTACTTTCCACATCATAGAGTTAGGACCAAAATATCCTGGATCAGATTTCATATCATTGATATTATCAAAAAGTTCTTACTTACCTAAATCAATAAATGATTTATTACATTCATATACCTTAGTTGGATTACTCTAAATTAGATATACTTAGGTACAAGGTATGGAAATAGATATATCAAAATTAGAAGAAGTTTGTGGATCAAAACCTTCAAATATGGAATTTATATTGGTTGGAAACGATCCCAATTTTGTATACCAGATTGATCCAAGTTACCAAGTGAAAATACTCTATGACGCCGAAAGTAATATTATAAATGTCAATTCTTGGCTTGAATGCGGAAACTATGTTGCTGGAGGTTGGTCTGATGTATTGCCTGGAATGATTAATTGGGAAAGAAGTATTTTAATTATTTATTCTCTATTAATTGTTTCTTATTTAATTAAGGACAAATTAAAAGATTTACTCTTCAGATAATGATGATTCTTGATAAAAAGAAATTATTAAAAATATTAATGTTAATGACTGTATTGTTACTTCCTTTTTCAGTTAATAGCACTGGTTCTGATTTAACTTCTCAATATTTAACAGACTCTACAGTTGGTTTTTATCAAACTAACACATGTGAATTTTCGTTTGCAAATTTTGCTATTAAGAATTTAGACAACCAAAAAATAATTATTAAAAGTGACTTCTCATCCTCAATTAACTGTTTTGGAAAAGTTAATGGCGTAGATGTTATTAACGAAAGTTATTACGTCTATATTGGAACAAACTTAACTATAAATATAGTTTTACAGTCTTTGTTCTGGATAATATTAATATCTTTTGTTCCGAAAGATTCGGACTATAAAAATCAGAAAAAATACTTAAGACTTCTATTTTTATCAATATTTTTTTCAATCCAGATATTTTCAGAAAATAGATTTTATGAATTTTATAACAAACAATTTAATGAATCCATCTCACTCGACAACTATTTCTTTTTAAGCCTTTTAGCGGGTTATTTTCTTATAACTATTTTATGTAATGATATTATTTTAAGTAGGTCGAAATCATTTATTAACTATTTTCCTTTTTTATTTTTAATAATCGGCACATTTTCCTCATCAAATAATAATTTTTTCTTGGTAGCCATATCTGTTTACGCTGTAAATAACTTAACTCTTGAGAGGATCAAGAATAATTACTCAAAATTATATCTAGTACTTTTAATATTTTGGCTGCTCAATAATACTAAAGATTATAGTTTTTTTGATGTAGATAAATTAAGAGGATTCGTAAGTTCTTCAAACTCAAATTTGAGCCTTATTTATTGGGGAATATTATTTTACCTTTTTATCAATGGGGTGGAAATATTGGTTAAAAAAACAACGCAACAATTTAACGTAATTCATTTTAAAAATAGTTTATTAATTTCTGGTTCCATAATTTTGTTTTTAGGATTACTTGGCGCTAAAAGTACCTACTTTAATTTTTTTAACTTTTATTTTTTAGGGCAAAATAAAACTGGTATGAACACCTTTGAAAGTGTTGCTGGAAATACATGGAGGGGCTTTGCAGCAAGTGCAGAAGCTATAGGAGAATTTTATGGAGTAGTAATTATTATCGTGTTATTTCTAATTTGGAAAACAAAAAAAATAAAATTTTTGGATATATTTTTATTATTAATAAATTGCTATGGGTTATATAAAGCCAATGATATTTCAGTATTAATTTTGTTAATTTTTATTTTTTGCTATTTGACGATAATAAGAATTGCAAAAAATAAGAAGATAAACTTAACTTACTTTTCTATATTTGGTGTTGTTGCTTTTTCTATTCTTGTAGGCATTTTTATTTATACTAATCCAGGTACCTCAAGGGACTATAATTTCTTGTCAGAAAATATAATCGCCGAGTCGGTTAAGAGTTCATCATATTTTATAAATGATAACCCTGAGATTCAAAATTTCTTAAATAACAGTAATTATTTAGACATAGTAAAAGTTGATAAAAAAAACAATATCTTATCAAGTTCTACAATTTTTTTAATCGAAAGGTACAACCCGAATTTTAATTTACCAATAGTCCCCAATCCAACAAGCTCACTAAGTGTGTTGAGTACTGTTATTAATAGAACGGAAAAATGGGCGTATTTTATTGCTAAATATAATCCAGATCCAACTCAACTACTCTTTGGTAATGGCCCAATGCATTTTAATAATTATTACTTTGGTCACAAAGTTGCAAACGAGGAAGGTCTAATTTTACCCCACTCATCTTTGCTTGATATCCTAATTTATTTTGGTTTATTTGGTATAGGGTTGGTAATTTATAACGTTTTAAGAATAGTAACCAATTTACGTGGGAATATTTTTGAAATCATCAGCATCTTTCTTTTTGTTAACTTTATGAAAAGTGATTCATTCTTGTACATATCTTCTTTTTTACTCTTTTACATAATTCTAATACTGTCTGCAAAACTTAGTTCAGAGGTATATTCCAATGAATAAGATAACATATATCACATACCAAAGTTTCCCAGCTGAAACTGCTAATAGCTTACAAACGATTTCAAATATTAAATACTTTGTCAGAAATAATATTTCAGTCTCTTTGT
>ENA-UZWW01005737-UZWW01005737.1-metagenome-genome-assembly--contig:-Day-5--50m-contig-5737_pt1 | contig 10194 bp, 9 predicted proteins | sample MGYA00260348_ERZ794908 | MGnify/ENA metagenome assembly ERZ794908
AATGATCATGCGGCATCGAACCACTGGGGGAACAGTTGGGTAACCTTATCGCTGGTTGGCTTGAGCAGAACGGGGTTCATATCGGCCTGGGCGGGGACCCCGGGCGCTTTGGCCTGTGAAGCCTGGCTGCGAGCGACTTTTCCGTCTTGCGGGGTCACTGCGCTGTTGAGTAAGCTATTTTGAGATTTGAATGGAGCTGGACTAACGCTCTGTCGAAAAAGTATGCGATACAAGCCTGCCCCCAATGCGCTCTTTCCAGCACCCGACGTCGTTGCCTGTATCATTAGTGCTGCGGGCACAGTCAGTAGTCCACGCCCAGCCTGGCTTTCACACCCGCCTGAAAGGCGTGTTTTATTTCTTTTACCTCAGATACAGTATCCATCAACTGCTGCAGTGCGGACCCGCCACCGCGGCCGGTAACGACTACGCTCTGGTTGCGAGGACGGTTGGCAATGGCTTCAAGTATTGTTTCCTCTGGCAAGTATTTGTAGGCCAGCATGTAGGTTATCTCGTCGAGCACAACCAGATCGTAACTCGGGTCGTCCAGCATGGGACGGGCCACCGCCCAGGTGTCTTGGGCTGCCTTGATGTCGCCTTCCCGGTCCTGAGTGTCCCAGGTAAAACCGGTGCCCATCTGGTAAAAGTCGACCTCCGGACAGTGATTCTTGAGATAAATTTCTTCACCGGACAGCTGCTGCCCTTTGATAAATTGAATGACGCCGACTTTATGGCCGTAGCCCAGTGCCCGCATTACCATGCCAAAGGCTGAACTGGACTTGCCTTTGCCGTTACCGGTTAGCAGAATCGAAACACCGCGCTCTTCGTCAGCGGCTTCAATATTGGAGTCGACTTTGGCCTTTTGTTTCTCCATGGAGGCTTTGTGTCGGGCGTTCTTTTTTTCGTCGTTCATGCTAGTCCTCAATATGGCCTGTTTGCTGGCAATCGAGGGAGGGAATCAGGGAACGCGATAGCGAAATCGAGCAGCCTTTAATGAAGCCCTCCGCCTCATCGGTGCAAAGTCCAGGCAGGTATCGGGCTTACAGTCATTGACTGTATACCGTTGCGGGGGCAGCGGTGGTATCTCACCACACTTCCCATTTAACCCGCCCCTCAGTTAGTCCTGTGGCGGGCACCTGGCATGGGCTGGATTGTGGGCGCGAGCCCGGTCTTTGTCAATCTGAAGGTATCTGAAAGCACTGCATAATGTCGTAGAATGCAAAGCCCATGCGTTGTGAGAAATCGATTGTGACAGTATCAGAAGTTCAGCGAGAACAAGTGGCCAGGCTGTTGGGCCGCAAGCCTCGTGGTTTGGAAGATGTACCTGTCTTGGGACCCGACGGGCAACCCAGGGTGATACGTGTAGCGTCATTGGTAAACGAGAAGCCTTTTCCAACACTATTCTGGTTGGTGGACCCAGACTTGAACTATCGGATCGATGGTGAGGAGGCAAACGGATTGATTGCCCTGATGCAGGCTAAAATCAATGACAGCCTCGAGCTCAAGTCTGCTATGGTTGAAGATCACAAGTGCTACATCGCACTTCGTGACAGTTACATATCTGAAGAAGAGCGAGGGCATATTGAGCGCCTGGGCTTCACCGATGTATTCCAGTTAAAGGGCGTAGGCGGCATCGCAGACTATACTCGCATACGCTGCCTGCATACCTGGTATGCGGCGCATCTAGTGACTGCAAATACAGTGGGCAAGTTGCTGGATGAACATTGGCGACAAAATCTGGACTCGTCTTGTCATTAATGACGCAGGATTTATTGTAATTTGTGGTGATCGCTAACTTATAGGGTGTCTTATGTTTGTTCGCATGTCGGTTGTTGTTTTGCTCGCTTTGGTTCTCGGTGCTTGCGGTGACGCGAGCACGGTTGGCAATGAAGCGGTAAGCCGCAGTCTCAAGCCTGCCGACGCTGAACTGGCCAGTATTTATAACCGCAGCTGTCGCAGTTGTCATACGGTCGCGGGAACGGGGTCCCCGCTCACGGGTGACAAGATTGCATGGGCTCCGCGCATGGAAAAGGGTATCAACACACTGCTGGATAATGTGGTTAATGGCTATGGTGGAATGCCGCCCCTTGGGCTTTGTATGGACTGTGATGCTGACCAGTTCGAGGCGTTGATCGTGTTCATGGCGACAGGGCAATAGCAATGCTGAATCGACGCAACCTGATTTCGGCAATGGGTGGACTCGCATTGGCGAGTCGCTACGGTGTACTTCCTGCAATGGCTGCAGAGAAACGTCGCCTACCATGGCGCAATTGGTCGGGTTCCCAGCAATGTCTGCCTCAGTCGCGTATTGCGCCCGCAAGCCTGGCCGAACTGCAGGAGCTGGTGGCAAGTACCGAGGGAATTATTCGCCCGGTTGGCGCTGGGCATTCCTTCTCTCCTTTGGTTCCAACGGATGACACCCTGGTTTCCTTATCTCGATTGGGTGGCGTGAGTGATGCCGATAGTGCGACGCTGCAGGCCACAATTGGCGGAGGCACACGCTTGGGGGATATAGGGCAGCCGCTGCAAGATGCAGGTCAGGCATTGATTAACATGCCTGACATCGACGAGCAGACGCTCGCAGGCAGTTTGGCGACTGCAACCCATGGTACGGGCGCTGGGTTGGGTTGCATGTCTACCTTTGTAAAGGGTCTACAAATTGTCAACGCCCGCGGCGAACTGGTGGATTGTGATGCGCGCAACAAGCCTGAATTGTTTCAGGCGGCCAAAGTTTCGTTGGGCAGCCTGGGTTTGATCACCCAGGTCCGAATGCAAAGCGTGGAGCCCTATCGACTGCGTCGCGAAACCGTGTGGATGGAATTTGAAGAAATGTTGGAAAATGCCGACAGCATGGCTGACCAGCATCGAAACTTCGAGTTTTACTACGTGCCGTTTTCCGGTATGGGTTTCACCGACGTTCATGACCTCACCGACGAGCCTGTGGGTACCACTGGCAAGAATGACCCCAACGAAGGGGCAATGGAACTTAAGATGCTGCGGGATTGGTTGGAGTGGTCACCCACCCTGCGGCGATTGGTTCTGGGCTCCTATGCCAGCACTATCCCCGATGAGATCACCATTGGTAACTCCTGGAAAAACTATGCCAATGAACGCAACGTGCGTTTCAATGAGATGGAGTATCACCTGCCGCGAGAGTCGGGCTTAAAGGCATTAAGAGAAATCGTTGCAACGCTTGAAAGCAGTCATCATGAGGTGTTTTTCCCCATTGAAGTTCGCTATGTCAAAGGGGACGATATCTGGCTTAGCCCGTTCTATCAGCAGGACTCTATGTCAATCGCGGTACATCGTTACTTTGAAGAGGATTACAAACCCTACTTCAAAACACTGGAACCGATATTTAGAAAATATGGCGGCAGGCCGCATTGGGGAAAACTGAACAGTCTGGGCAGCGCCGACTTCAAGGAATTGTATCCACACTGGAATGACTTCGCTGAGGTGCGTGCCCAAATGGACCCAACAGGACGCTTTCTTAATCCGTACCTGCGTGATTTGTTTATGGGCGAGACCGGCTGATGAAGCGACGTAGCGTGCTGCTTGGAGCGGCCGGATTGGCGGGTGCCGGGTGGTTGCTGCGTCCCACAGATACGGGAGAGAACCACGCGCCGTATTTTCAAGCGCTAAGCGAAGGTCTGGGTCAGCAGGGCAGGGCGGTGCCTACCCTGGTTATAGACCGCACCGCATTGCATGAAAATATAGCGACCTTAAAGCGCCATATTGATGATCGCTTTGCCTATCGTATTGTGGCTAAGTCGCTTCCGTCCCTGCCGCTGCTAGAAGAGGTGATGAAATACTCGGGCAGTAATCGACTGATGTTGTTCAACCAGCCATTTATTAATCAGGTGGCGGTGGCTTTTCCAGAAGCAGATGTTCTACTCGGTAAACCGATGCCCGTCGCTGCGGCAAGAAGTTTTTATGCAGAATATTCGGGTGGGCCGTTCACTGCTTCCCAACAATTACACTGGCTGCTGGATACACCTGAGCGCGTTAAGCAATATGCTGCTCTGGCGTCGGAGTTGGGTGAGACCCTGTCCATTTGTATTGAGCTGGATGTGGGGTTGCACAGAGGTGGAGTCAGTAATGATTCTGACTTTCTTGAGATGTTGACGCTGCTTCAGGATTCGGAGCATTTAAAGTTTCGCGGACTCATGGGTTACGAACCGCACATTGTGAAAGTGCCGGGCAACCCGGAAACCTATCGAGATGCTTCGATGGCTGCTTATAGCCACTATCTTGAACTGGCTCGCAATACTTTGGCCGCGGATTGGCCAGTGGCTCCCATCCTGAATGCAGCGGGGAGCCCTACCTATCAGCTATATGATCGCGGTGACTATCCGTTCAATGAATTGGCAGCGGGTTCGTGCCTGGTGAAGCCTTCTGACTTCGATCTGCCCTCGCTGGAAGATCATATTGCTGCCAGCTACATCGCTGCCCCGGTGCTTAAACGGCTTGAGCAAACACGTATTCCAGGGATTGATCTGGGCACGTTGCAGGCTATGTGGAACCCAAATCGCGAGCGTGCGTTTTTCACCTATGGTGGCTATTGGAAAGCAGAACCGGTCTCTCCCCGAGGCCTGAGTACCAATCCGCTGTACGGTCGTTCAACTAATCAAGAGCTGTTTAATGGTTCCAGCAGTGTTGATCTGCAGCCTGATGACTGGGTGTTTCTGCGCCCTACGCAGAGTGAGTTTGTGTTTTTACAGTTTGGTGATATCGCCGTTTATGAAGCGGGTCGCGTGACCGAACAGTGGCCAGTGTTCATGACCGAGGCCTGAATTTGGGCCTTGCGGTCCCCGCCAGTGCATGTGAGCTTTAACCTGTGCATCCCTGACGAACAAAGAGCCCCGGCGCCAGCGTTGCGCGGCTCAAAGTATCTCAATGAAGCCTATCGGCAGCAATTGATCTTGGGTAATAGTAATACCCTCTAATGCCAAGAGATTATGCCGGTGTTATATTGTCCGCCTTTTTTAGAGGGTTATCCCTCTTAGCTAAAGCCACAGAAAGGTTTATTGAATATGACTGCCAATACAGACGATCTCCGGATTCAGAAAACCAAGGAGCTGATGTCTCCTGAGCAATTAATTGGAGACATTGGTGTTAGTGATGCTGCTGCCTCTGTCGTCGCCAACGCGCGGCGAAGCATACACAACATACTTACTGGCGAAGATGATCGCCTGCTGGTTATCGTGGGCCCCTGTTCTATCCATGACCCGGATGCCGCGCGAGAATATGCAGGAAAATTAAAGGCGGCAGCCGACGCGGTTGCCGACGATGTATTCGTGGTGATGCGAGTGTACTTTGAAAAACCACGCACCACGGTGGGCTGGAAAGGCCTGATAAACGACCCCGATCTGAACAATACATTTCAAATCAGCAAAGGTTTGCACCTCGCGCGGAAGCTTCTCGCTGACCTTGCAGACATGGGGCTGCCGACCGGCACTGAATACCTGGACTTGATCAGCCCGCAGTATTACGCGGACTTGATCTCCTGGGGGGCTATTGGCGCGCGCACTACCGAGAGTCAGACTCATCGGGAACTGGCGTCCGGCCTTTCTTGCCCCGTCGGCTTTAAGAACGCTACAGACGGCGATATTCAGGTCGCTGTCGATGCTATTAACTCAGCCTCACAGCCTCACAACTTCTTATCGGTGACCAAGCAGGGACACTCGGCAATTTTTCAGACTGCTGGCAATGAGGACTGCCATATTATTCTCCGCGGAGGCAGGCACCCTAATTACGATATGTTCTCAGTCGATGACGCCAGTAATATGTTGACTAAGGGAGGCCTGGCCGCACGAATCATGATTGATGCCTCCCATGCCAATAGTCGAAAAATTCCCGCTCGCCAGCTGGATGTAGCCTCAGATATCGCTACACAGGTGGCTCGGGGTAACAACAATATTTTCGGCATAATGCTTGAAAGTAATCTGGTAGAGGGTCGCCAGGACGTAGTGTCGGGGCAGCCACTAACTTACGGGCAGAGTATCACTGACGCTTGCGTTAACTGGGATGATACCCAGTCATTGCTGCTGGAACTGGCCACTGCGGTGCAACTGCGTCGCGGTTAGCGCCTGCGAGCTCGTTCTTTGGCCGCAGTCATTTGGTCCAGGTAAGTCAGCATCTCCATGGTATTCGTATCCGGATCGAGAATCCTTGACTTGTATACATCAAATACCAGTTGCTGTACTTCGGCGTTGTCAGGCCTCGCGTAAAATAGCCAGTCAGTGAGGTGCGATGCAAGCCGAATATCCTGATTAATCAGTTTGCGAGCATAGCTGGCGATTGCCGGGATGTTGCCGCCAGCCAGTTCGATAATCATATTGCCCTGCTGCTCCATAGAGGCGGGGGTCCAGTTTGAGGGAATATCATCCCACCAGCCGGTGTACTTCTTGATCACCATTTTGGAAATGTCGTTGGGGGTGACGTACTGCACGTTAAGGCTGGGGTGCTTGGCCAGGTGCTCCGGTAGTTGTACGGAGCCAAAAATCTGTTCCTTACGCTTGCCTGCGTTGAGTCCATCAATCGTGTGGTCGACGATGTAGTCGAAAGCCTCTGCCAGCGCCAGGAAGTTCTCTTGAATGACTGCAGGTTCAGTAATTTCTTTACCGTGAGCTGGTAGCAGAATTTGTGGATTCAGTGCAGCCATTTCCTTCATAGCCACAGACCATTCTTCGACATGGCGTTGTGAGCGCTTGCCATTCCCTGCGTTGGGGAGGAACCCCTGGTAGTAGTCGGCGCTGGCGAGCGCCTTACGGCCGGGGACCCAAACGTAAAGCTGATCGTCAGTTTCTCCCTTGTGATGTTGCAGTATAAAGGTTTCGTCACCGACTTCGATTTCAAGTCGGTCAGTGAAATAGCGGGTAGGCCATACCAGGTCAGAGGTGGAGGCGGGCAGCTGATCTTCCGGCTGACTCATGTATCTGGCCAGTGAGCCTCGCAGTCGAATATAACGATTGAAGCGAGGTTTGAGTAAATCGTGTGCGATTATCTGCGGTGTTTCTCCGGCTTCTATAATCGCCCAGGTACCGTAAGCGTGATCAACATGTCCATGAGAATATATGACGGTGTGGATGGGCTTGTCTGTTACTGAACGTATGGCATCGAGAACGGCAGGGCCTGCAGGCCCCATGCCGGCATCGACCAACACGACACCTTCCTCGGTGACAAAAAATGCCGCGTTTACGATGGGCATTCGAATCAGGTAGCTGCCAGGGCCGACTTCAACAACATGGGTTTTCTTGCGTACGTCCTCAATGGCAGATTTGGTGCGACCGAACATATTTTGCGCTGCTTCGATTGAGTATTCGCCACCGAAAGAACCGCCTTCCATCAGGCGGCTGATGATTTCGGGGTTTTCTGCTAAAACCATGGTGCGGGTTTTAACGCCGGCTGAATTCCCAACCACTTCAACAGCGGCCGTTCTGGCCTTATTTGCTGTATCCCGAGCGACGGTGGCGATATCAGTATCTGAAAGCAGCATTCCAATCAAAAGTGAGAGGGCGGCCACAAGGCAATAGCTCAACAGATTTTTCACGTAATTCTCCAGAAATTTTCCAGCATTTTATCGGTCAGGTGGGTGTTTGATAAATGGCCATTCGGGCCGAATTATGCCGGCTGGACTGTACCTACAAAAAAGGGCAACCCTGGGGCTGCCCTTCAGTAATCATCCGGCATTATGCCTAGAAATTGTAACGGGCAGTGACACCAATAGTGCGCGCGGCCTGGATGTTGGACTGGGTGTAAGACCCCCCGCTAGCGTCAATATCATAGGAGTCCGGTCCCTGTTCAAAGTTGACTTCATCGGAATCAAGCAGGTTTTTGGCCCAGAGAGAAATGTCCCAGGTGAAGTCACTGCTGCGCAGTCCCGTATAGACATTGATCACCTGCGTGTCTTCGAACGTGGCTCTGGTGTTGCCAATACCTGCTGATGCAGTAGTGTTCTCGCGCTCATCGGTGTATTTGTACAAACCGCGTATGTACCATTCGGTGGATGAGAACGAAACAAAGAACTCCGAGTTGAGGCTGACGGTGAGCTCAGGCTCTCCACCAAGGCTGTCACCGCCAATATCACAAGAGCCTAGAATCTCGCCGGGCTCGCGTTCGTTGCAAGGTGCTTGAGCGCCATCGTCCCATTCGCCTTTGGTGTAGGAAAATGCGCCGCCGGCGATCCAGTTCTCTGTTAGCAAGTACTGGCCTTCCAGCTCTATCCCCCAGATCGACGCATCGCCGTTATAGATGAGCCCGCCTGATATATCCTGCGGTGCGCCATTGTCGTCGATAACTTGCACGCCGCGGACAAAGCCCAGATAGCCATCGAAGTCTTGATAGTAGAGGGCGCCGTTGAGTGTGCCCCGTCCATCCATATAACGCCCTTTAAATCCAATTTCCAGTGAGTCACTGGTTTCTTCATCATGAATTAAGTCGCCCTCGCCGTTGGGGAGGAAAGCAACATTGGGTGTCGGGTTAATCGATGTGCCACTGGGGCGATAGCCTCTGTTATACGCACCGTAAACAGTGGTGTTATCTGTCCATTCGTAGCGCAGCGTCAACGAGCCGGTTACTGCATCTTCCAGTGTTTGCTCAAACTCATCGCTGACTCCCTCAATCGGGAAAGTCTCGGCGATGCCTGCTTCAATCGCTGGGAGGGCCGGAAGAAGGAAGTCTGGTACATAGTTCAAATCGCCGAAAAACACATCTGCTCGTCTGAAAGAATCGTAATCCGTGTAACGTAAGCCTGCTTCCAGACTCACGTTATCTGTCAGGTAAAACGTATTGTGGGTGAACAGCGCCCATTCGGTCCTGTCGACTGGAATGACCCCGAATGAATAGAATGAGATTCCTCCGAAGACTGCTGTATTGGCAAGAAAACTGGTGTCTGTTTGCTGATCGAGGTAAAAGGCGCCCACCATCCAATCCCAGAACTCATTGTCCAGGGACGAAAGTCGGAACTCTTGTGAAAACGCTTCGACCAGCGTGTTTGCGCTCTGGTCGGTGAGGCTTCGTGTGTCTGGAACGTAGTTGGCTCGATCATTTTGTGTGCCCGAAAGCTTGTCACTATCAGTCCAGCCGCTAATAGAGATAAAGTCCAGATCTCCGATAGCCCAATCAACTTGAAGATTGTAGAGGTCGTACTCTAGGTTGCCGTAGTCGTTAGTTTTGCCCAGCGCAGTTGTGTCTTGAGGGTTTAGTGTGGGGCGCTCGCCCAGTGAGTCTGTGCCATTCATTGCTTTGGGGTCTTCGATTTCTCGATCGAAATACTGATAGACAAAAGACGCAGCAAGTTCGTCTGTTACCTGCCACTTGGCGCTCAGGCGCGCAGAGGTGGCTTCCGATTTAGGATCGTCCAGTCCGGTGGTGATATTGTCAACATCGGTGGAATTGTTTTCGTCGTAAACAGCAGCAATTCGTACGCCAAATACGCCATCTACGATTGCCCCGCCCCACGCTGCCTGTGTGTTCAGTCCGTCGTTATCGCCTACAGTCGCCTCAACATAGCCGCTGCTTTCGAGTACATCGGCACCGCGGGTAATCAGGTTAATAGCGCCGCCCGGAGATGTTCTGCCCTGCAGTGTACCCTGTGGACCTCGCAAGACTTCTATTCGCTCCATGTCATACAGTTGGGAAAAGGCAACATCTGTGCGGATTACCTGATCATTCCAAAAAACGCTGACCACGCCGCTCGCTCCCGCTTCTGGATCGAGGCTGATGCCTCGCATCGCGATGGTGCTATTTCGGGCATTGGGAGATAACAGGCTCAATCCTGCGGTTTGCTCTTCTATGTCACCAAAAGCCAGCGAGTTGTACTTCTCCAAATCTTCGCCAGTGACTACGTTAACGGTGCCTGAAATTTCCTGAATGGTGGCTGCGCGTTTTGTCGCCGTTACAATGACTTCTTCAAGCACAAGTTGCTGGGCGATGCTGGGGAATGCAATCGCAGCCAGTGCACTGGCGAGTAATGTTCTTTTTACGGAGTGAGTGTTAAGCATTGTCTACCTCGGGCAGATTAGCCAGCAAACGTTATGTGCGGTTATCGCTTGCTCGCAGTTAATTATTTTTAGTTCAGTCACCATCCGCTGCGAGGGTGGTGTCATGGTCGCAGTATATCTCGACGGTACAACAATAAGAGGAGCCAGCCAGCTTAATAATGACCAAATCGGTCAAAACAGGTTACCTTAACTT
>ENA-UZWW01017511-UZWW01017511.1-metagenome-genome-assembly--contig:-Day-5--50m-contig-17511_pt1 | contig 10118 bp, 10 predicted proteins | sample MGYA00260348_ERZ794908 | MGnify/ENA metagenome assembly ERZ794908
TCCACGCGCTCGAGAGTTGCTCCCGGTGGCGTGCCTGATCGAACCCACACCCGGTAGGAGTGCACCGATGACCCGCATGACCCCCAGCGAGGCCTTCGTCGAGACGATGGTGGCCAATGACGTCACCACCACGTTCGGAATCATGGGCTCGGCGTTCATGGACGCCATGGACATCTTCGCTCCGGCCGGCATCCGTCTGGTGCCTGTCGTACACGAGCAGGGTGCTGCCCACATGGCCGACGGCTATGCCCGGGTCAGCGGTCGCCACGGGGTGGTCATCGGCCAAAATGGCCCCGGCGTCTCCAATTGCGTGACGGCCATCGCTGCGGCCTTTTGGGCCCACAGCCCGGTGGTCATGATCACCCCGGAGACCGGGACCATGGGCCAGGGCCTAGGAGGCTTCCAGGAGGCCAACCAACTCCCGATGTTCCAGGAGTTCGTCAAGTACCAGGGTCACATTGCCAATGAGAATCGTATGGCCGAGATCACCGCCCGCTGCTTCGACCGGGCCATGTCTGAGATCGGTCCCACCCAGCTGAACATCCCCCGCGACCGCTTCTACGGCGACATCGACGTGGAGATCGCCGAGCCGATGGTGCTCGACCGCGGTCCCGGCGGCGACGACAGCCTCAACGCGGCGACCGACATGCTGGCCGAGGCCAAGTTCCCGGTGATGGTTTCGGGCGGCGGTGTGATCATGGGCGACGCCATGGCCGAGGCCATTGCCCTGGCCGAGCGGCTCGGCTGCCCGGTGGTCAACAGCTACCTGCACAACGATTCGTTCCCGGCCAGCCATCCGCAGTGGTGCGGCCCGCTGGGCTACCAGGGCTCCAAGGCGGCCATGAAGCTGATCGCCCAGGCCGACGTCGTCCTGGCCCTGGGCACCCGCCTCGGCCCGTTCGGCACCCTGCCCCAGCACGACATGGACTACTGGCCCAAGGACGCCAAGATCATCCAGGTCGACGCCGACCACAAGATGCTCGGCCTGGTCAAGAAGATCTCCGTGGGTATCTGCGGCGACGCCGGTGCGGCCGCCGTGGCCCTCACCGACCGTCTGGCCGACCGCACCCTGGCCTGCGACTCCACGACCGCCGAGCGTGCCCAGCGCATGGCCGACGAGAAGGCCGACTGGGAAGCCGAGCTGGACGACTGGACGCACGAGACCGACGACTTCAGCATCGACATGATCAAGGAGGCCGTCCAGGAGAAGGACAACTGGATGCACCCCCGCCAGGTCCTGCGCGAGCTGGAGAAGGCCATGCCGGCCCGGGTCATGGTGTCCACCGACATCGGCAACATCAACTCGGTGGCCAACAGCTACCTTCGCTTCGAGGAGCCCCGCTCCTTCTTCGCCGCCATGAGCTGGGGCAACTGCGGCTACGCCCTGCCCACCATCATCGGCGCCAAGGCCGCCGCCCCCGACCGTCCCGCCGTCTCGTACGCCGGCGACGGCGCGTGGGCCATGAGCATGGTCGAGACGATGACCGCCGTGCGCCACGACATCCCGGTCACCGCGGTGGTCTTCCACAACCGCCAGTGGGGTGCCGAGAAGAAGAACCAGGTCGACTTCTACGGTCACCGGTTCGTGGCCGGCGAGTTGGACGGCGAGGAGAACTACGCCGAGATCGCCCGGGCCATGGGTGCCGAGGGCGTCCGGGTGAACCAGTTGGAGGACGTCGGTCCCGCACTGACGGCCGCCATCGACGCCCAGATGAACGACGGGAAGACCACGGTCATCGAGGTCATGTGCACCAAGGAGCTGGGTGACCCGTTCCGCAAGGACGCCCTGTCCACGCCGGTGCGTCACCTCGACAAGTACGCCGACTTCGTCTGATCGACGGCCCGGGCCGTCCCGGCTATGGCGTCAGTCGGATGCCTGAGCCGGAGTGTGGGACACGTCGTCGGGCCCGAGGGATCGGGTCCAGGCCGCGAACTCCAGTTGGATGCCGTCCGGGTCCATGAAATAGATCGACCGCACGAACACCGTGCTGTCGGGTCCGTCGGGTCGGGAGGCCACGCCCCACACGGAATCGTCGTGGTTCATGACCTCGGTGCAGGCCACGCCCGCATCGCGTAGGCGCTGGACGTAGCCGTCGATGTCGTCGGGGTCGACGTCGAAGGCCACGTGGTTCATCGAGCCGTGGGCCGTCCGGAAGTCGCCCTCACCGGGCATGGCGGCCGGCGAAGCCACCCCGGGAGCAGCGGGTGGCGAATCGGCGAACCAGAAGAAGGCGATCGAGTCGCCGTTGCCGCAGTCGAAGAAGAAGTGCTGGCCACCGCCGCTTCCCTGCTCGCCCCCGCCCAACTCGATGGTCTTGATCAGCGGCATGCCCAGGACGCCCTCGTAGAAGGCCATGGTGGCCGCCATGTCGCGACACACCAGAGCCAGGTGGTTGACGCCGCGTACCCGGAATCCGTCGCTCATGGGGACAGGGTCCCATCTCCGACGGGGGTGAAACGCACGCCGAGCGACTTGGGGCTGTTCAGGAAGGTGGAGTGGGCCCGCTGGGCCGGGACCACCACCTCGATGTCGGGCAGGCGGGTCAACAACTCGCGCAGCATGACCTCGATCTGGAGGCGGCCGATGCGGGCCCCGAGGCAGAAATGGGGTCCGAACCCGAAGGCCACGTGATGGTTGGGCGATCGGGTGGGGTCGAAGGTGAACGGGTCGTCGAAGATCGCCTCGTCCCGGTTGGCCGATGGATACCAGAGGATGACCTTGTCGCCCCGGCGCATGTGGGCCCCGTTCAGCTCGACGTCGCGGGTCGCCGTCCGACGGAAGTGGAGGACCGGGTTGGTGCAGCGCAGCGATTCCTCGATGAAGCCGGGCAGTCGGGCGTCCAGGTCGGCGACCAGCCACGCCCGCTGTTCGGGATGGGCGGCCAGCATCTCCATGGCCCCGGTGAGCGACGAGCGGGTCGTCTCGTTGCCGGCGATGAGCAGCAGGAACCACAGCAGGATGATCTTCTCGTCGTCCAACGGCACGCCGTCGACCTCGCTGGCGATGAACGTCGACACCAGGCCGTGGTCGGGGCGGGCCCGCTTGTCGGCGATGACCTGTCGGCCGTAGGCGAACAGTTCGTCCTTGGCGGTGAGGAAGTCCCGTACCGATCCCCCGAACTCGGGGTCGTGGTTGCCGATGATCCGGTTGGACCAGTCGTAGAAGAGGCGACGGTCGGCTTCGTCGACACCCAGCAGGTGGGACAGCGTCAACAGGGGCAGCTCCGAGGCGATGGACTCCACGAAGTCGACCTCGCCGAGGGGCGCCACCTCGTCGACGATGGCCTCGGCGTACCGCTCGATGACGGCGCCGAGATCCCGGGTCACCCGGGGGCCGAACGGGGCCCGGATGGATGCCCGGAAGGCGGAATGGTCGGGCGGGTCCATGCCCATGAGGTTGAGGCGGGTCTCGTCGAGCACCACCCCACCGATGTCGGCTCCGGTGAAGCCCCCCAACCACGACGAGAACACGTCGGGCTGCATGGACACCGCCTGGATCTCGGCATGGGTGGTGATGCACCAGAAGCCGGGCCCGGCGTGGCCGCCCTCGCGGCGGGGGCGTTCGTCGTGCCACGCCACCGGGGCGTCGCGACGCAACACGCCGAAGGCCTCATCAGGCATCCCAGCGGCGAAGGTGGCCGGATCCCAGAAGTCGACGTCGACATGGTCCGAGACCAACGGCCCTCGACTCTGGTTTTCCGCTCCGGCCATGGGCGCACCCTAGATGCCTTCGGAAATCGGCCGGGCTGTCAGAATCGCTCCCGTGTCGGACTCCGTTGAACGCCATCCTGAACTGCAGCTCGTCGACCTGACCGATCGGGTGGTGGTGGTGACCGGCGGGAGCCGGGGACTGGGTCGGGCCATGGTCGAGGCGTTCGCCCGGTGCGGGGCCGACGTGGTGGTGGCCAGCCGCAAGCTCGAGAACTGCGTGGCGCTGGCCGACGAGGTGGCCGGGTCGACGGGTCGGCGCACCCTGCCGGTGGCCTGCCACGTCGGCGACTGGGACCAGTGCGATGCCCTGGTGGAGGCAACCTACGAGGCCTTCGGTCGATGCGACGTGCTGGTCAACAACGCCGGGAGCTCGCCGCTCTACCCGTCGCTGGCCGAGGTCACTCCCGAGCTCTTCGACAAGACGATCGCCGTGAACCTGCGGGGCACCTTCCGCCTTTCGGCCGCCTTCGGCACCCGGATGGTGGCCGACGGCGGTGGGAGCATCGTCAACGTGAGCTCGATTTCGGCCTCGGCCCCCACGGCCATCGAGGCCATCTACGGGGCGGCCAAGGCCGGCGTGCACTCGTTGACCGAGTCGTTCGCCCGGGCCTACGGACCGACCGTGCGGGTCAACTGCCTGCAGCCTGGTCCGTTCCTGACCGACATCTCCACCCACTGGCCCGAGAGTGCTCACGAGGGATTCCGCCGCCGGCTCGCTCTGGAGCGGGCCGGCGAGGCCCACGAGATCGTGGGTGCTGCGCTCTACCTGGCGTCCGACGCCTCCTCGTTCACCACCGGCTCGGTCATCAAGGTGGACGGCGGCGCGGTGTACGGCACCGGTTGACCGGTCCGCGGAGGCTGGCCCCGCGGGTCGGCCCTGAGGGGCTGTCCTACGATGCGGCGATGTCTGAGGTCTCCTCGCCGGAAGCACGGCTGGTCGACGAGTTGCGGGGCGTGCTCGGCGCCGGGGGATGGCTGGACCCTTCAGACGCCCCGCAGCTGACCGTCGACTACCGGGGGGTGTTCTCCGGGACGCCGCTGCTGGTGGCCCGACCCGATTCGGTGGAGGTCGTGCAGGCCGTGGTCCGAGCGTGTGCGGCGGCCGGGGTGGCCATTGTCAGCCAGGGGGGCCACACGTCGTTGTCGGGCGGTTCGGTGCCCACCGCGGACCGTCCGTCGATCCTGTTGTCGACGTCGCGGATGAACCGGATCGTGTCGGTCGATCCAGCCCGTTTCACCGTCACCGCCGAGGCGGGCTGCACCATCGAACAGGTCCAGCAGGCGGCGGCCGCCGAGGGCCTCGAGCTGGGTATGGACTGGGGCGCCCGGGGCACGGCCACGGTGGGTGGGGCGGTCTCGACCAACGCCGGCGGCCTGAACGTGCTGCGCTACGGGCCGACCCGGGACAGCGTGCTGGGCCTGGAGGCCGTGCTGGCCGACGGTGAGGTGTTCGACGGGCTGCGGGCGCTACGCAAGGACAACACCGGGTACGACCTCAAGCACCTGTTCATCGGCGGAGAGGGGTCGCTCGGGGTGGTCACCCGGGCGGTGCTGCGGCTCCACCCCCGACAGGACCACCACCGCACGATGTTCGCCGCGCTGTCCGACCTCGATGCCGTGCACGAGCTGTTCGCCATGGCCGTCGCCCGGGACCACGGTGGCCTCACGGCCTTCGAGTTGGTTCCCGAGACCGGTGTGGCCGGCACCATCGACACGTTCGGGGTGGTCCGGCCGCTGGCCACGGTGGCCGAGTGGTACCTGTTGGCCCGATTCTCCGGGACCTCGCCGATGGATGACACGGCAACCGGCTTCCTGTCCGATGCGGTCGATGCCGGTCTGGTGTTGGACGCCACGGTGGCGGTGACCACAGCCCAGGAGGAGAACCTCTGGCTGATGCGCGACGAACTCCCGCCGGAGACCCTGTTCGACGCCAAGGGGGCCAAGTTCGACGCCGCGGTGCCCATTGACCGGGTGGCCGAGTTTCAGCGGGCCGCCGAGGCGGTGACCGCGGAGATGTGTGGCGACGATGCCGTCGTCTACTCGTTCGGCCATCTGGGCGACGGCAACCTGCACCTCTACGTGGTTCCCACCCTCGAAAGGGGCAGCCGGATGGAGCCCGGTCTGGCCGCCGCTGTCACCAACGCCATCGACGAGTTGCTGTGGAGCATGGGTGGCACGGTGAGCGCCGAGCACGGCGTGGGCCAGGACCTCCTGGACCGGGTGGGTCGCCAGAAGTCGGCTGTCGAACTGGACATGATGCGCCGGGTCAAGTCGGCGCTCGATCCCGACGACCTGTTCAATCCGGGGCGGGGTGCGCACTGCGCGCCGGTCGAGCCGACCGCCGGCCAACCGATGAAGAAGGAGACGCCATGACCGTGGGACGACCGAGGGCCACGGTGGCCGCCATGGCCCCGTACCGACCGGGGAAGTCGGTGGCCATGGCCGCCGACGAGCACGGCCTCGACGCGGCCGACGCGGCCGATGCGGTGAAGTTGTCGTCCAACGAGAACCCGTACCCGCCGGTGGCCTCGGTCGTCGAGGCAGTGGCTGCGGCGGCTGGCGAGGTGAACCGCTACGGCGACCACGGGGCGACCGAGCTTCGCCATGCCCTGGCCGGATGGCTGGGCGTCGACGTCGCACAGGTGGTCACGGGCTGTGGGTCGGTCGGCCTGCTCCAGCAGCTCTTCCTGTCCTATGTGGATCCCGGTGACGAGGTGGTCTATCCGTGGCCGTCGTTCGAGGCCTACCCGGTGGACGTCCGGATCACCGCGGGCGTCGAGGTGGCGGTGCCCCTGGTCGACCACGCCTTCGACCTGGAGGCCGTGGCGGCCGCCGTGACGCCGCGCACCAAGTTGGTGGTGCTGGCCAACCCCAACAATCCGACGGGCACCGCCGTGCACGTCGACGAGATCCGAACCCTGGTCGAGCGGGTGCCCGACGACGTGCTGGTGGTCGTGGACGAGGCGTACCGGGAGTTCGTGACCGTCGATCTGGGGGATCCGGTCACCGATCTGGTGCCCGACCATCCCAACGTGGTGGTGCTGCGCACGTTCTCCAAGGCCTACGGGCTGGCTGCCCTGCGGACGGGCTACGGCGTGGCCGACCCGTCGGTGGCCGAACAGGTCGACAAGGTGCTGATCCCGTTCGCCGTGAACCACCTGGCCCAGAAGGGCTCGCTGGCCGCCATTGCCGCCCGCGACGAGGTGCAGGTCGTGATCGACCGACTCACCGCCGAGCGCGACCGGGTGGTGGTCGCCCTCCGGGACGGCGGCTGGGAGGTGCCCGACGCCCACGCCAACTTCGTGTGGCTACCCCTCGGGGGTCGGACCGACGAGGTCTTCCCGGAGTTGGAGCGACAGGGCGTGGTGGTGCGGCCGTTCCCCGGGGTGGGGATCCGGGTCACCATCGGGACGCCGGCCGAGAACGACCGCTTCCTGGCCGCCCTGGCCCGTCTCTGAGGGGAATCAGCAGCAGTCCAGGAGGGATGCCGCGTCGGCCAACGCTGCGGGGTGGGCCTGGTACCAGATCCAGCGGCCGCGGCGTTCCCGGGTGACCAGGCCGCCCTCGTGGAGGACCTTCAGGTGGTGGCTGACCGTGGGCTGGGACCGGTTGACGAGTTCGACCACGTCACAGGCACAGGTGCCGCCGGGCGCCGACGCGATGAGGCTGAACAGGCGGAGGCGGACCGGGTCGGCTAGCACGGCGAACACCTCGGCCAGCCGGGTGGCGGCCGGCTCTGAAAGCGCTGACTGGGTCAGCGGCGGGCAGCAGGCGGTCTCGACGGTTGCGTTCATATAGATGAAAGTCTATATTGATAAACATCGATCTACAAGCACCGTTCGTACCGGTGCCCGACGAAGGAGACGAACCATGGGGCGACTGCAGCTGGCCATCGACGTGGGTGACCTCGACGAGGCCATCGACTTCTACACCCGTCTGTTCTCCACTCCGCCGGCCAAGGTGAAGGAGGGCTACGCCAACTTCGCCATCGCCGACCCGCCCCTGAAGCTGGTGCTGTTCGAGAAGCCGGGCGCCGGTGGCTCGCTCAACCATCTGGGCGTGGAGGTCGAGACGGCCGCCGAGGTTGTGGCCGCCGAGGCCCGCATCGCCGACGAGGGCCTGGACACCACCGGGGTGGGCGACGCCCTCTGCTGTTTCGCCGACAAGACCGAGACCTGGGTCGAGGCGCCGGACGACGTGCGTTGGGAGTGGTACGTCAAGACCGGTGACAACGAACAGTTCGCCGACGTGCAGTTGGGCTCGGCCGCCGGAGGATCGGTCGCCGACTGCTGCGCCTGACCGGATCCGCTGGCCGGGTCAGGTCCCCTTCAGCGTTCCGCCCTCCACGGGCAGGCCGGTCCCGGTGACGTAGTTGGCGGTCTCCGAGCAGAGGAAGGCCACGATCCGTCCGAAGTCAGCCGGGTCGCCGATTCGGCCCATCGGGTGTCCGGAGGCCGCGTCGTCCAGGTCGTCATAGAGGTCGCGCAGGCGACCGGTGGCGTGCAGCCCCGGCTGGACCGAGTTGACGGTCACCCCGTCGCCCGCCACCTCGGTGGCCGTGGTCTTGAGGAACGCCGTCAGGCCGGCCCGGGCCGTGTTGGAAAGCATCAACGAGGGCGACGGTTCGCGCACGGTGGCCGACGTGATGGCCACCACCCGACCCCAGCGGCGTTCCTGCATGGGCGGGATCAGTGCCCGGCACATCCGGACGTGGGCCAGCAGGTTGAGCTGCAGGGCGTCGGGGTACCGGTCGAGGTCGGTCGAGGCGAAGGTGCCGGGGGGCGGGCCGCCGGCGTTGGCCACCAGGATGTCGACGTGGCCGAGAGCGGCCACCACCTCCTCCAGCATGGCGTCGATCGACCCGTCGTCGGCCAGGTCGGCGGTGACGGCCACCGGATCACCGTCCACGGTGGCTGCCGCGGTGGCCAACTTCTCGGCTGACCGCGACACCAGGGCCACCCGGACCCCCTCGGCGGCCAGGGCCCGGGCCGAGGCCAGCCCCAACCCTGTCGAGGCGCCGGTGACCAGCGCGGTACGTCCAGTGATCCCCAGGTCCATGGGCGGACGGTAGTCGTACCGTGGATCTGCATCGTCCCGACCGGCTCCGGGCTGGCAGGCTGTCGGCCATGCGTGATTCGGAGGGACTCAGCTGGTGGTTGTTCGTGGCCTGTGCCCTGTTCTTCACCGCCGGATCGATCCGGGCCGGTGACGCGCTCTTCGTGATCGGATCGCTGCTCTTTCTGGCGGCCTGCGTCCTGTTCCTGGCCGGGAGGGACCGACCTGACGGGCCCGACCGGTCCGAACGCCGATGAGCCGGACGGGTGGTGAGCTGCTGGTCGACTGCCTGTTGGCCCAGGGGGTCGACACGGCCTTCGGGGTCCCCGGCGAGAGTTACCTCGCCGTGCTGGACGCCCTCCACGACGTGGACGACCGGCTCCGGTACGTGCCGTGTCGGCAGGAGGGGGGCGCGGCCTACATGGCCGAGGCGTGGGCCCGTCTGAACCGCCGGGTCGGGGTGTGCTTCGTGACCCGTGGTCCCGGCGCCACCAACGCCTCGATCGGGATCCACACCGCCGATCAGGGTTCGACGCCCATGGTCCTGTTCATCGGCCAGGTGGGTCGGCCCCATCGTGGCCTGGAGGCCTTCCAAGAGGTGGAGTACACGTCGTTCTTCGACGATCTGGCCAAGTGGGTGGTCGAGGTGGACGATGCCGACGATCTTCCCCGGGTGATCGACGCGGCGTTCACCGTGGCGGCCACCGGACGGCCCGGGCCGGTGGTGGTGGCCCTCCCTGAAGACGTGCTGCGCGACCGGACCACGGCCGACCCCGGTCCGCCGGTGGCGGTGGTCGAACAGGAGCCCACGGCCGACGAGGTGGCAGCCGTCCGGTCGATGCTGGCCGAAGCAGAGCGTCCGGTGCTCCTGGTCGGGGGTGGGGGCTGGACGGTCGACGGACTGGCCGCGTTGGACGAGTTGGCCCGGGCCGAAGACCTGCCGGTGGTCGTCTCCTTCCGGCGCCACGACCTGTTCGACAACACCGACGGGCGCTACTGCGGCGAGGCGGGGGTGGGGATGCCGCCCGCCGTGCGCGAGACCCTGGAGCAGGCCGACGTGGTTCTGGCCCTGAACTGCCGGTTCGGCGAGATGACGACCGGCGTCTACACCCTTTTCGGAACGGATGGCCGGGCCAACGACCAGCGGATCGTGCACGTGCACCCGTCGGTCTACGAGTTCGGCAAGGTCGTGCAGCCGGCGGCCAACGTGCAGGCCGGACCCAACGCCATGGCTCGTGCCCTGGCGGCGTCGGCGCCTCCGGACGAAGGTGCTCGATGGGCCGAGTGGCGGGCTGGACGACGGACTGCCTTCGAGGCCACGCTGGACTGTCCGCCGCAACTGGGCGACCTGG
>ENA-UZWW01007999-UZWW01007999.1-metagenome-genome-assembly--contig:-Day-5--50m-contig-7999_pt1 | contig 10107 bp, 8 predicted proteins | sample MGYA00260348_ERZ794908 | MGnify/ENA metagenome assembly ERZ794908
AGGTTAGTTCTATCATTAGAGGGTGAGTGATAATGAGTGACAGTGTTGTGGTGGGTCTTCCAATAATGTCACACAGTATGATCCCTAAGAGACTGCCGGTAGTTGTCACAATAAATCGCTTGCTTGCAATAGCTTAAAAACTGGTTTTCATGAAACAAATAGCGCCCATCTATGTAAGCTCGGCCACCGTTGCTAGGCTGCTAGAATCGCCTGCGACAGTGGCTGCTTCGACTCCAAATGGGTGACTTTATGTATCAGGTTTATGGCCCATCACGTCAACTGCTGAGCCACGAAATCAAGCACCGCTCTAACCCTGTGGCTGGCCTTGAATTCGTTATGGTTGATTACAGTGCCACTTATCAGTAGCGCCTTCATTACTGCAGGTTGATAGGCATGGCAAATATCGTGATCAAGGCGGTTATCAGTTTGGGGTTAAATTTTTCCATGTGACCACACATAGAGCAGCAGCTTAGTGAGTTTCTAGGGGTTAGATGCACCCTAAATGGATAATGTTAAAAATAGGCATTACCCAAGATTTCTGGATTGTCATAAGTTTCCTGACTAGTCCCTACGAACACGGTTTCCCCTGTACGCATAACCACGGCAGTATCAGCAATAGACAAGGCTACCTCGGTAAATTGTTCTACCAAGATTACCCCTACGCCTTGTTGAACCAGCTTTTTAATTGTAGCTACTAAACGATTAACAATCAGTGGCGCAAGCCCCAATGACATTTCATCTATTACTAGGTAATTTGGCTGGGCCATGATGCCATGACCAATGGCTACCATTTGTTGTTGCCCACCAGACAAGCTGCCAGCTAATTGCTGCCTTCGTTCCTGTAATTCAGGGAAAAGTTCATATACTTTACCAAGGGCATCAGTAACTTCATTAGACGACAGGTTGGACGCTGCAGCTTTAAGGTTGTCTTCCACACTCAGTTTAGTCAGTACTCTATGGCCCTCTGGTATAACAGCAACACCAGCTCGACGGATCTGATCAGGCGCCTTATTGGTTAGCAACTGGCCATTTACGTTGATACTTCCTTGAGTGACTTGCAGCATACCCGCAATAGCCAATGCCAGTTCTGATTTTCCGGCACCATTAGCCCCCAATACAGCTGTCACTTTACCTGGTGATACTTCAATAGAAGCGTTTCTTACTACCTTTTTTCCATGGGAGATGACACTAATATTTTCAACATTCAAGCTCATCCATCTACCTCCTCTATACCCAGATATGCTGACCGGACCTTTGGATCGCTCAGAATGTTTCTTGTAGGGCCAAAGGCAATACGCTTACCAAAGTCCAATACCAATGTTTCCTGGCAGACCTGAGAGATTAAATCAACATCGTGGTCGATCAACAGCGTATTGGCACCGGTGAGGCTATGAACAACAGAAATTAATTCTCCAAGGGCATGGGTTTCGCTGCTAGACAAACCACCACCGGGCTCATCAAACATAATTATTTTAGGGCTGGCAATTAGGCAGCGGGCTATATCTACCATACGCCTTTCGTAATTATTAAGTTGTGCGGCCATAGTGAAACGTTTGTCTTGAAGACCTGTTGCCTCTAAAGCATGGTCTGCACTTAAGCCTGTCTTTATAGTTGAGCGTGGTTGAGTATCCAAAATAACCTTTAAATTATCCAATACGGTCAAATCATCCGCAATTTGTTCTTTCTGGAACGATCTTCTCAATCCCCATCGTGAACGTTTATATGCGGGCAATTGACCTATTTCCTCCTCCATATACTGGATGCTTCCACTACAGGGGAGGAAGCCAGATATGACGTTTATGGTAGTGGTTTTACCAGCACCATTAGGCCCAATAATGCCTGATACAGGAGCAGTAAATTTCACACTCACATTATCGAGAGCAACAACACCACCAAAATGCATACTTAAATTGGATAGTTCAATCATGCTTGCCCCTTAATTTTGCTAGCAAATCATTTAGTTGTCCGGCAATGCCCTGAGGGGCAGTAATAATGGAGTGCATTAGGGCAGCACCAAATATAATTAAAGCTAAATCAGGGTCCAATGACCAATTATTGAACAAAGCTGGTAGAACTCGTAATAATAAGGCCGCAATGACAACGCCGTACCAATAACGCACACCGCCTACTACTGCCAAAGCAAATAGTAAAATAGACTCAGATGCTCTGAAGGTTGACGCATCCAATAATCCCAAAGATCCTGCTAAGAAGGCTCCAGCCAAACCAGCTAAAGCACCTGACAAACCGAAGCCCCAAGCCTTGTAATAAGTAACATTAACACCTGATGCTAGGGCAGCAGCTTCTGAGCGTCTGATCATGGCCCAAGCTCGCCCTGGCGCGGAGCTCAAATGCAGTCTAATAATGGCAAAACCTAAAGCTACAAAGGTAATTAAATAACGCAGGTAAGCGCTGTCACTTTGCGCTATCTCAGGTCGCCGAAAGGGAGCCGCAACGGAAGGCATTACCCCCCAAAAACCTTCACCGCCGTTTGGAAATCGAAAAGTTGCAAAAATGACCTCCAAACCGCCAGCTGCCATTAGTGTGATCAGAGCCAAATAAAGGCCTCGCATGCGGAGGGCAGGCAGAGCCAAGATCCAACCAAACACCATGGTAACAACTACTGCAACCATCAAGTTCAATTCAAACGGCAATAAATAAGCATGGTTCATGCGTAACATAACCCACCCGCCTACTCCCATTAAGGCTACCTGTCCCAACGACACCATGCCCAAGCGTGCATATAAAAATGCTACACCAGTAATTGCAATTACAAAACAACTGGTAGAAGTGAGAATACTTAACCACTGACCGCTACCAATAGATGGCAGGGAGATAGATGCGGCAAGAAAAGCAATCAAACCTAACCAGACTTGTCTAGAAATAGTCATAATCAATCCCGTGCAAATACCAACGGGCGTCCACCTTGCATCAGAAATAATGCAATGGCAGCAATAACAAACGGTGCCACTGGGCGGATGCTCTTCAACGTCGGTGATAGGGTTAACAGTGATTCAATAATCCCCATAGTGAAACCACCCACAAGGACACCGACCAAACTTTCCAATTTGCCGCAAATAGCTGCAGCAATTGAAGGTATGACCATAAAGGTGATCACGAATGGCTCTAGCCTCACTAAATCGCCAAACATTAAACCAGTAAACCCAGCAATTACTCCAGATATGCCCCAGGCAATAGTTTCAACACGAACAATGCGGATACCAATCAGAGCTGCAAGTTGTCTGTCATTGGCAAGAGAGCGCATTTGCAAACCGACGCGGGTACGGTCTAAGTACAGCCATATAACAATGACTATAAAAATAGCCGTACCAATAACGATCATTCGTGTTACGGTAAATCGCAAATCCAAAATGATCGCTGCCATCTGATCCGTTGGTAAAGAGAATTTGCGTACATCATCTTCCCAAATAAAAGCAGTAATACCCAATACAACTAAGGCATAACCAAGGGTGGCTACGGTCTTCACTACAGGATCCCGGTGTGCTAGGCCAGGGGCTATTAAGCGACCAAATATAAGGGAAACCATGGTTGCCAGAACGAGTGCAGCCAGCCATGTAAGGGAGGGTGCAACACCCCAATGACCTAATTGCCAGGCCACCATTACGCCTAATGCACCTATTGCACCATTAGCTAGATTGAGAACACCGGTTGCTCGATATAGCACCACTAGCCCAATGCCCCCAAGTGAGTAGAGCGCACCTACAGCTAAGCCTGATACCAGAAACAATCCACTTATGCGAAAAGGCGTTTTTCCGGCCACTAAAATAAACACAGCTAGGGCAGCAAGTACCAACCAAAGCAAAGGTAAAAACCGCTTCATATTGTTATCCAGTGGACTAATATACGGCCCTTTTTACAAAGGCCGTATAACAGTTGAGATAATAGAATTAACGTAGACCTAAAGCCTTTTCTGTAGAGAAAAGTGGTTCGAAATATGGGCCCTCATATTCGAAGCAGTCACGAACCACCTCGAAGTTACCATTTTTGTTAACTACTACAATGCCTGCGTGATTGGGCATATGACGGTCCGCTTCGCCTACATAGTAAGGGCCACACATTAGATCTGAGCGCTTGTCATTGATAGCTTTGATCGAATCACTCACAGCATTACGGTCATCCAGTTGCTCTGCATCCATACTTAATAAGGTTTCTACAAAGATCTTGGCAGAAAGATAACCAGACTGACTAAAGGTATCACGAGGATCGTTCTCGTCAGCATAGGCGTCCATAACGGCTTTCCAATTTAGGTTATCAATACCTTGGCCATCCAGCGAAGTTAGTTCAGCGCTAACAAATATTTTGCCATCCCAGTATTCACCCAAAGCGGCGGGCACAGACATATCGTACAGGGGTGTTGAAGATGTCCATGAATAAACCGCAGCCAAATCCTGTTCTTGAGCAGCGCCAAGGAACGCAATCCCCAAGCCGGCTGGTAGATTTACCAAAATGGAGTCTGCACCTGAGGCGACCGCTTCCAGCAAACCAGAATTAACATCCGGAGCTGCAGGGTTGAGTAGTACACTTGAACCTGTCAAACCTTTAGATGTCATGTAGCTTTCCACCGCCCCGCAAGACCAGTTACCTACAGATGGAATGGCAAGTCCAATACACGAAATATTTTGTGCATTCAGTTCTTCAACTGCATACATAGCCGCACCAATAGAGGAAGCTAATGGACCTTGGTTGGTAGACACAATGTTCGAGCTCTCAAAACACTCAGAAACTGCACAGGCAGAGGCCATGGCCATAATGCCATTTTCTTTGTAGGTTGGAGCATTGACACTCATTTCGACAAAGGAGCCATTACCAACCATAGCAACAACATTCTCATCTTCAATCAGCTTGGCCGCCGCTTGAGCGGCCAATTCAGGGTTCCACTGATCATTTTCTACCAAGTATTGAATTGGGCGACCATTGATACCACCATTTTCATTAACACAATCGAAATATGCAGAGGCAGCATCAGTAGCAGAAGAGAAATCTCCTGGTGCGGCATTACCGTGAATGCCACCTACTTTAATAGGTGATCCGGTCGCTTTTATACCTGTCTTAGCCCCACATTCAGGTGCCGCTTGAGCGACTGCAGGCAAAGCCAGTAATATGGATGCCACTAAGCTAAAATAGTAGGTTATAGTTTTCATTATATTTATTCTCCGGTAGTTATTACAAATTGGATTCTTCGCCATTAATAAATCGAGCTGCACGCTCAGCAATCATCATTGTTGGTGCATTGGTATTGCCGGAAACAAGAGTCGGTATGACTGACGCATCGGCTACCCGCAAACCATGTAAGCCCTTAACTCGTAGTTCACTATCAACCACTGCCATAGGATCTGAATCAGGACCCATCTTTGCCGTACCCACTGGGTGGAATACGGTCTTGGCCGTTTGGCGGATAAAATCGCGAATTTTGTCATCGTCTTGCAATGCATCTGGACTAGGGTAAGCAAATTTGGTTACCATCTTCTGCAATTCTGGTGCTTGGAATATCTCAATGGCTTTTTTTACTCCGCGAACCAGAATTTCTAAATCATTTGGATCTTCTAGGCTGCCAGCGTTAAACAACGCCGGGTCTTGGGCATTGGCCGAGCGAAGCTTTACTGAACCTCGGGATTTAGGTCTCAAGAAACAGGGGTTTATAGATAAACCATGGGCTTCTAGAGGTTGACGATCTACCCAACCAACCATGAAAGGCAGTACGTGGAACTGCAGATCAGGCCGCTCATCGCCACTCACATTGATAAAACCTCCACTTTCCACGACGTTGGATGTTAATAAACCAGTTTTATACATCAGATACTGAAGCATGTGTTTGGCTGCTGTTAAACCTTTATCCTGACGGTAGAAGGAAATCGGATTCTTGCTGTAGCATTGAACATTGACTTCTAAATGGTCTTGGTAATTTTCACCGACACCTGGTAAGTCAGCTTTTACTTCTATGCCAAGACTTTCTAGGTGGGACTTTTCGCCAATACCAGAAAGTAGCAATAAACGAGGTGTTTCGATGGTGCCAGCACAAAGTACAACTTCACCAGCCGCATGTAATTTGGAACCATTTTCCAGTTCCACTCCTACTGCGCGCTGGCCTTCAAAGAGAACTCTAGCTACTCTGCTGCGTGTCATGATAGAAAGATTCTGGCGGTTCTCTGCAGGCCGCAAAAAAGCTTCTGCAGAAGACCAGCGCTTGCCAGCGTAGGAGGTGGTTTGATAGAACCCCACTCCTTCCTGTTGGGCACCGTTAAAATCAGGATTGTAGGGAATGCCGGTCTGCTGGGCCGCGCGAATAAAGGCCCTAGATAGAGGATGGTGAAAACCTGTTTCAGAAACCTTTAAGTCCCCATCGGTGCCATGGTATTGATCAGCAATTTCCATATTACTTTCCATATCTTTAAAAACTGGCAATACATCTTCATAGCCCCAGCCTTTGTTGCCCAAGCTTTGCCATTCATTGTAATCCTCGGCCTGTCCACGTATATAAAGCATGGCATTTACAGAAGAACCACCACCAATCACGTTACCCTGTAAGACGATAGACGGACGGTTGTTGAGCTTCTTTGAAGGTTCGCCCTGATAAACAAAAATATCGCGGCCTTTCTCAATCACTTTAAAGAAAGTGGCCGGTATTTTGATCCACTTGTCGTTATCTTTGAGACCACTTTCAATAAGCAGTACTTTTACACTTGGGTCTTCGCTTAGTCGGTTAGCCATGACACAGCCAGAAGATCCCCCTCCTACGATAATATAGTCATAATGGGACATTGTTATTTTTCTCTTCTTAGCTAAATACAACTTGAATGTCGGTATATTCTGCCAGGCCCTCGATGCCGAATTCGATACCGCAGCCCGAGCATTTCACGCCACCAAAGGGTGCATTGGGCTGAATAGCCCCATGTTTGTTGAGCCATACAGATCCGCATTCCATCCGCATGGCAATTTGCTTGGCTTGTGCTCTGTTATTTGACCAGACAGAACCACCTAAACCATTGTCACTATCATTAGCCATGGCGATTGCAGAATCGATGTCACGATATTTGATAATTGGCAATGCTGGGCCAAACTGCTCTTCAGTGACCAAAGCGTCTGTGTGCTCAAGGTCAGCAATAATTGTTGGAGGGAAAAACAACCCTTTGCCAGCTTCACCACCGATGAGCACTCGGCCTTTATTTTTGGCATCAGCGACTAAACGTGAAACCTTATTGAATTGTATTTGATTAGAAATGGGGCCTAACAAGCTATCTTCTTGCTGCCCATCCCCCACTTTAACTTGGCTGGCAAATGCCGCTAGAGCTTCGCAAACTTGATCATAAACATCCGCATGCACATACAAGCGCTTCATAGAAGCACAAGTTTGCCCATTGTTTATAAAGGCACCCCAAAATAGTCCCTCTGCAATTTCTTCTGGATTTACGTCTGGTAAAACAATGCCTGCGTCGTTGCCACCAAGCTCCAAAGTTAAATTTTTCAGGGTATCAGCAGCACTTGCCATTACCTTTTTGCCGGTATTGATAGACCCAGTAAATACCACCTTGGCTATGTCTTTGTGGCTAGACATCAAAGCACCAATATTGGTCGATTGATCATCAGATGTAATGACATTTAGCACCCCTGCTGGTAGCACTTCATTCATGATTTTAACCATGTGAATTGTTGAAATGGGGGTATAAGGGGATGGTTTAATCACCACTGTGTTACCTGTGCGTAACGCTGGTAGTATATGCCAAACGGCAATTAATAGTGGCCAGTTCCAGGGCGTAATAGAACCCACCACTCCAACAGGCTTTCGATGTAACTCAACTTTACCTTCTTCATTGTCCTGTAAGGTTTGCATTGGCAAACTCAAGCTAGCAGTATATGCAGCCCAGGCCTGAGCGCCACCTAACTCGAAACGCGAGCCTAAGCCATTAAGAGGTTTTCCCTGCTCTTGAGTGAGCAGCAGTGCCAATTCCTCGGCTTTCTCTTCTAACTTGCCGGCAATGGTAAGGCATACATTCTGTCGCTCACTGTCCGATGTTCGAGACCAAGTATGAAAAGCCCGTTTAGCAGCTGCCACAGCAGCGTTAAGATCATCATGGCTGGCATTTGGGGCTGTACCGATTTCCTGTCCATTTGATGGGTTGGCCACGCTGAACGATGAGGTCGTAGGATGGGCTTTGCCATCAATGATCATAGAATATTCACTCATGTTTATTATCCTTTTTACATGGTTGGTAATATTGAGTAATAAATATCTTAATCAATTCATTACCCACATCTCTTGGACTTTGACGACAGAAGTTTTGGACTAAGGCGTCAGCTGTATAGCCTTTTATTCAATGTCTAGTACAATGATCGTAGATCAGAACTCTGCATAATAATTACAATTGAGGTGGATCATGCTCACCAAAGTTTCTTCCAATTTGATGCCCGTTGAAAAATTTCAGGTTGATCTTGAACATATATGTGGCGCTTTTCAGGTGCAACCGACTAAGGATCAAAAGGTCATCAATGGTGCAGTTCTACTGGAACAGAGGGCTGGATTTGATGTTGCCCATGTGGCGGAAAATTTACAGACAATTAAGCGTACTAAGCGTGAAATAAGACGGGATCCAGGAGAAAATTATTATCTGATTGTGCAGGAGCAAGGCAAAGCGCTAATGTCGCAACGTGATACTGTGAGAATGTTGGTGCCCGGCGATATGATGCTGGTCGATAGCACTATTCCCTCTGGTTTTACTTTTTTTGGCAATTATAGTCGTCAACTGTCCATTCATATCCCTCGTACTGAGTTACAGGAACGTTTTAGCTCTTGTCTAAAGGGTGGTGAATATTTATCTCGCAATGATCATTGCACTATGGCCTTGTATGCAGTTCTATCTAAAGCATTTGATGATAGTGTTAGTTGTAATGAAACCCAATCCAGTTACCTGCGTGAAGCTATGTTTGGTTTGTTGGGTGCAAAATTATGGGAACGTACTGACGGCACAAATTTGGCAAAAGATTTGGATGTTGAAATTTCAGGTGCACAGACACTTGATCGTGGTATGGCCTATATAGATCGTTTTTATGCTGATAATGAACTGACTATACAGCTAATGGCTGATGACCTGGGTACATCTATTCGCCAGTTACAGAGAGCTTTTACCATGTTCTCCAGCACTCCAACTGATTATTTGTTACAAAAACGCATGGAAAAAGCCTGCCAGCTGCTTTTAGCAAGACAGAACGGTAACGAAAACTGTTTAGTGTCTACTATCGCCTACAGCTGTGGATTCAATGATGTTTCTTATTTTAATCGTGTATTCAGGAAGAGTTTTGGATGTGCACCAGGGCAATACGGAAACAATTTCTACAAAAACCTAAAGGTAGATGGGTAATCCCCCCGAAAATCAGCTTCTACATTTCTCTACTTAAGATATGGCTGCTTTTTGCTGTTTTGGAAAAACTCGCTATTGTTGTGGTGGCAAGCGTACCCATGTGATGACAACAAGTAATTGGAACATTGAATAAACTGCCAAAAATGCCCACTCAGGTGCATTATAGTCAAGAAAACGTTCCCGCCATTATTGAATAAAACTCCCATTATAGTGTATTCCTTTGCTTTGGCCTCGAAACCACATTTCAAGGGTTGTAAGCGCACATAATAGGCCAACCATACTTATAGCGCACTTTAACGGGTTACAAAGGGAGTAAAAAGCAGAAATGCTCAAGCGCCTATGCCGATAGCTTAACCAAATGATGACCTTTGCTACAAAATGGGTCAATTAACGTCTTGACTGAGGAGAAATTTGACCGAAATATCAGAGTGAGTACTGACTCCTTCCAGAAACACATCATAATTAAAGCGTACATCTTCAATAATAGCCTTAATCCCAACAGACTGAGCCGAGATTCATTGTTGTTATATTCCCAATTTCCTACGTAGCCACGGCACCCATCAGAACGATGGCCATGACCATCAACACTGCCCCAATCACCGCGTATAAATGAAACACGTGGTGCCAAAAAATTATATTGTGGGTAATATTGGACACATAAATTGGTTGATATATCTTGGCCACCATACCGAAGATGCACTCGTGCTTTGAGCCAAGGACTGTGATGTGCTCGATC
>ENA-UZWW01005031-UZWW01005031.1-metagenome-genome-assembly--contig:-Day-5--50m-contig-5031_pt1 | contig 10095 bp, 9 predicted proteins | sample MGYA00260348_ERZ794908 | MGnify/ENA metagenome assembly ERZ794908
GAATCCAACTCTCTTGGACGAATGCTTGCTTTGGTTCTGCGACACGCTCCAGAAAAATTCAATGTTGAAATGGACATCAACGGATGGGTCAACTCTCGTGAACTCTCTGAAAACATCGCCAAGCAACGCCGCCATTACCATTGGCTTCGTGGATGGCACTTCGCTGCAATCGCAAGCGCTGACGACAAAGGACGCTACCAAGTTGAGGGCGACATGCTCCGTGCAACCTACGGCCACTCGATTGAATTGGAACTCGATCTTCCAACAGACAACATTCCAGAAGCTCTCTATTGGCCATGTGAGGCCGAGCAAGTTTCAACCATCAAGGAACTCGGCATCACCGCAGGCGACCGAAAGCACGTTCACTTGTCAAAATCCATCAGCAACGCCATGGAAGCAGGTCACGTCCGTATCAACCGACCTGCCATTCTTGAGGTTGACACAGTTCGTGCCATCGCTGACGGCCACGTGATCTACCGTGCTGGTACAACCGTTTACCTCGTCGATGAGATGCCTGGTGAATACCTCTACCAAATCGAAGAAGACGACCCAATGGTGCTTGAGATGATTGCACAATGGGAACTTGAAGAACAAGAAGAAGAGTGAACTTCACTTTTCTTGTCCACAAGCAGGGCAGAAACTCAAGTCGGCCTCGAGGTGTGACCCACAACCCGCACAATGCATGCTGCCTGTCTTGAGTGCCTCGATTTTGTTAACGGGTGGTGCAACGGGATCATTTGCGTTTGGTTTTACCAATCGCAACGGGTCCAAACCATGCTCTTGGAGTTCACGGTAACGGTTGCCAAAGATGATGGCTTCCTGAATGGCTGCTTCAATTTGCCATTGGCGTTGTTGTTGCTCCTCTGCATCTGGAATGTCGGTGGATTCCTCGAGCACTGCTTGCAGGTGTCGCATGAAATCACTGAGAGTTGGTCCTTCTGCCATGCCCCTTGCTTTCGGCCCAGCCTCATCAATGCTTGGTGCAGTCCTTGTTGTCGGCTTTAGTGAGTCAACCTCATGAGCCGCATCCGTTTGGAATGAACATGCGTGAGCGCGTGGTCATCAAATGGGGCGGCGGCCTCATCACCGACAAGACAACGCTCTGCACACCACAACTGGATGTGATTGAGGCTTTGGCCACCTCCGTTCGTCGTTGCTTGGACAACGAAGTGGATGTGATCTTGGTTCATGGCGCTGGTTCGTATGGCCACCTTCGTGCCAAGCATTGGCGACTCACTGAGGGTCGCGTCGATGCAGATTTCACCCCAGACGATCAGTGCCAATCACAAGCCGATGCAGTCGCATGCGTCCGTCAGGAAATGTTGGCGCTCAATGACCATGTATGCACGGCACTTCAACAACAGGGCGTCCCAACGGTGGTTCACCCCCCTCATCATTGGGCGAAAGGCGTTGGATCTGAGTTCGAAGGTGACCTCGCCCGGTTCAATGTGAGGGAAGGGACGGTAGCCGTCACGTTTGGTGACGTGGTGCCTGTTGACGGGGATGCAGAATTTGGAATTCTCTCAGGCGATGACCTCGTGTACCGTTTAGCTACCGAAGTGCCGTATGTCGAACGGTTGGTCTTTGCAATAGGTGGCGTCGATGGCTAACTTCGTTGCCCACCAGACCGAGCCACAGAAGACGATTTGATCGAAGAATGGTCGCCCTCAATCGCCTTTGAAGGCACCCACCATAGTGAAATCGATGTCACAGGCGGTATTGGCCTCAAGGCTGCACGTGGTGCTCAGGCTGCTGCAAAAGGTGTTGAAGTATTCATGGTTAATGGCGGTCATGCCGACCGTGTTTTTGATGCCTGCATGGGCCGTGAAGTGCGTGGTACACGCGTGGTCAATTGAGCGCTTCATTCCGTCAGGGTGATGGAAATTGAGAGAACTCTTCATGTAGCGACCGCGCATCGATTGAATTAGGGATTGCTATGGCGGGCTACGGAATTTCTGATGTCCCAACCATCGAACTTGCTGATGATGAGCAAAAATTGTTGTCGTCACTGGGTGCAGACTCCACGCAGTCAGCCCTTATGGCGGAAGCGATTATTCTCACAAATGAATGGGATCAAGTCGTTGGTCCGGGCTCGAAAATTGCTGCTCACCGTGGCACCGGTGCATACCATCGCGCCTTCAGTGTCCTCCTTTTTGACAATCAAAAGCGCCTTTTGCTTCAACGCCGTGCTTCTGATAAAGTCACCTTCCCAGATGTGTGGGCAAACTCTTGCTGCTCCCACCCTCTGCACAGCGATGAGGAAATGGACGAGGCTGATGCCATGGGTTCCAAGCGTGCAGCTGTGCGCAAGTTGGAACAAGAATTGGGCATCGCTCCGGGACAGGTTCCTCTTGACTCGTTTCACTTCATCACCAAGATGAGGTACAGTGCTCGAATGAATGAAACATGGACCGAACGAGAGATTGACCACATTCTCATCATTCAAGCGGACGTCGATATCGATCCGAACCCAAATGAAATTTCTGAAATCAAGTGGGTTTCTGAAGAAGAACTTGAAGCAATGCTCATCGATGAAGATCAGACCGAGGGTGTCATCGCACCGTGGTTCCGTTGCATCGCTGCACGAGTCATGAATGAAGCCTGGTGGGACGCTGTTGGTGATGCAGATGCCCTTGCTGAATTGGTTGATGGTAAAATCCACGATATGGGTGATGTGAGTCACATGTTGCCCGAAGCGCAAGGTGCTGACCTGATGACTTCCCTTGCCGAGGTGAAACCACTCGTCGAAGCGAGAATTAAACGAGCGCTTACCCACACCTCTCACCCTCGCCTCTCCGGTGCAATGATGCATTTGGTTGAAGGCGGTGGCAAGCGACTTCGCGCTTGCATTCCATGGATGGTTGCAAAGGCTGTTGGCGACACACATGCCGGCTTGCTCGATGTTGGTGCTGCGATTGAAACCATACACAATTTCACGCTGGTCCACGACGACATCATGGACGACGATGACATTCGACGTGGACGAAACGCTGTTCACATCGAATATGATTTGCCAACTGCCATCAATGCAGGCGATGCTATGCTTGCCATTGCGTTCGAAGCAATGGCTGTTGCAGAGGGCATTGAACACGCTATGCTTCCATTCTTGGTCAAGCGCATTGGTCGGATGGTTCGCAGGGTCTCAGAGGGGCAACAACTCGACATTGATTTCGAAACCATGGACAGTGTTTCAGAAGACCAGTACATCGAGATGATCACTGGGAAAACCGCTGTGATGTTCCTCACTTGTGCAGAGATTGGTGCCTACCTCTCAGGGGCAGATGAAGAAACGGTGCAGTGCATGCATGATTGGGGTCTTGCCGTCGGCTTGTGCTTCCAATTGATGGATGACTTGATCGATGCTCTCTCTGATTCAGAAACACTTGGAAAGCCATGTGGCTCCGACATTGCTCAAGGAAAGCGGACACTGATGGTGATTCATGCCCTTCGTCAGTCTGAAAGCGAAACTAAGGATACGTTGCTCAGAGTTCTTGGAAAGGGAGATGCTGCATCCCAAGAGGAAATTGATGCTGGGTTGAAGGCACTTGGTGACCTTGGTTCGATTCAATACGCACGAGAACGAGCAGAAGCCTACCACTCAAAGGCTCATGAATGCTTGAACCAACTGTCCGATGGACCTGCACTTCGTGCTCTCAGAGAACTCACAGACTTCCAATTGCAACGGATCAGCTGAGGGAATCGATTTCAATCGATTCACCATGGTGCATCATGCCTTCTTGCAACACTTCAGCGTACCAGCGAGTTTGTTGAGCTGTTTTTTTGTGTGAAAGGGCCATGAATTGCCCATCGGCAAACGATGCCTTGATGGTTTTACACGGTGGTGCGTCACCTGTGATTCGTAGTTTGACATGCTGAGTAACAAGGATTGTACCAACGTCGAGTTCGTTCCAAGCGATGCCACGAATCAAGAGGTTCTCTCCGGTTGTTCCTCCAGCGATGGGGTGGCCTTCGGTTTGCAAGCGTTCCATCACATCGGTTGACATGATGCAAACAGCCCGATTAGGACCACCATGGTGCTTCAAATCGTTTTGACGATCGCCTGCGCAACCGTTGGTTGTCACTTGCAGCGAATCAACCATACCTTTGGGCACACCACCTAGCGGTGAGACAAACAGGCCCTCAATCGAGCCGATCATCCTGCTCACTCGGAGTAGTACGATTCTGGGTAAGGTTCTGGCTTGAGACCCTTTCGAGTTCGAATCTCTGCAACGACCTTGTCAAACAACTGAGGTGGAAGTTGTTGGAATCCGAGGTTCTCGGTGTTCCAAACAGCTCGGCCTTGGGATGCAGCACGAATGTCGTTGGAGAAACCGAAGGTCTCGGCAATTGGAAGCACACCGACAACGGTTGTGACTTCGCCTTCAGAGGGCATGTCTTCGATGATTCCACGGCGGTTGGTCACTTCACGGGTCACTTGTCCCAACCAGTTGTTTGGAACGGACACGAATGCCTTCTGCATTGGTTCGAGAAGAACGGTGCGTGCACGGAGCATTGCACCCTTGATTCCATTTCGGACCGCTGGGATGGTCTGAGCAGGGCCACGGTGGATTGCGTCTTCGTGCAACTTTGCGTCAACGAGTCGGATGAACATTCCTTGAACAGGTTCGTCAGCGATTGGACCCTTCACACAAACAGCGTTGAAGGCTTCAATGATGAGCTCACGAGTTTCGTGGAGTCCTTGGATACCCTTGGTGTCATTGACGAGAACGTTCGTTCCTTTGATTGCGTAGGTCTTTCGCATCAAGTCCTTGTTCATTCCAAGTTCGCCGAATTTGTTTCCAATCTCCTTTGCGTCGTTGGAGCGGATTGCGCCATCTCCAAGATCGCCATTGCGGAGTGCGGCAACAACTTCGTCGGTGAGTGGTTCAATTTCGAAGAAGAAACGGTTGTGTCGGTTCGGGGACTTACCTTCGAACGCACTGCCACGGTTGCTGCCCTCGATACCTTCTCGGTAGACGACAATAGGTGGGCTGACCTTGACCTTGATGTTCTGCTCTTCTTCAATTCGGTAGACAGTGATTTCCAAGTGAAGTTCACCCATTCCAGCGAGCAGTGCTTCCCCGGTTTCTGCATTGGTTGTCACTTGCAAGGAAGCGTCAGCCTTTGCGAGGGAGCGCAAAGCGTCGATGAACTTTGGAAGATCCTTCATGCTCTTTGGTTCAACAGCGACGGTCACCACTGGGTCTGAGTAGTGTCGAATTGCTTCGAACGGTGTGAAGTCCTTGTCGTGGGAGAGGGTCACACCAGCGGCTGCTGAGCGGATACCGGTGAGCGCTGCGATGTTACCTGCAACGACCTTTGGAACTGGAATTCGGTCGCCACCAACCATCATGCTCACTTGTTGAACACGTTCTGGCTTTGCTGCGCCAATAGCGTACACTGATTCACCCATTGCGATTGCACCGGAGTAGATTCGGCCAACGGCCACTTCTCCAGCGTGAGGGTCCATCCAGATTTTTGTGATCATCATGGCCAACTCAGCATTTGGGTCGCATGATAGCATCGACTTTCCAATTTCTGATTCAAGGTCGCCGGTCCAAATGTTAGGGACACGGTATGGCTGTGCTTCGACTGGTCCTGGCAATTTGCTAACTGCCATGTCAAGAAGAACTTCGTGGACCGGTGCCTTCTGGGCGAGGGTCTTCTGGTCTTCATTGTTACAGTATTCAAAAATTTGCTTGAATGAAATGTTGGACTTGGCCATGTAAGGGACAGTGATTCCCCAGTTGTGGTAAGCTGAACCGAAGGCAACAGTTCCGTCAGCAACGGAAACTTGCCAGGACTTCTTGAATTCTTCAGGAGCGAATTGCTTGATGAGTTTGTTGACCTTCTTGATGGTCTCAGTGAATCGAGCCATCATGTCTTCTGGGGTTACTTGAAGTTCGTTGATCAATCGGTCGACCTTGTTGATGAACAGAACAGGCTTCACCTTTTCTTTGAGGGCTTGTCGAACAACGGTTTCAGTTTGGGGCATTGGGCCTTCAACAGCGCAAGCGAGGATGAAACATCCGTCAACGGCACGCATAGCACGTGTCACGTCGCCACCGAAGTCAACGTGACCTGGTGTGTCGATGAGGTTGATGAGGTAGTCAGTGCCTTCAACTCCGTGGACCATCGAAGCTGATGCAGCGTTGATGGTGATACCACGGGCGGATTCTTGCTCGTCGAAATCGAGAACACGGGCAGCACCGGCAAGGTCGCTGGACATCATTCCGGCACCTGCGATGAGGTTGTCAGAAAGTGTTGTTTTTCCGTGATCAATGTGTGCTGCGATGCACAAGTTTCGGATTTGCGGCAAAATGTGCATGACCTCTGTGGCCTTCTTGATGTTGTCTTCCTTTCGTCCCATGAAATCACCTGTGACTTCTCGTCAAACTTGGCCACCTGAAAGGGGTTCTTAAGTGACTCGCACCAAAGCCGAAGAAAGCAACACTGTGAAGCGAGAGAGTTTGCACTCACAGCGTCGTTGTCGAGGGATGTCCTCGATGGGTTTTCGATGTGGTTTTCCTCATCGAGCGGAAGCAGCGATGCGCTCCAACTCTTCCTTCTTGCCAACGGCGAAGGAAGTCACGTCGCCTGCAGCAGCCTTGGTCAACTCGTTGGTGATGCAGCTGGTGAGGGTTCGCTTTGACTTGTGAGTGCCTTGTTGAGCACCCTTTGCGAGGTTGCGAAGTGCAACGTCCAGTCGGCGGGATGGTGAGGAGTCAACGGCCTTAGGCTGTGAAACCGCTCCAAACTTGATTCGAGTGATCTCTTCCATAGGCGCAGCGTTGCACAGTGCGTCGACGAAGGTTTGCAATGGGTTGCCGCCAGACTTTGCAGCGATGGTGTCGAGGGATGTCTCGAATGCCTTCATTGCGCCTTGCTTCTTTCCAGTGTAAGGGCCGGTTCGCATGAGCTTGTTGATGTAACGCTCAACGACCGACAACTTTGCCTTGCCGAACCAAGCGTTTGCGTGACGTCCACCTGTGTGAGGGACACCCACGGTTGTGAGGTTGATGTATGGTGCAAGTCCGGGATCCTTGCATGTGATGCCGGATGCGTCCCACTTGCCAAAGACAAGGGTTCCAATTCCTGCAATCGGTCGAACTTCTTCGACTTCTTCGACGGTTTCTGTAACAGTTTCGGATTCGGACATGATGCACACCTCAGCGGACAGGCTTCTCCTTTCGGCCACGGACCATCTCATCGAGTGAGACACCGTTGACTTGGATGACCTTGTAACGGACACCAGGAATGTCACCGTACGAACGACCCATGCGCCCACCGATACCTTCGACCATCACTTCATCGTGTTCGTCGATGAAGTTGATTGCACCATCGCCGGGAGCGAATGCAGTGAGTTTGTTTCCGTTCTTGATCAAGGAAATCTTGACGGCCTTGCGGATTCCGGAGTTAGGTTGTTTTGCTTCGATACCGACTTTTTCGATGACGATACCCTTCGCTTGAGTGGACCCAGCAAGCGGGTCGTGCTTAGCTCGCGACTTGAGCATTCGCTTCTTGTATCGACGGTCCGACCATCGAAACTTTTGGCGGTCTTTTGCCATTTTAGCACCAGCGAAGAGTCCTCTACCCATGATAATCACTGCATTGAAGCATTTCGCCGACTTGAAGCCCCTATTTAACAACAACCATGGAAGTGAGTGAGGTCGTTACATCTCCGAATGAGGGATGTGGTTTGAAATCATCGGAAAACGACTCAAAATCCAAGGTTCGAAACCATGACAGCCGGCGGTGTTTTCTGAACGAAAGTTCAAGCGGGGGTTGCCGGTGGGCGCACCATGGCGTTTCGAGACCACCTGAAAGCAGCTCAAACTGAAAGCGAGCCGGTGAGCATCATTCACGGACTTTGGGAACATTCCCGAGCATCGAATCATGCCCTCACTGTGTTTGAAAACCTCATCGAAACTCCCGGTCACCGAGCAGCGGTGAACATTCTCACACGAGACCGGCTCTGCCAAGCGATTGGAATTTCGCCGGAAGAGTACATCGACACCCTCGGTTGGGCGATGGCCAACCCGAGTGAACCCGTGATTGTTGACGCTTCGGAAGCTGAATGCTTTGACAATATCCAGGAAAAGGTGAACATCATGGATCTGCCAATTCCTCACCATTGGCCACAAGACCGTGGGCGATATTCTTCCGCCAGCGTGATCATCGCAGAGGACAATGGCGTTCGGAACATGTCATTCCATCGACAGTTTGTCCGAGACGAAAATCACCTCGTGGTTCGGTTGGTTCCACGTCACTTGCGCACCATGACCATGAACGCAAGGAAGACAGGTGGCGAAGTGAACATCGCTGTTGTGAACGCACCAGACCCAGTTGTTCTTCTTGCAGCCGCAATGTCGTTTGACGATAACATCGACGAGTTGACCATTGCAGCAGCCCTTCACGAGAAACTCTACGGCAAACCACTCCGGTTGACACGGATGCCGAACGGCGTCTTGGCTCCCGCTGACGCAGAATATGTCCTCTACGGGCGAATCACGGGAGAGGACGACGATGAGGGCCCCTATGTCGATATTACTGGCACCGTGGATGATGTCCGTCAAGAGCCTGTGATCGAAATTGAAGGCGTGATTCATCGCGACAATCCAATCTTCCACGCTCTGATTCCTGGCGAAGCAGAGCACAAGACATTGATGGGCTTACCTCGGGCCCCAACCATCAAATCTGCAATTAACGAAGTTTGTGAATGCCTTGATGTTCACATGACCGAAGGTGGGTGTGGATGGCTTGCAGCCGTTGTAAAGATTCGACGAACCAAGGAAGACGACCCTAAGAACGCCATCATGGCAGCCCTTGCAGGCCACCGAAGCATGAAGATGGTCACGATTGTTGATGAGGACATAGACATCACCGATCCAGTCCGTGTTGAATGGGCCAAGGTCACTCGTTGGCAACCCGATGTCGACACCATCATTCTCTCGCATCAGAAGGGGAGTTCACTCGACCCATCACGTGACAACGACGGATTGACTGCAAAGGTTGGATTTGATGCAACACTTCCATGGGGCGTCGACCATGAAGGATTCAAATCCGTTCAATGATACGAATTACCCGCAGGTTTGTTAGGTGAACCTCTCCAGTTCAGGCTATGTCGGGGGACAATGCATCGTTGCTGCAGCACCCTCGAAGGAACCTTGGCAATCGTTACAGGTCGCAAGCGCAGAAGTTTGCACGTCTTGCTGCAAAGGATGAACTCCGGTTCAATGAGAACATGGCGTGGGCAGAGCAAAACGCTCGTCAAGCACTCTTGCATGATTTTACAGATGAACAAAATTGGCGATGCCTTGCGGATTTGAAATTGATTCTTGGTGACAGTGATGGTCTCTCAGCTCTGCTCGAAGACTTGTTTGTGGTGCTTGGACGGGATGCAGACCAAGTTGACCAACTCAAGGGGATTGATTTTCTCATGGTGGGCGTCGAATTGCTCGAGGCTGCCTTTCTCAAAGATCCGCTGGAGCCCGATGTATGGTGGGCTTTGCTGGAATCAATGGAGAGCACCGATGAAGCAGTGAAGGATTTCTCGGATCGGTGCAAACGATTGGATTTCAGTGACCAACGCGCCAACATTGTCTACGGTCGCAGGTTGGAACGACTCCGTGCCAACGGTCGCGAAGAGATATTCATCGAACTCTCACGGCACTTGCTTGCTCACCGCCCGAATAACCATGAATTATGGATGGAACTGGGTCGATTGTATGAACGGCGAACTGAATCGGATGAAGCTTGGTTGTGCTATGATCACGTTCAACAACTCCGACCTCACACCACGCCCCGCGATGAATTCTTGGCTCGATTAAAGCAAGGCATGGATGGCAAATCTGCTGGTCCCTGGACGAGGCCAACGGTGGAAAAGCGCTCGGAGTTCCTCAACCAAATGCAGTCTCTTTCTCAGCGAATTTCTGTTTCTTCACCACTGCCTGATGCGGTTGTTGATGAACCCGAAGAGCCACAAAAAGATCCAGACCTCGTTCGCTTGGAAGTCCTGATGGAGGCCGGTGATGCGTCAGAAGCGTTCTTCCTTGCCCGACGTCTTGTGGCGAACGGAGAGGCTTGGGCGGAAGC
>ENA-UZWW01009229-UZWW01009229.1-metagenome-genome-assembly--contig:-Day-5--50m-contig-9229_pt1 | contig 10061 bp, 16 predicted proteins | sample MGYA00260348_ERZ794908 | MGnify/ENA metagenome assembly ERZ794908
ATTAAATTAATCTTATTTTTTTCCAACTCATTAATAACTTTGTTTTCAGATAAAGTACTTTTAAAATCAAATACTTTTTTTTTTATTTTGTAAATCTTTCCATACTTTAAACCTTTCGATTTAGAATTATTAGAAATAATCATGCTTATAATTATTGGAGAGTTTTTTATTTTTGAAAATTGTATGAGAGATTTTAAATTACTACCTGCACCAGAAATAAAAACAGCTGTTTTTACCTTATTAGATCCAATTGATCGAGCCATGTAGTTTAACTTTGTCTTTTAAATTTTTAGAGATTTTTCCTATTACATACGGTTTAAAATCTTTTGTAAAATATTTTTGAATTTTATTCAATTTTTTAGGGTTTATTATTAAACAAAAACCTACACCACAATTGAATGTTTTAAGCATCTCTTTATCGGATATGCCTTCTTTATGTANNCCATTTGAAAATTTTAGAAGTTTTTACTTGATCTAAATTCACTTCTGCTACGAAATTATCAGGTATCACCCTTTTGATATTATCTGCTAAACCGCCTCCTGTAATGTTTGCACATCCATTGATTAAATTTTTTTTTAATAACTTTAAAACTTCACTTACATATATTTTAGTTGGTTTGATTAATTCTTTTTTTAAAAATTTATTTTTTTTAATATCTATTTTTTTTTGTTTTAGAAGGTAGCGTACTAATGAATATCCATTTGAGTGTAAACCACTTGAAGGAACAGCTAAAATTAAATCATTATTCTTAATTTTATCTTTACTTAAAATTTTATTTTTACCAACTACACCAACTGCAAAACCTGCAATATCAAATTTACCTTTCTCATAAGTGCCAGGCATTTCAGCAGTCTCTCCTCCAACCAATTCACACTCAGATTGTTTGCATCCTTTTACGATCCCTTTAATGATCGACTTTAGTTTTTTTAAATCTATTTTATTTATGGATATGTAATCAAGAAATAATAGAGGTTTAGCACCTTGTACAATTAAATCATTTACACTCATTGCAACTAAGTCGATCCCAATTGTGTCGTACTTATTGAGAATGTTTGCAATTTCAACTTTAGTACCAACACCGTCTGTACAAGCAACAATTTTAGGTTGTTTTATTTGATTTGGAATATCTGATATAGAACCAAAACCACCTATATTGGAAAACTTTTTTTTGCCCCTTTTTTTTGATGAAACAGATGAAATGAAATTAACAAATTTATCTGCTGCATTAATGTTAACTCCACTTTTTTTATAGGTAATTAATTTATTATTCATTAATATGTTTTATGAAATTTAATATTAAACTATTTAATTTTAAGAGATTATATATTCATTTTTGCTTTCTTGCTTTGTTAAATATTTTTTTTTCCACAGAAAATATTCAAGCAAAGACTTTTTCAATCAATGATATAGAAATATCTACTCCTTTTGAGATTAATTTTGATAAAAACAACATAATTGATGAAGGGTTTTTACAAGCATTTGATATGTTGGTTTTATCCATCGTTCAAACTAAAGATCAAAAAAAACTTAACAAAACACCCCTTAGTTTGATTAAAGGTATGATTGAAACCTTTTCTATTAAAGAAGAAAAATTTATTGATGAGATTTATTATTTATCTTTAAATGTATCCTTTAACAAAAAAAAGATATTAAATTTAATGGAGAAAAAAAATATTTTTCCTTCTCCTCCTGTGGAAAAAAATATTTTTTTTTTACCAATTATCGTAGATAGAGATAGTGATGATATTTCAATTTTTTCTGAAAACTATATTTTTAATAATTGGAATTCTAATAATCAAAAGTATCATTTATTAAGATATATTTTACCCACTGAGGATCTTGAAGATTTTAATTTAATAAAAAGAAATTCAAAATATTTAGAAAGCTATAACTTTAGTGAAATCATTAAAAAATATAATCTTGATGAATATATTATAGCAATCATCTTTAAAGAAAATAATATGATTAAAGTTTTGAATAAAATAAATTTTAATCAACAAGAGAATCTCAAAAATATAAGCTTTCAAAATCTTAATATAGATAACGATCAAGAAGCAAATAAATTAGTTGAAAGTTTAAAAATTATTTATGAAAATTATTGGAAGAGTAAGAATGAAATTAATACATCAGTAAAGATATCTTTAACTATCTCAATTAATAATGATAATTCAAAAATTTCAAAATTCGAAGAAATATTAAATGATATGGATTTAGTATATGATTTTAGTATTTATAAATTTGATAATAAAGATAGTTTTTATAAAATCATATTTAATGGATCACCAGAGCACTTTATTAAAATTATGAAAAATAAAAACTATAAATTTGATATTCAAAATCAGATATGGATCATTAAATGAATGATTTAAATCAATTAATATTAAATTTTGATTATGATCAAAATTTTAAAGATCAAGATTTTTATGTTTCAAAAAGTAATGAATTTGCATTTAAACTATTAAATAGCTGGCCGAAGTGGGAAAAAAATTTTGTAAATCTAATTGGAGAAAAGTTTTCAGGTAAAACACATTTAGTAAATATTTTTTTACATAAGTTTAAAGGAATTAAGATAGAAGCCAACGATATAAACAATGATTTTTTAAAAAAAATTAAGATTTTTGAAAATATAATTATTGAAAATTTTAATGATAGAATTGATGAAAGTTTATTTTTTACTCTATTAAATATTGTTGATCAGGATAATAAATATCTAATTTTAACTTCAAAAACTCCGATTGTTAAATATTTTTTTAAATTAGATGATTTAAACTCAAGATCTAAAAATTTTTTATTATGTAATATAGAAAAACCAGGAGATGATTTGATGTTTGCACTTATACTAAAAAGCTTATCTGATCGTCAAATATCTATAGATAAGAAATTAATAGATTTTATTATTAAAAGAATTGATAGATCGTATGGCAAAATTTTTGATTTCATATATAAAATCGACAAAATTAGTTTAAAACGAAAAAAACCAATCGACTTTAAAATTATAAAAGAAGTTTTAGGAGAGTAATTGAATAAGTATAGAACACATAATTGCAACGAATTAAGAAGAGATGATTTAGACAAAGATATTTCAATATCTGGATGGATTAATAAAAAAAGAGATCATGGGAACCTCTTATTTATTGATCTAAGGGATAATTACGGAATTACTCAATGTATTATAGATAAAGAAAATAAAAATTTTTCAGAGTTAGAAAAAACTCAACTTGAAACAGTTATAAAAATTAGTGGAAAAGTTGTGAATCGTTCTGATGAGACGATTAATAAAGATATTGAAACGGGTGAAATTGAAGTTGTTATAAATGAATTTGAAATACTAGGTACTTGCAAAGAATTACCAATGCCAGTTTTTAGTGACCAGGAATANNATTAGATTAAAATATAGATTTTTAGATTTAAGAAGAAAAAAAATTCATGAAAATATAATCTTAAGGTCAAAAGTGATTTCATATATTAGAAATGAAATGACTAAACTGGGTTTTTTAGAATTTCAAACGCCAATATTAACCTCATCAAGCCCAGAAGGTGCGAGAGATTTTTTAGTTCCAAGTAGACTTAACCCTGGAAAATTTTATGCATTACCACAAGCACCTCAACAATTTAAACAATTAATAATGGTTTCTGGTTTTGATAAATATTTTCAAATTGCTCCTTGTTTTAGAGATGAAGATGCTAGAGCTGACAGAAGTCCAGGAGAATTTTATCAACTTGATCTAGAGATGTCATTTGTGGAACAAGAAGATGTTTTTAACGTTGTTGAATCTTTAATGGTTAATACTTTTAAAAAATTCTCAAATAAAAAATTAATGTATGATAAATTTCCAAAAATTTCATATGCTAATGCAATGTTAAATTATGGAAGTGACAAGCCTGATTTAAGAAACCCATTGCTTATAAATGATATTACAGAAATATTTACTAGAGAAGATGTTTCATTTGAGATTTTTAAAAAACTTGTAAAATCTGGTTCTAAAGTCAGGTGTATTTCAACTAAGAATACAAAAGACAAACCTCGAAGTTTTTTTGATAATATCGATAAGTGGGCCAAAGAAGAAGGTGCCTCAGGATTAGCATATTTTACTTTTGAAAAGGGTGAACAACTTTCAGCAAAAGGACCTATAGGGAAGTTTTTTTCGAAAGAAGCTTTAGAAGAAATAATGAATAAAACTAACTCAGAAGTTGGGGACAGTATTTTCATGGCGTGCGGAAAACAAAATGATTTAGAAAAAATTACTGCACTTGCTAGAGATAAAATAGCAAAAGATTTAGATTTAATTGATGACGATGTATTTGCATTTTGTTGGATAGTTGATTATCCAATGTTTGAAAAAGATGAGACAAATAACAAGATTGAATTCAGTCATAACCCTTTTTCTATGCCACAGGGTAACTTAACCGAAAAAAATTTTGAAAGCCCCCTAGATATATTGGCATATCAATACGATATTGTATGCAATGGTATTGAGCTTTCCTCAGGAGCAATTAGGAATCATAAGCCAGAACTTATGTATAAACTGTTTTCAATAGCAGGTTATGATAAAAAACAAGTAGATGAAAAATTTAGTGGAATGATTAATGCACTAAGTTATGGGGCACCACCACATGGAGGAATAGCCCCTGGTATTGATAGAATTGTAATGTTATTAGCAAATGAAAAAAATATCAGAGAAGTAACAATGTTTCCAATGAACCAAAATGCGCAAGATTTGATGATGAAAGCCCCATCTGATATTAGTGAGGAACAATTAAAAGAGCTTAGTCTTGCAATAAAACATAAAAAATAAAAATTATTTTTTACCTTTTAAATTTATTTTAACGTCAGAAAGATCTACTAAATTCTTTTTATAGTTATTTCTTACAAAACCTTTGCTTGTTATATCTTTTACAATCTTTAATAACTGGTTTTGGTCATCTGATTGAGTTTCTTCATTTAAAGGATTTTCATTACCACCAATAGAAGGTGTATGTGCTAAATCTTCTCTATTTTGGTAAGATATTGCTAATTCTCTAAAAATATAATCTAAAATTGAACTTGCGCTAAGTATTCTGTCGTTACCATGCACTTTTCCAGAAGGTTCAAATTTAGTGCCAACAAATGCACTTATGAATTCATCTAAAGGAACACCATACTGAAGACCTAGAGATACAGCTATAGCAAAATTATTCATTAAAGCTTTAACTAACTCTCCTTCTTTACTTGTATCAATAAAAATTTCACCAATTTTACCATCTTCATATTCACCAGTATGTAGATAAACTTTATGGTCACCAATAGTTGCTTTTTGGATGTATCCTTTTCTTCTATCAGGCATTCCAAATCTTTTACCACCTCTTTCAGAAGTTTTATTAAAGCTTGAAATAATACTCTCTTTATTTTGTGAGGTTGTTTGACTTGTGTCAGCAACCACTTCAACTTTTTTGCTTTCAACAACTTTATTGTTGTTAGGGTCAAGACTTTTTGTTTTACGATTATCAAGTTTTACATCTAGGACCTCAAATTTTCCATCATCTCTTTTTTCAAGATTTTTTAACTCTGTTTCATTTATATCATCTAGATAATGATTAACTTTAAACGTACATGTATAGTAAGTCTCAACTAAATATTTTGCCATTTAACTCCAATTTAAATTTTAATTTGAATATTGAATTAATTAATTTATATACAAATTCATATTTTAGTCTAATTTAAATTATACAATTTTTAATTGAATAAATAAATAAATTTTATGTTGACACTTTTAAAAAAAATTTTCACCTGGTGGAATCAAGATACATTTGGCACTAGATTAAAAACAATTTTATTTGGAAAATTAGTTGGCAGTGATGAACTTGGAAATAAATATTACCAGAGTAAAAATGGAAAGAGATGGATTATTTATGCGAATACTATTGATGCATCTAAAATACCAGTTGAGTGGTATTCGTGGATACATTTTACCCCCAATAAAATAGAAAATACCCATGATCTTGAAAAATATGAATGGCAAAAACCTCATCAATCTAATTTAACTGGTACAGAAAAGGCTTATTATCCAAATAAAGATAAAGATGGAATCAAAAAGAAATATTCTAGCTGGAAACAATAAATTTAATTTATTTATCTCTATTTTTTTAGTTTATTTTTTTTTAGTAAATCTCTCATTTGCAAATAATAACACAGAAGGATCTTTTACAGATTTAAAAATTTTAGATAAAATTAGCTCAAAAAATACTTTAGTGAAATTAAAAAATGGAGAGTTAATTACATTTAAAGATCTTTCTATAAAGAGTTTAAAATGCAAAAATTCAGAATTTGACGATAATCCAGAAATTACAGCGTATGTACAAGTTAAAGATCTGACTGATGATAATAATAATGAGGTTTTTGTATTTAATGGATGGATGTTTTCATCAAGCCCATCAATAACTCCTTTTGATCATCCAGTTTATGATGTTTGGCTTATTAAATGTTATTAGACTATAGTATCTTTATCTAACCAACTTACATTGAAATCAGAATTAATAAATTTTTTGTGGCTTAGTAGCTTTTTATGTAAGGGAATAGTTGTTGTAATTCCTTCTATTACAAATTCGTCTAGAGATCTATTCATTCTCTGAATTGCCTCAGTTCTATTTCTTCCGTGACAAATTAGTTTGCAAACCATACTGTCATAATAAGGGGTAACTTTGTATCCTTGAAAAATTGCTCCATCTACTCTTGTTCTGAAACCTGAAGGTTGATGACACATACCAATTGTCCCGGGCGATGGCTGAAAATTTTTACTTGCATCTTCTGCATTTATTCTGCATTCAATTGCATGACCTCTTGGGTTAATATCGCTCTGTTTAAGAGCTGTTTCTCCAGAAAAAGCAATCCAAATCTGTTCTTTTATAATGTCAACCCCAGTTACCATTTCTGTTACAGGATGCTCAACTTGAACTCTCGTATTCATCTCCAGAAAATAAAATTTTCCATCTTCATAAATAAACTCTACAGTTCCAGCTCCCAAATAACCAATTTTTTCAACCATCTTTACCGTTCTTTCAAATAAATCTTTTCTTATTTCATCGTTAAGAACTGGACTTGGTGTTTCTTCAATTAATTTTTGATGTCTTCTTTGAACTGAACAATCTCTTTCATGAAGATGAACAACATTATTTTTACCAGCTAAAATTTGAACTTCTATATGTCTTGGATTTTGAAAAAACTTTTCAATATACACTTCATCATTACCAAAGTATTTTTGTGCTTCTGATTTTGCAGTAGAAAACAAAGTTTCAAACTCTTCTTCTTTGTAAACAATTTTCATACCTTTTCCACCACCACCACCTGATGCTTTAATTAAAACTGGAAACCCAATTGTTTTACATAGTTCTTTAGCTTGAGCTATATCAGTAACACCACCCTCAGAACCTTCAATTACTGGTAAACCATTCTCTTTAGCAATTCTTTTTGCTTGGATCTTATCACCCATCATTTCTATATGTTTTGATGATGCACCAATAAAACCAATTTTATTTTCTTCAAGAATTTTTGCAAAGTTAGCATTTTCAGATAAAAATCCATAACCAGGATGCACTGCATCAGCATTAGTAAGCTCAATTGCTGACATTAAATTTGGAATATTTAAATAGCTATTTGCAGGTTGGTGAGATCCTATACATACACTTTCATCTGCCATTCTCACATGCATACTTTCTCTATCAACATCAGAATGAACGGCTACGGTTGGAATTCCCCATTCTTTACAGGCTCTAATAATTCTAACTGCAATTTCCCCACGGTTTGCAATTAAGATTTTTTTAAACATTATTTTACTCTAGAATGATAATAGTTTGACCAAACTCAACAGGATGACCGTCTTCAATACAAATTTCTTTCACAACACCATCTGCCGTTGAAGGCACATGGTTCATTGTTTTCATTGCTTCAACAATCATTATGGTATCACCTTTTTTAATTTTTTTACCTATTTCAACAAATTTTTTTGCACCAGGTTCTGGAGCATGGTAGGCAGTTCCAATAATTGGTGAGNNTAGATTTCTCAGAAACATTTTCATTTTCAACATGTGCAGTTGCCGTTGTAACGACTGGTTGATTGCTAATAGATACATTGTTCTTAGAAACTTTAATTTTAGTATCTTTTTCAGTAATCTCAATTTCAGTGAGATTGAACTCTTCTAAATAATCACTTAATTCTTTAATTATACTTTTATCTATTTTCATTTTTTAAGATCTTCTCTATTGAAATTATGGCCAAAATATAACCTTCAACTCCTAAACCAAAAATTCCTCCTGTTGCTATATTGCTTATAAGAGATTTGTGCCTAAATTCCTCTCTTTTATATATATTTGATATATGTAATTCAATTATTGGTTTTTTAAATAAATCAAGAGCATCTCTGATTGCAACTGAAGTATGTGTAAAACCAGCAGCATTAATAATCATGCCGTTATATTTTTTTCTGGCATCTTGAATTAAATTTACCAGTTCTCCTTCAATATTTGATTGAGCAAATTCTAATTCTAAACCAATCTCATTTGATTTTTTTATACAATTATCTTTTAATTGTTCAAAAGTAGTTGAGCCATATTGTGATTGTTCTCTTTCACCTAATAGATTAAGATTTGGTCCATTGATAATAATAATTTTATTATTCATTCAACACTTATATACGATGAAAAAAATAAAAAAAATAAAAATTAAAGTAAATGGTAAATTAAAATCTATTTCTGATAATTTAAAAATTTCAGATTTAGTAAAAGATCTGAAAATTCCTTTAAAAAAAGTGGCAATTGAACTTAATCAAGAGATAATAGAAAAAAAAAATATTGGTAAAATTTGTATAAAAAAAAATGACAAAATTGAAATAGTTCATTTTATTGGAGGTGGTTAAATGAAAAATGATAAAATAGTTATTGCTAATAAGAAATTTAACTCTCGATTAATCGTTGGCACTGGCAAGTATAGAAGCATGTCCGAGTGTGCAAAAGCAATTAAACTTTCTGGAGCTGAAATAGTCACAGTTGCAGTTAGAAGAGTAAACATAACCGATAAAAAAAAACCACTTCTTATGGATTATATTGATCCTAAGAAAATTACTTATTTACCCAACACTGCCGGATGTTTTAATTCAGAAGAAGCTTTAAGAACACTTCGGTTAGCAAGAGAAATAGGTGGTTGGAAATTGGTTAAATTGGAAGTTTTAGGAGATAAGCAAAATTTATTTCCAGACATGATTGAAACTTTAAAATCAACAGAGATTTTAGCTAGAGAAGGTTTTAAGGTTATGGTTTATTGTAATGATGATCCATTAATGGCAAAGAGATTGGAAAACTCAGGAGCAGATGCGATAATGCCATTAGCTGCACCTATTGGTTCAGGTCTAGGTATTCTAAACAAAATAAATATTCAAATTATTAGGAAGCAAACTAAGTTACCATTAATTATAGACGCAGGTTTAGGTCAAGCATCAGATGCAGCAATTGCAATGGAGCTAGGTTGTGATGGTGTTTTGGTTAATACTGCAATTGCTAAAGCAAAAAAACCATTTGATATGGCACTTGCATTTAAGAATGCTGTGGTTGCTGGTAGACAATCTTTCTTAGCTGGACGTATTAATAAATATTTATACGGAAATGCATCTTCGCCAAAAACAGGAATTATTTAATAGCTGTTGTTTTTTTAACAAACTTTTTTTTAAAATAAGGTTTCTTTTTAAAAGGTTTTTTGTGAAATTTTTTAGCTTCTTTCTTATCAATAATTTTATCTTTTTTAATTTGAATTTCTAAGTTTATTAATTTTTCAAAATGTTCGATTAGCTCAATTGTTTTTTTGGATTTATTTTGAATATTAATAATATATTCTGGGATAATAAGTGTTGGATCACTAACAATATCTATTGTCATTTTATTTTTCTTTTCAAAATAAGTTAAGTCATCAACAAAATTCTCTTTTAAGAAGTCTGAAATTTTTTTACAAACTCTAAGTTCAACAAATTTAGCTTTATTTATAACTGCCTTTAATTCAACCGTTTTAAGTAATTTTTGAGCAAACGACTCATCAGT
>ENA-UZWW01008428-UZWW01008428.1-metagenome-genome-assembly--contig:-Day-5--50m-contig-8428_pt1 | contig 10022 bp, 8 predicted proteins | sample MGYA00260348_ERZ794908 | MGnify/ENA metagenome assembly ERZ794908
CCAGGCAGGGGCCTACCCCATTCTGCGATATTACCTACACCCACCCTATGGGCATTCTGGCCACTCATCAGACAAGCGCGCGTTGGAGCGCACAATGCCGTGACCTGAAAGTTATTGAATCTCGCCCCGCCCCTGGCGAGATTATCAATACAAGGGGTATCGATCTCAGAGCCAAAACACCCCAAATCAGAGAAACCGACATCATCCAGCACGACCATTAAAATATTGGGTCGCCTGGCGAGATTGCGCGGACGCCAACTCGATGCGTAGTCGGTTGATGATATTGCCCTGCCCCCCGGTGCCGGGGCAGCCTCCCCTATTGCCCCATCTGCAAGCAGCGCGGATGCCGCGGTAACTTTAATTAAATCGCGTCGTGATAATGGCATTCCATCACCCCTGTTTCAGCTCCACAGCTCGCGCGCCAAAGAATAGCAGCACCCTCATTCAGCATCACCAGCGGCATAATAAAACCCGGTCAGGGCCAACTTACCCTTTCGCGAGCACATTTTGGGGAATTTATCACACATATTTGACTTCGAAAACAATAAATCAAATGCTATGCCCCAGAGACATTGATCGGCAGAAGCCTTGACTGTCCGCTCATATCTATCTGTAATATATAGAAAAAATAGCAGTTCCGTCAAAAATAGCTGTTTTGGCATAAGCGTGACCTGCCACGCCTCAAAGGTCACAAGAATTCGTTTGAACTAAGTATTGACAAACAAATTGCATTCGAAGTATTTTCTGTACGGAGAATAATGACTATGTATACAGCATGGCACTGCAAGCTACTCAATATCACCCAGGAGTCACTCAAGATGATGAAAACTGTCCGCAAACCCATTGCGCTGCAAATCGCCCTATTAACTGCATCCACAGCATTGGGGTCAATGTCCCTGCATGCACAGGAGCGAGCCACCCTTGAGGAGGTTGTAGTAACTGCAGAAAAGCGTGAAGAGAGCCTGCAGGACGTAAGCATATCTATTTCCGCCTTTAACGAAGAGGCACTGAGGCTAGGCGGTGTCGACGACGTATCCCGGCTTGAATTGCTTGTACCAGGCCTTAACTATGCTTTTGCCGGTAACGATGCAAAATTTAATGTTCGTGGCGCCAACTCTACCAATACATTTGGCGACAACAGCTCTATCGTGGGCGCCTTTGTCGACGGTGTTTATCAGGCCAGAGCCTCTCAGCAAACCCGAGCGTTTTTCGACGTACGAGCAATTGAATTTCTTCGAGGCCCGCAGGGAACTCTGTATGGCAGAAACACATTCGCCGGCGCTCTGAATGTCTACACCCATGCGCCCGAAACTGACGAAGCCTACGGAGGCATCGAACTCAGTCGGCAGCGATTTGATCGAATCAAGGGAGAAGCGCACTTCAACGTGCCTGTTACTGACACCTTCGCACTGCGATTTGCTGGAATGTATGACAAAAGCGATGGCTATATTGAGAATGACGCAGGGCCTGATATCGGCGCGCAGGATGACAAGGGTTATCGCATATCGGCACTGTGGCAGCCCAACGATCGCACCGAGGCCATCTTCCGCTATACCTCGGTAGAGGAAGATGGAAACGAGGCGGGACTATTCGGCTACACGATTCTATGCCGCAACGAAACACCAGATGGATTGACAGACGCCTTCGGCTCCCAGCGAAATTGTGAAAACCCAGTGAGAGGTTCAGGCAAGCTAGGCCCCGCCTCAAATGGACCTGGTGGTGACCCCTGGAAAATCAGCCAGGACTACGTCCGCCCTGTCGACCTCAAAGATGACACAGTTTCGCTTAACTTTACTTACGACTTCGGCAGCTTCAGCTTGCGTTCTACCACCGCTGCCAACGAGTACGAAAATGACATCAACTTCGACTTCGACTTTGGCCCAACCCAAAACTCTAACGGCGGTTATCTTGAAGAGTCCGAAGGCTGGTCGCAGGAATTCGTACTGACGTCAAATTCGGAAGGCCCTCTACAGTGGACGGCAGGCGCATATTATTCTGACCTCGAGGATTACAACAGCTTTTATATTTATCAACAGACGGTCAGGGATGATTCAACGAGGCCAGTTATCGAAACAGAACTTGGCGAATTTACAATTCTTGAGGGAACAGACATTGTTTCGGATGAAACGCTGCTCAACGGATTCTTCGCCAATTCAGTCCGTATCGATACTGAGTACTGGGGCGTATTCAGTCAGGCAGAGTATTCACTTACCGACGATTTCAGGCTGATCGCAGGTATCCGTTACAACGATGAAACCAAGTCCGCCGACTGTGGCGGTAGTAATTTTTCCGAAGGCGACCGCGTGGTGAACGTAAAGGACGGGGTGGATGGTAGTTCACCGCGAATTCTCCCAGAAAATGCCAAGGACCTGTTCACCTACAATTGCGGTGCCGCTGATGCAGTAGAGAGCCCCAAGGACGGAGAATACGATAACATCACTTGGAAAGCGGCAGCGGAATATGACCTGAGCGAGGACATAATGTTCTACCTGACAGCTTCTACCGGCTACCTTTCGGGCGCCGCAAGCACGGACGCCACCACAGATGAACAGGAATCTGAGGTCATAGAAGCTGGCTTCCGCACTGTATTGCTGGACAGCACACTGCAGTTTAATGGCGCGGTTCACTTCACAGAGTACACAAACCTACTGACCCAACGGCAGCGCATCGACCCTAATACCGGCATCGTACTGACGTTCTCAGACAATGGCGGCGATATTGAAGCATGGGGCATTGAGCTTGATGCGATCTGGCTGCCTATTGATGGACTGACCCTGACCGGCGCCTTCGCCTACCTCGACTCAGAGTTTGGCACCTACGGACAGACCAACCCGTATCAGCTCTACAAAGGCCAGGTACAACCGTTTGTAAACCAGTCCGGAGAAACCACGCCCTGGTCTCCTGAGTACACCTTAGGAGCAAGCGCAGCCTACCGCTTTGAACTTAGCGATAGAGGCTCGCTTACAGTGTATGGCCAGACTTATTACTCAGACGGGTACAATACGTCTAACCTGCTAGCAACAGATCCTGCACACGATCAGGACTCTTACACAAAAACCGATGCACGCCTTATCTGGGACTCACCCGATCAGCGCTACGGCATCGAGCTTTTTGTCGAAAATATTGAAGACAGTGAGGTACTCGCTCGCGGCAACAACAACAGCGACGATGTTGTGCAGACGTCTTATCTCTACCCTCGAAATTACGGGCTCAAGTTTCGGGCAATGTTCTAGCAGTAACACATGCCACTCAGGTCAGTCATGACCAGAGTGGCACACCCTTTCAGGTGTGGCGAAGTAGTGTGACTTGGCGGCGAATAGCCGCCTTTTTTGTCTTTACTGCCACAGTATTTTGGCAGCCAGTCCTTGGCGAAATCGTAATACAAGCAGCCACGGGACAAAACCTGCTGAAGGGATAAAGACGACCCCACTCGCGAAGCGTCTTGCTCAATTTTCGTTCCTTAACCCCTGCCCTCTCGACCGAGCACGGCTAGAGCAAGTTCACTCAATGCCAAACTACTAAGCGCTCATTGCGCCTTCCATCGACGTATAAACTGCCGCCTGCCTTACCGTTGTATTTCTCACTCAGGTGAATCCACACGCCCCAAAGTAATATCGCCTTCGATGGTGGTACGGTTAATCACCCGCTTGATACCTGGCCTTGTGCCCGTTGCACAGTGCATGGCCCGCCAGTTATCCCAGAGCACCATGTCGCCATCGCGCCATTGGTGGAAATAGGTGAATTCAGGCTTTTTGGTATGCGTTACCAGCCGTTCCAATAATTCGATAGATTCATCATTTGACAGCCCGAACTGCTGAGGCGTAATAACTCGGTCCAGGAATTGCTCAACGATTTCGAGTACTTTGCGTCCACTAACGGGGTGAGTAACCACTGCCGGGTAGACCGCATCAGCAAAGTCGGGGTAGCCGACATCAGAAGGTTTCTTAGGGCTATGAGGGCCTGGTTCGTAACCCTCCAGATTCACATAGCGCATATGCCGTCGTTGCATGCTAAAGCTGTAGGCAACCTCGAGCTTTTCAAGCAAGTCCTGGGTTTCGCTATCTAGAGCATCGTAAGCCTTCGCCAGGTCGCCAAAACCCGTTAAGCCATCTTCTTCTGCTACCACCACCGCGCGTAACAGCGCCCCGTGGTTGGGACGCGCGGTATAGTGAAGGTCCATGTGCCAATCCAGACGACCTACAATCTCCTCACCCTCGTAAAATGCGGTGAAGAAACTGTCCTTGTCGCCACCGTTTTCCAGCACAAACAATTCCGGGTGCTCGTCACTGGTATTGATCTTCAGCGGATGTATTTCCAGCGGACCAAAGATGCGACTGAATTCAATTTGCTTTTCGGGACTAATATCCTGATCACGAAACACCAGAATGGCATGCTCGTACCACAGTGATTTTAATTCCGCTTTTATCGACTCAGTCAGGGCTTCATTGATATCGAAACCGGAGACTTCAACGCCCACATGCTCGAGTGGAGTTACATTAAGGGTCATAATAAATTCCTTGGGTCAGGCGTAAGCAGTATTAGCAGACTTAATCTACGATACCAGGATCTAGACGCAGTTCCCGGCGCGCCATTGCTTCCCAGCAGAAGGGAAAGCCGTTGTCGTCGGCAATAGATACTTTTGCGACTTCCTCATCACTCAACGGCTTTGCGCCGCCACCTGCCAACTCAACTTCATAGGCTCGCTTACTACGCCATTCCAGCGTGATGGCTCGCAGGTGGGCCTGGCGTAGATCCTTGCCGACTACCAATGAACCATGGTTCGCCAGCAGCGCCCACTTTGCATCTCCCAGAGCTTCTACTGCGGACAAGCTAGTCGCCTCGTTTTCAAAGGTACCCTCGTACTCATTGTAGAGCGGAAGATCTACCCCGCAATACGCACCAGCCTGATCATAAACCGGTGGCACTCGTTGCAGATTAGCCCAGATGCCGCTCCAGTGCGCATGATTATGAATCACCACGTGAAGACCTGGTCGACGCGCATGGAGTTGCAGATGCAAGCCTATGGCTGGCGTTACATTCCAGTCGCTGTCAATCACTTCACCCTCGGGGTTCAAGGTGACGATATCGCTGGCAGTTAATTCTTCCCAGGCCAACTCCCAGGGGTTGGTGAGAATATTACCGTCATCAAGCCGATAGGTAATGTGGCCCGCGATGTGTTCGTTCCAACCCTCGCGGGTCAGCATGCGACACATTAGCGCGACCTGTGCTTTCTTGCTAAGCGCCGGCAACAGCGGCTTTCGCCCGGGCCGAGGCGCAAAGCGCTGGACCATCGACTTATTAAGACCATCATATTTATTCATCGTTATCTTCTCTTAAAGCTAAACACTTAAAAGCCCACTCGCTTGGTGAAACCACCATCCACTACGACATTCTCGCCATTGATCCAACTGGCTGCATTGGAGCAAATAAAAACAGCAACGTTCGCCACTTCATCAGCGCGGCCAAGACGGCCGGATGGATGGGCAAGACGATCGCGCTCATAGAGATCGAAATACTGCTCCTTAATACCATGCCACGCCCCACCCTCAATATAAATTGGGCCGGGTGAAACACTATTCGCACGTATGTTTTTCTCACCCCAATTCTGGGCCAACTGGGCTGAGTAATTCACCGCGGCCGCTTTAATCGCGCCATAACTGGGACACACAGACATGTCATGGTGTTCAAAGGAAGTAACGGTAGCGACCTGTAGAATGGCCGCCGCTGACGATTCTTCAAGAAACGGCAGCGCAGTTTCATTCATGGTTACCGCTGCCATCAAATCGACATTGAAACTCTTATGCCAGGCCTCGTCAGTCCATTCAATGCTCGCCGACGCGCTGGTATTGTTGATCACAATATCAACACCCCCCAACTGCTGCGCTGCCTTTAAAACCCAGGCTCGAACAGCTTCAGTATCAGCCGCGTCAACAGAGTCACCATAGACCTCTCCTTTGCTGCCGAGCTCTTCAAGTGCTGCCTGAACACCAGCTTCACCCCGGGCAAAGAAAGCGACGTTCGCACCCTCTTCCAGAAAACGTGCAGCAATCGCCAGGCCAATCCCGCGGCTGCCCCCGGATAATATGACTCGCTTGCCGTTTAAGTTCAAATCCATCGTTTATCCCTTATAGGTATGTGTGCTGAACAGGCCTTATACTGACCACCATAGCAATAATCAGCCGGCTAAAAAATCGCCTTGACCAACCTTACAATGAAAAGGAATAACACATGAGCAACACACAGGGACTGTCGGGTAAAGTCGCACTGATCACAGGTGCGGCCCGTCATCGGGGTATCGGTCGCGCTATTGCGCTGCGGCTGGCAGAGGATGGCGCTGACATCGTGATTTGCGGTCGACCTCGTCTGCCCGAGTCTTATCCTGCCCACGAGCAGGAAATCGGTTGGCGTGGCGTTGATTCATTGGCACAGGAAATTGAGGCAATGGGCAGACAAGCCCTGGCGCTGGAGTGTGATGTCACCCACAAAGACCAGGTAGTGGCCATGATTGAAACGATCAAGTCTCGCTTTGGACGCCTCGATATTATTGTTAACAACGCCGGCGTACCCAGTGATGCGGGCGCCTCGCCCATACTCGATACCGATGAAGATGTCTGGTACCAGACCATGGACGTCAATGTGAATGGCGTATTCCTGGTGAGCAAGTACGGCGGTCGCCTGATTCGCGACAGCGGCAATGGCGGCGCCATCGTAATGATCGCGTCACTCGCCGGCAGAGTGGGCCTACAGGATTACGGGGCCTACTGTGCATCCAAGTTCGGGGTTATCGGTTTCACCCAGCAACTGGCACTGGAACTCGCCAAAACGGGCATTCGCGTTAACTGCGTAAGCCCGGGGTCGCACGATACCGACATGATGGATGGCACTATCGCCAGGGCAACCGAGCTATATCAATTACCCGACGGCGCATTTAAGCAGCAACTGGAAGAGTTTATTCCGATGGGACGCCAGGGCAAGGTTTCTGAATTGGCCTCGGTGGTCTCATTCATGTGCTCGCAAGACGCCAGCTATGTCACGGGCCAGACTATCAATGTTGATGGTGGAGCGCGGCTAGACTAATCGACCTTGAGCCCGGTTTGGCACTAGCACCGCGGCTGACTAGGGTGGCCGATAGATCCAGGCACAGAACAGGCAAGTGCATGCGCAGCCCGAATCGCCAATAAAGCAAAGTTATATGCTCGCCATCATTGTGAGACACTATAATCATGCCTAAATAAACATCATGCTGCGCCGGTTAGACCTGTAGTTTGACAATCAATGATTCATTAAAAAAAGAGAATAATATGAATACAGGTGCCGGGCCTTTGGAGACCCTTCAACACGAACCGATGAGTGCAGGCCAATGGTATGTCGTGGCTATCTGTATTGGCATCCTTGCGCTGGATGGCTACGACGTTCTGTCTATCGCCTTTGCCGCCCCGGGTATTACCGAAGAATGGAATGTATCCAAGGCGACATTGGGGATCGTGCTGTCCCTCGAACTCATGGGCATGGCCCTGGGCTCGATTATTATGGGAGCACTCGCTGATAGTCGAGGTCGAAGACCCACTTTATTGCTTGGGCTTATTATTCTGACAGCGGGGATGCTGGTTGCAGGAATGGCACCCAACTTATACGTTCTCGGCGCCGCTCGCGTGTTCACAGGCATAGGCATAGGCGGACTTTTGGCTGCGGCCACAGCGACCTCTTCAGACTTCTGTAATGACAAAAATCGCTCTTTGGCTGTGGTTCTGGTAGCCGGCGGCTTTGCCTTTGGCGTCTACCTGGGCGCGACATTCCTTGCGCCCCTGCTCAGGGAGTACGACTGGCGCGTAACCTTCTATCTAGGAGCACTGTTAAGCCTGGGTTTCATTCCGTTAGTGTACTTACTGGTTCCCGAAAGCATCACCTATCTTGAACGCAAGCGCCCGCAGGGCGCCCTGGAGCGTATTCAGACCATCATGAAACGCCTGGGTCACTCGGTACCCGACAGTTTGCCTCCCATAGAAGCGAGCCAGGCACACCCAGTGGGTATGGCCAGTTTGTTTAAGTCGGGCTTGGGTCTCATTACCTGTATCTTACTGTTTGCCTACCTCGGCAATGTGGGAACCTACTATTATTTCGTCAAATGGATTCCCATGATCGTTACCGACCTGGGCTATAGTTCGTCAGAGGCAACCAATGTTTTGGGTGTTATTAGCCTGGGCGGGGTCATAGGCTCAGTCGGTCTCAGCATTATTGCCAGATTTCTACCGATTCGGCTCTTGATGGCCCTCTGTCTGGTGTCAGCGGCGATAGGTGTGGCTGCATTTCCCTACTTCACCGAGACATTGCAAAGCATGAAGCTCGTCGGGTTTGTAACCGGCCTGTTTATCTTTGCGGCCATCTCGGGCTTCTTCGGACTCTTTGCGGTTTCTTACCCTTCCTCACTGCTGGGGTCCGGCACCGGCCTGGTTCTGGGAATTGGTCGCGGTGGCGCGGTGCTTGGGCCAATGATTCCGGGGTTTTTGTTTGCGACAGGCATGTTGCTGGAAAACGTCGCCATAATAATGGCAAGCGGCTCGTTCTTGGCAGGTTTGTTAGTGCTGTTTCTGCGGCCCCAGAAGCTCTGAGAGGCGAAGCGATCAGGCCAGGATAGGGGCGAACACGAAGAGTGCGAACGCGCCTATAGCCGCTGCACTTAGTAGATCAATTTTGACGTTGTGTATGCTCATGCCGGGCATAATACGAAATGTGCGGATGAGGTAAAAGGAAGTAATCGCTATACTCTTATAACCAAAAGTAGGTTCATGCGAAGATTTTTGCTTTTTCAGTACTAAATGGTCTGGATCACCAATAATAACACCAGAGGCACGACCAAGGCCCACAAAAGCAGGCCGTGCATTAGCACCGCTCCGCGCAACTCCTTTAGCGTGGAGCGATTAATCTCCGTGCCGATACAGAAAAGAGCAACCACCAAAAGACTTTTACTGATCATTGAGGCACCAGTGACCACTTCGGAAGGAAGCTCAATCAGCGAGCCCAGGCAAGCTGTGGCCACGAAGGCGACGATGAACAAGGGTAACCTTAGTTTGGCCGATCCTCGCTGTTCCAAAACGCTAAATACCAACAGCAAAGGTATTAACCAAAGGGTGCGGCCGAGTTTTACGGTGGTGGCAATGGTGGCTGCATCATCGCCATAAATGGCTGCCGTGGCGACCACGGAGGAGGTGTCGTGGATGGCCAGAGCGGCCCAGACTCCAAATTGCTCCTGTGTCAGCGACAGCGCTTCGCCGACAATAGGGAAGGTAAAGAGCGCCAGGGCGTTCAACAGGAAAACCAGGGTAAGCGCTGCGCCGGTCTGTTCTGGTCGGGCCCCGATCACCGGAGATAAGCTGGCAATGGTGGTACCGCCACATATCGCGGTGCCCGATGAGATTAATTGGCTGCACTTGCGCTGATTGCCCAGCCAGCGCCCCATTAACAGGCCAATACCGATGGTGAGCCCAACGTAGACAGTAACCAGCAGGCTATAGTCTGAGCTGATTTGCACTAATTGGGCAGCATTCAATTTAAGGCCCAGGAGCACAATAGCTATCTGCAAGGCCTGTTTACCGATGGCGCCAGCCCCGGGCACAACGACCTTGTTTAATACCAGTGAAAGCGCAGCACCTACCAATAGCGCAACGGCGGGATTGCCGTACCAAACAAGTACCGGTAGGGTCACAATGGCCAGCAACGTTTGCGGCTCAAGGAGACGGCGAAAGGTCAGAGTTTGCGACATGAGTCCATTATGCGGTTATCTTCAGTCTGTTTGCCTGCCCAAAAACGACAATGTCGTGGCCAAGACTACGTGCGCCTGGAGCGGCAAAGGGTATAAAAGGCCTTACCTATGCCACGAATAACAGCCGGTAACGCGGTCGTCCAAGTTACCTCACGGTATAGGTTTAAGCATGGTGAGGCAATAAGTAGGACAACAAAGGCTTTGGCATGTGCAAAATACCCGACTATCGAATGGGCTCCCAGGGGCTTAAAATTGGTGAGCA
>ENA-UZWW01009999-UZWW01009999.1-metagenome-genome-assembly--contig:-Day-5--50m-contig-9999_pt1 | contig 10014 bp, 10 predicted proteins | sample MGYA00260348_ERZ794908 | MGnify/ENA metagenome assembly ERZ794908
GGTATTGAGTTGGATTCTGACGAAGTTTTAAATTCTACATTCGATAGATTTAAGGCGCTTGCCGATAAAAAATCTGAAATTTATGATGAGGATATTCATGCGCTAGTTACTGAAGAGTTTGTATCTGGGGCTATTGATCGATTTAAACTTATTTCATTAAAATCCATTACAGACACTCAAAAGAAACCTTTCGCAGAAATTGAAATTTCGGTAGACGGAGAGTTAAAAAATGCAAAGGCAGAGGGTGGCGGTCCAGTGGATGCAACATTCAAAGCGATTGAATTAATCGCGAAATCAAATACTGAGCTCTTACTTTACTCGGTGAATAATATTACTTCGGGCACAGACTCAAAAGGACAAGTCACTGTTAGACTTGCGAAAGGAGGGAGAGTGGTAAATGGGTTAGGTTCGGATACCGATATCGTTATTGCTTCCTCGATGGCCTATCTCAACGCGCTAAACAAACTAGTTTCCAAGGCTGAACGTGCCCATCCTCAAGTCTAAGACGAAATAATTTTATGAATCTTGCAATATTTGATCTTGATAATACGCTTCTAGATGGTGATTCTGATTATAACTGGGGTTTATACCTGGTAAAAAAAGGTTACCTTGATGAAGGTGAATATAAAAAGCAGAATCAAAAGTTTTTTGAAGAATATCAGGCAGGTAAATTAGATATTTTTGCGTTTTCTGAATTTCAATTCCAATTTTTAAGAAATAACACAAGAAAATTTTTAAATGATGTCAGGTCTGACTACATTGACGAAATCATTAAGCCAATGATCTTAAAAAAAGCAGTTAATTTAGTAAACCAACACAAAGAAGCCGGGGATAGATTACTTATTATCACAGCAACGAATAGCTTCATTACAAAACCAATTGGAGAGCTTTTTGGGATTGATGAGCTTATCGGCACGGATCCTGAGGAGCATGTAGGTGAATTTACTGGTAAAGTTAACGGTACCCCTTCCTTCAAAGAAGGCAAGGTGACGCGATTATTTGATTGGCTGGATGAGAAAAATCTAAAATTAGCAGATTTTGAAAAAACTTTTTTTTATAGTGATTCTCATAATGATCTGGCTCTACTCGAGTTTGTAACTAACCCAGTAGTCGTTAATGGAGATAAAGTTCTCCTAGATAAAGCACAAGAAAAAAACTGGCCTAAACTCAATTTGAAATAACTTTAAACTAAGACTATTTCTACGACAAACTTTGTCCCAAGATAAGCAAGAATCAAGAAAGCAAAAGCAAGCAAGGAAATGATTATCGATTTTTTTCCACGCCACCCAAATTGAACCCTCCCAAATAAAACTAGTGCATAGGAAAGCCAGGCAAGAATAGTAAAAATTGTTTTATGATTCCAATCAAGTGTTTGATCGAAGAGGTAATGTGAAAAAAATAAGCTTGAAAACAAAGTAAAGGTCAAGAATATAAAACCGACCCAATAAATCTGAAATAATTTACTTTCAACATCAAGTAATGGCTCACTACTTGAGATCATTGATGAATTTTTAGTTTCGGCATGTAAACTTTTTTCAAATAAAAGTAAAAATAAAGAAAAAATAGAACCAAAGGCAAGCAATCCATAACCAAGCATAGCAACAATAATATGAATACTCGCGGGAAGTGAATAATATTGAATAGACTGATGGTCAGGTTGAATCAAAGGAAATACGAGAACTATTATTATTGCAGGAATTAAGGTAAATATTTCTAATCCTCGGTATTTAGATTTGTTATTCAATAAAAAATATATCAAAACTATTATCCAGCTCAATAGTAATGTGGAGTTAGCAAAACTTAAGTCTACGCCTTGATTAAAGATGTGATTATAGATCAACAATGCATGAGAGATTAAGCCTACAGCAACAAGAAAACTATAGTTTTTTATGATTTTTATATTTGAGAGTGAAGAGAAGCATGGAATCAAATATAAAATCAATGTAACTAAATAAAGGGTTTCATTCATGTTTATATTTTAATTAATTAATAAAGACAATTATAATGGAAATAACAACTATTCAACAATCAACAAATTAATAAAATTTATGCTTGAAAATTTAACAGACAAACTTCAATCGGTAGTAAAGACAATTCGAGGACAAGCCCGCTTCACAGAAGAAAATATCAGTGATGCAATGAGAGAGGTGCGTATAGCACTGATCGAAGCAGACGTCGCAATACCTGTCGTTAAATATTTTATAGATAAGGTAAAAGAAAAGGCGTTAGGGGCTGAAGTTTTAAAAAGTGTCTCACCAGGTCAAGCAATTATTAAGATAGTGCAAGACGAGCTGACAAGCTTAATGGGGAGTGATAATGCTGAGTTAAATATTGCTACAAAACCACCCGCTATTATTTTGATGGCAGGCCTCCAGGGATCGGGAAAAACAACCACAGCGGCCAAGTTAGCCAAAATTCTAAAAGAGGAAAAGAAGAAGGTCTTGTTAGTTAGTGCAGACGTTTATCGACCTGCCGCGATAGAGCAACTTAAAACATTAGCGGATTCATTAGAAATAGAATGTTTTGATTCGACAGCTAAGGATAAGCCAAAAAATATTGCCTCCACCGTTCTGACATATGCAAAAAAACATTACTTCGATGTGATTATTTTTGATACTGCCGGCCGTTTGGGCATTGATGAATTAATGATGAAGGAAATCAAAGAGCTTCACAAAATACTAAATCCAGTTGAAACACTTTTTGTTGTTGATGCGATGCAGGGACAAGATGCTGTTAATACAGCGAAAGCTTTTGGAGATACATTACCTTTGACAGGCATTGTGTTGACAAAATTAGACGGAGACTCAAGAGGTGGGGCGGCTTTATCGGTAAGACATGTTACTGGGAAGCCAATTAAATATATTGGCGTGAGTGAAAAAGTATCAGGTCTAGAAGTCTTTTATCCAGATCGCATATCTTCTCGAATTCTTGGGATGGGCGATATTGTAGGCCTTGTTGAAGAGGCCCAAAAAAATGTAGATATTAAAGAAGCTGAAAAGATAGCAGATAAAGTTAAGTCTGGTAAAAATTTTGATTTGGATGATTTTAAAAATCAAATTGGACAGATGAAAAAAATGGGAGGCGTTGGTGCAATGATGGATAAGCTCCCATCTCAATTAACAGGTAATGCTTCGAAAATAGATCCTGAACAAGGAGATAAATCGATGATGCAAATTGAAGCAATTATTAATTCCATGACGAAATTAGAGAAAACAAAGCCCGAAATCATCAAAGCAAAAAGAAAGATAAGGATTGCAAACGGATCTGGAGTAAAAGTCCAAGATGTTAATCGCCTTCTTAAGCAATTTGGAGAAATGCAAAAAATGATGAAAATGTTCTCAAAAGGTGGAATTGGTAAAATGATGAGAGGCCTTGCAGGTAAAATTCCGGGTATAAACTAATAACCTTAACATTCCAGCAATACTGAATTTTTTTTTCAATGTTTTGTCATTGAAATAGTTAATTAATTATCTAGTAAATTTTGTTGACCCAACATTGTTAATGTTGGATAATTCATGTTTTTGTTTTGGGGAGTTAGCTCAGCTGGTAGAGCACCGGACTTTTAATCCGTTGGTCACGCGTTCGATCCGCGTACTCCCTACCAATTTCTTTTGAATCAAAATAATAATTCTATTACTTTGTAATGGATATTTATTTCAAATATATATTGAATTAAGTAAGCTTTATTTCATCCTATCAAAATGGATAGTTTATATAAATTAATTCTTACTCTTCTTTTATTGTTCCCGTCATATTTATTTGCTTATCCAGCACAATCTGAATTATTTGGGTTGAGTGAGTCGATGACTCATATTTGGGTCACTTTTAAAGATGGCGTTACCGGAACAGGCTCAGGCATTGTTGTAAAGAAGAATCATGTTGCAACAAATTGTCATGTATTAGCAGATTCTAGAGGTGTTAATGCAGTGAAGTATTTTAAAACATATGTACCGATTGCGATATATGCAGATTGGGAAAATGATTTATGTATTTTAAAATTTGATGACTTGCCTTTACCTCCGATCAACGTCGGAAAATCTGATAATCTCAATTATGAAGATAAAGTCTTTGCTTTAACTTTTCCAAATGATAATCCGGTTCCATTACCATCTTATGGCCATGTTAAAGCACTCTATCCTTTTAAAGGAGGGAATGTTATTCGAACATCTGCCTCATTTACGCTTGGTTCAAGCGGAGGTGGTTTATTTGATTTAGACTTCAATCTAATCGGTATTACAACCTTCAAAAGCCCTGGCAGAAGATTTGGAAATTTTTATTGTATCCCAGCAGAATGGATCGAAAGACTGCTATTGGAAGAGCCACAAATAGACTTAGTTAGCACAGATAGACCATTCTGGAGCTTACCTGACGAAGAAAAACCATTCTTTATGCAGATTATAATGCCTATGGAAAAGAAGAAATGGGAAAAAATGTTAGATATTGCCAAAAGATGGACACAAGCTGATGAGGATAGTGCAGATGCTTGGTACTATCTAGGGTATGCAAAAGCAAAAATGGGCAGTTTAGATTATGCAAAACTATTTCTAAAACAAGCCTACAAACTGAATGACCGACATTTAGAATCGCTTGTTGAGTTATACGATATATCTGTAATCCAATCAGATATAAACGAATCACAGAGAATATTAGAGCAAATAAAAGCAATAAATCCAGAGAGAGCGGATTACATAGTAAAAAAATCTTAAAGTAATTGGCGCGCCCGAGAAGATTCGAACTCCTGACCCCTTGGTTCGAAGCCAAGTACTCTATCCAGCTGAGCTACGGGCGCATTTGAAAATTAAAATTTTTAAAGTAATTGGCGCGCCCGAGAAGATTCGAACTCCTGACCCCTTGGTTCGTAGCCAAGTACTCTATCCAGCTGAGCTACGGGCGCACTCGTATCATTATATCTTAAATAAAATAACCGGAAGTTAATTAACAGGTAGCGTTAATGTAGGACCTGATTCTTTAATTTCACCAGATTGTAGTGATTCAATCTGGTTTAAGAGCATAAACGTATATTTTGATGTGATGTCAGAATCTTTGATATAGAACCAATAATCGCGATAGAATACTTTTGCAGAATTCTGATTAGGTTCATTTTTTGATGAGTATATTGTTATTAATTCACCTGTAATTTCAGACCAATTAAATTCAGTACCATCAGGATTTTTGGTTATTTGAACCAACCCTTCCTCTAAATGTTCTTCTGGAACAATAATGCCATGACTTAAGAAAAATTGAATTCCGGCAAGAGACCTAAAGTCAATCTGGATTTCAGAGCGATCTTCTTCAGTTTCTAATTCTGCATAGATAGGATAAATGTTCGATTTCCCGTCAAGATTCATTAGCTTAATCAAATTCTGAACATTAGGGTTTATTAAAGATTCTTTTTTAAAGTATAGGGCTAGTTGCTTATCCTTGTTCTCGTGCATAATATATCCAAACTGCAAGTCAGCCCTTTCTATAGCTACCATTGCCGCTAAAAATTTGTCAAACTTTTTAAAATTAGGCGCTAGTTGAGGTGTCGGGCCTGAAGCAGTGTGGGCATTATCAATACCATTTATATTATTAACAGTTAAGTTTAATATACGATCCATTCTCCATCCTGACCTAGATAGAAGCATTAACATATCGACATCTACAGGGCTAAGGACTTTTTTAATAAAGTCCCCACCTTTTAAAGGTAGATAGGTAATGGTTGGTTTTTCTGTATATCTTGCTGAGCCTCCAAAACCTGCGTTGTTTGCATCAGGCCCCCCATCGAAAATTGTTAAAGCCAAGCTACCGCCTCGTTGCCACTCAATTGATGTTGATACGCTACTTACTTCTAAAACAGATATTGAATCACCATATCTTCTCTTAACTAGGTTGAGCAATGATTGTGAGTCATTAGTATCAGAAATAACTTGGTTAAACTCTCCACGGGAATCTTGAACACTGTCTGGCCCGATTTGAATGAACTCATCAAAAACAGAACAACCACCTAAAAGGAGAGTTAAAATTAACGGTAGAATTTGAAATAATTTTTTATGCACTTAAAGAAATTTTATTTTAAAAGAACATCATGATAAATTATTTTTGTTAATAATTGAAGTTTCTTTTGAAGTGGCATGAATACCCATTAGGATTTTTGATGAGATATTTTTGATGAGATTCCTCAGCAGGATAAAATTTATCAAAAGCGATTATTTCAGTAACGACTTTTTGATTCCAATGCTTTGATACATCAACTCTTTGAATAACATTTTCAGCTATTGTTTTTTGGCTATTTGAAGTATAAAAAATGGAAGATCGATATTGTGTTCCAATATCGTTCCCTTGTTGGTTAAGTGTTGTCGGATTATGAAGTTTGAAAAACTCTAACAGTAAGTTTTCGAAAGAGAGTTGATCTTGATCAAACTTAATCATGATAGTCTCTGCATGCCCTGTATTACCGGAAGATACATCATTATAAGAAACATCATGAATATGACCTCCAGAAAATCCTACAACTGTTTCTTGTATGCCTTTAATTTGAATAATTAAGTTCTCAAGTCCCCAATAGCAACCCCCTGCAATATATGTTGTTTCTAGATTCACTTTATTTACCTCAATATAAAACTAACAGACAAACTTGTATTAAATTAATTTACTTTATATTGTAATATTAAATAAATAATTTTAAAAAAAGGAATAAAAGAATGTCTGTATCTATGTATGAAATATCAGTCCCAATGTTTATTAATATGCTTGAAAATTTATCAACAATTTTAAAAAAAGCCGAGCGACATGCCGAAAAAAGAAAAATAGATAAAGATATTTTTATCAATGCTCGCTTGATTGCTGATATGAGGCCTTTAACAAGTCAAATACAAATTGGAACAGATATGATTAGGTTGGGTATTGGGAGATTGGCTAATGTAAAAGCTCCATCTTATAAAGATAATGAAAAAACATTTAGTGACCTTCAAAAAAGAATAAGTAAAACTATTACTTTTTTAAAAAAAATGAATCCAAAAAAAATGGAAGATTCTGAAAACATGGAGATTAAGTTTTCAATCAGAAGTAATGAGTTTAAATTTAAATCAGGTAAAGAATACTTAACGAAATGGATGATTCCTCACTTTTTTTTTCATGTGACGACCGCCTACGATATTTTAAGATCAAATGGTGTTAATCTTGGGAAAAGAGATTATATAAAATTTTAATAAAGGAATAAAAAATGAAATCAATCGATAATATTTTGAATGCAATTATGGGTAATTTTTATCACCTTACGCCATGGCTTCTCAGACTAGGTTTGGGGATTTCTTTTATATTTCATGGTCTAAATAAATTTCCATTACCTCCACAAAAGCTGATTGATTATTTTGGTTTTTCAGCTGAGCTTGCCTCATTTGTAGCTATTTCAGAATTAGGAGCAGGTATTTTGTTAATTCTCGGTGGTTTTTTAAAAGGATATGTAGGAAATTTAGTGACTCGGTTTGCTGCTGGCGTAATTGTCATTGTCATGACTTTTGCATTCACATTAGCTCATAGTGATTGGTTTATTACACCTAAGCTATTTATGAGTGAGCAGATATTTTTGATAATTATAGGGCTGTATTTTTTTGTAAAAGGGAATAATTAATTCTTGTTCTTTAATCCAAAAAGTGACACTACTCGACTTATCATTACTGCGAGAAACATAACTCCTATCATTGCCTCAGTGATTGACCACATTTTTGCAGTGTAAGATACTGGAGTAATATCTCCATAGCCTAATGTAGTTAATGTTGTAAAGCTAAAATAAATCATATCGATGGGTAAGTGTTCTTTATTAAAATTTCTAAAATAAAATGAGTCAGGATCAATCATTAATAGGAACATAAAGAGTAAATACCAAAAAACTCCAATTAAAATGTAAATAGATATGGCTGAACTAACAATGTGTGAATCTATTTTTTTTGTCCTAATAATCTCTTTAAATAATTCAATTATTGTTATGCCAATAATAAAGAGTTTTAAAAAATATTGAAATATACTCTGGTAGATATCAAAAAATAAAATATTTATCAAAATAACTAGTAGCGAAACTACAGTTAGCTTAAATAATTTTGAGTTATGTTCATGAAAAAAAATACTAAAAATAAGAATAGTTAGAAAAAGTATTTCAAGATTCATTATTGAAAGAAGCCCATAATCGAAGCCAATGGGTCCTAAAAAAAATACTAAAAGAATTGATGCTAAAAGATAATGATTGGCAAATTTCATAATTTTATTTTAGCCTATATAAACATATTAGGTAAGCTTCCAATTAGGAGGAAAGCAAGTCTAATAAAAGTAACCAATTAATAAGTTAACTTAGTTTGTCATCAGCAATATGATATTTAGGATCCTCAAGTAAGTTAAGCTCTACCATGCTTTTTGCACTATCAAGAACTTCCAAACAGTCTGGGCTTAGGTGAACAAGATGTAGTTTTTTTCCCATAGATTTATATTTGTTTGCCAAGGCATCAATAGCCATTATTGCGCTGTGGTCAGCTACCTTTGACTGTTTAAAATCAATAATCACCTCATTTGGATCATCTTTGATTTTAAATAATTCGTTAAAGCTTTTAACTGATGCAAAAAATAAGGTGCCTTTCAATTCATATATTTTCCATCCTTCTTTATTTTTAGATGTAGTTACCTCAATTACTTTTGCGTGCTCCCAAGCAAAAACTAAAGCCGAGACGATGACACCTAAAATTACAGCTATAGCCAGATCTGCAATAATAGTGACCGCCCCAACAAGAAGACCAACAAAAATATCTTTTTTAGGTACTTTTCCAAATAGGCGAAAACTTCCCCATTCAAAAGTTTTCTCTGCAACAACGAACATAACCCCTATCAGTGCTGCAAGAGGAATCATCTCAATCCACTGAGAAAGAAATAAAACAAAGGAAGCTAAAAATATTGCAGTAGCAATTCCAGATAAGCGCCTTACTGCACCGTTATTAATATTAATCATACTCTGACCAATCATTGCACAACCACCCATTCCACCAAAAAAACCAGTCACAATGTTAGCAAATCCTTGGGCTAAAGATTCCTTATTTGGTCTACCTCTCGTATCTGTCATATCGTCAATTAAATTAAGCGTCAGAAGTGTTTCAATTAAACCTATTGCAGCTAAAAGGAGGGCATATGGCAATGTAATGATTATAGTTTCAAATGTTAAAGGAACTATTGGAAAATTAAATTCTGGAATTCCACCTGCAATTGAACCTAAGTCGCCAACTGTTCTAGTATCTATAGAAAAGAAATAAACAATACCTGTAGTAAAAATTATTGCAGCAAGAGTTGATGGGATGATCTTAGTGAGCTTTGGAAAAAAATAAATTATTGCAACGGTTAAAAAAATAAGGCCAGCCATGGCGTAGAGTGGAGCTCCACTCATCCATACAGATAAACCTTCGCTATTAAGAATTTTAAAATGATTAAATTGTGCAAGAAAAATTACAATTGCTAGTCCGTTTACAAAACCAAGCATAACGGGGTAAGGCACCATACGAATAAATTTACCCAATTTAAATAACGCAAATATAATCTGTAATAAACCCATTAAAATTACTGTAAGAAAAAGATACTCAGGCCCATGCTGAACTACTAATGAAACCATTACAACTGCTAAGGCTCCTGTTGCACCTGAAACCATTCCAGGCCTTCCACCAAAAACTGATGTAATAAAACAAACTAAGATAGCTGCATATAAGCCAGTAAGCGGTGAAACTTGTGCGATTAGTGCAAATGCAATTGCCTCTGGAACCATAGCTAGAGCAACAGTAAGGCCACTTAATAAATTTGTTTTTACTTCAGGAAGATTATGCATGAAATTTTCTACTTTAAAATTAGATTAAATAAACGTGCCAATCTAACATATTTACTTAACCAAAAAAAAATTGTTTTCTCAGGAATGAAATTCAGGATTAGAGAGGTTAGGCTGGATATTGTCTTTTTAAGCAATATCTATTAAAAATTATTGCAAAAATTACCAAAAAAATTGAGCTA
>ENA-UZWW01021773-UZWW01021773.1-metagenome-genome-assembly--contig:-Day-5--50m-contig-21773_pt1 | contig 10003 bp, 7 predicted proteins | sample MGYA00260348_ERZ794908 | MGnify/ENA metagenome assembly ERZ794908
CAAGCCATGTTTTCGACCACTTCATGCAGTTCCTCAGAATTGAGGCCTATGGCGTAGAGTCCTCCCACCAGGGCGCCCATACTGGTGCCAGCAATGGCGCTGACTGGGACTTGCATTTCTTCGAGCGCGGTAATCGCTCCCACGTGGGCAATACCTCGAGCGCCGCCGCCTGCCAGCACCAGGCCCACGCCTTCTTCCTGGGTTAACGCAGGGGAGGGGGAAATCAGCGACAAGCACAGGAAAGTGAGTGCTATTTGTGCAGAGCGCATTGTTTTGTACCGGGATAAACTGAAGATTCATTATCCCAGCAGCGGCAGGCGAGGTCTACGCTGGTATTCACCAGTAAACGCTTCGCGTCTGCGAGAGCCTTGGTGCATAATGTTAACCATGTACCACCAGTACTTTGGTCTCAACGAAGCTCCCTTCTCGATTGCCGTTAACCCGCGCTACCTGTTTATGAGCGCAAGGCACCGGGACGCTCTCGCGCACCTGCTTTACGGGGTGGGCGCTGGCGGCGGTTTTATTTTGCTCACCGGCGAGGTAGGTACTGGCAAAACCACCATTAACCGCTGTTTATTGGAACAGCTACCCCACGATACAGACATCGCCATTATTTTAAATCCGGCGCTCAATGCCATCGAATTGTTAGCCACTGCTTGTGATGAACTGGGTATTCGCTACGATCCAGACAAGCACAGTTTGAAAACGCTGACTGATGCTTTGCACTCCTTCTTACTGGAAAATCACGCTCGGAGTCGCAAGACGGTGCTGATGATCGACGAAGCTCAGCACCTGGATTTTGAGGTACTTGAGCAGATTCGCTTGTTGACCAACCTGGAAACCAACAGCGAAAAATTGTTGCAGATCATCTTGATTGGCCAACCCGAGCTGGCCCAGTTGTTGGCCAGGCCCGAATTGCGTCAGCTGAATCAGCGCATTACTGCCAGGTACAATCTTGAGCCCCTGAATTTTTCGGAAACCGGTTCCTATATCCATCACCGCTTGCAAGTCGCGGGGATGTCCGCCGACAGAGTGATCTTCCCGCCGGCCGTGGTCAGGGGAATCTATAAGCGCACGCGGGGTATTCCTCGCCTGATCAATGTGCTGTGTGATCGGGTTATGTTGGGTGCCTACGGACGCAACAAAAGCCGAGCCGACCTTGCCACGTTGCGCTTGGCGGCCAAAGAAGTGTTAGGAGAAGAGGGCGCTAAAAAGGCTGCTCTGTGGCCCTTGGCGCTCGCCGCATTGGTGTTGCTGGGGGCGGTGGCTGCATGGTGGGGCATCAACCAGGTTAATGCGCCCGAGCCCCGTGTCGCGCAGGAGATAAGCGTGCCGGAAGTCGAGAGGGTTGTGCTCAAAGAGAATCAAGCAGCCATTGATTTGACGACCCTGGCGGCGCCGACTTTGACCCCGGACGGTGAGAAAGTCGACGCGCTACCTGTTGCGGACGATACCGGGTTCAAATGGCTGCTGCCTCCGGAAGATGCACAAGCGATTATTTGGTCTCTGGCCAGCGATTCTCCCGCGCCTGCTGACATCTGTGGCCAAGACATGGAAGCCATTGCCTGCATAGAGGCCAATGCCGATACCTGGGATGAAATTTCGGAGCTGCAACGACCGCTGCTACTGGACTTGATAACTGCAGAGAAGTTTTCCGCCGCGCTGGTGTTGCTGGGAATCGAGGGACGATCTGCCTGGGTGGCGAACTCCAGCGGTATTGAATTTGTGAAACTCGCGGAAATCGGCCCCCTTTGGAATGGCGGGTACCGTTTTCTCTGGCATCGACCTAAAGGGTTTGAACGCTTATTGGCTGAAGGCGACAGCAGTCCCGCTGTCGGTGAAGTCGCCCAATTATTCGCTCGCCTGGATAAGCAGGCCCAGGCGTTAACGGCTAATCGCTTTAATGAGGCATTGAAACAACGCGTCATGCTGTTTCAGGGAGCGCAGGGGCTGGAAGCAGACGGGGTGATTGGCGTGCAGACATTGCTCAAGCTGAACGACGCATTAGGTATTGATACCAATGCGGTTGCAGCGCGCGCAATCTTGCAGCCGATGGATGAAACACAATGACAAGCAGCCTGCCATGTCCCTGATTCTAGATGCTCTTAATCGCTCCAATGATGACACGGATGATGTGCCTACCCTGGGCACACGCCATGCTTATGTTGCCGAGACGCCTGCGAAAAACTTCTGGCTGCTGGCCGTTGTACTCGCACTTGTTGCTGCAGTGGCAGTCATCGCCTGGCTGCTGTGGGACAGGGGGCAGAATGCCAATACGCTCGCAGTTGTCCAGCAGGCCGCGCCGCAGCTAGAAAAAGCGCAAGCTAAAGTCGTGGCAACATCAAAGGCCGAGTCCGAGCAGGGATTAGCGCCCGGTGCTGACGAATTGGCCACTGTTGAGAAACTGTCGCCTATAGCTGCGAGCGAGGCGACTCCGGCCAAACGCGGGGTCGCAGCAAACACAGCCGTTAGCGCTTTGTATGCATCAGAAAGGCCTGTCCAAGACAGTAATTCTCAGGTGACGCAATCCTCTGCTGTCGTCAAAATTACCAAGCCAGAGGCGCCAGTGCTCGAAAAAACCGCAGACGGTTCCGGATCCTCGGCAGTCGTAGAGGAGGGTGTTGATATCGAGCGCTTGCTGAAAAGCGCAGAGAATGAGTTGGAAAATGCCAGGTTGGAGGAACACTCAGCGCCCTTTGTAAATGGCCTGTCGCAGCAAACCAAAGACCGCATTCCCAGCATTTTTTACGAGCGGCACGACTATTCTGGCCGCCCGGGCCAGTCGCGGGTCGTGCTTAATGGCAAAGAACTTAAGGTGGGAGGCAGTCCCGCCTCTGGCCTTAAGGTTGAGGAAATATTGCCTGATTCCACGGTGCTGAACTATCGGGGTACCCGGTTTCGCCTGCGTGCTCTTAATAGCTGGGTGAACTTGTAGGTAGTGCACCCAGCACGCCGCTTTTTAAAGTCCCAAATAGTCCATCATGATTTTGAATATCTCTGGCTGCTGCACAAAGGCCGGTATTTTGCCCTGACCCTGTGAATTAGCGTAAAGGGGAACAGCGGCCCCGGTATGCTCCTCCATCATAAAATTGGTCGTCGCATAGTTGACTGACATCACGCTGCCTTCAGGCGTTTCGATTTGTGCCAGATAGCCGGGTGTATAAACAGGGATTGGATAGGCGGAAAACAGGCTCTCATAGGGAATGAGTTGCGCCGCCTGGGAGTGGTCGGCGGTGACCAGAGTGAGGGTCTTGGGATGTGTTCTGGAGAAAGCCAGCGCGCTTTGCAACGCTTCTTCCAATTGTTCAACTTCACCAATGGAGCCACAGGGCTTGCGCTCGTGGGACTGTTTGTCGATGGAGGCGGACTCTATCATCAGAAAGAATCCCTTGTCGTTATTCGCGGACAAATGCGCTAAGGCTGCATCGGTCATTTGTTTGAGTGTGGGCATCTCTGCGAAATCCGGATTGGGCTCGCAAATCATGACCTCTGGTAACTCTGCATCCCCAAGGTATTCGTGCACTCTGTTGAGCAGGCTAGGCTCAGGCATTTCTGCCTGACGTCCATCTTCTCCCCGCAGACGCACCGGCAAGGTGCTCTCGGCAAACAGCCCTAGTAAGGGTTGGCCGGGTTTGCTTGCCTCGAGGGCAGAAGCGCTATCTACCGTCTGGAAGCCATTGCTCTGGGCCAGGGCCAATACGCTAATGTCCTGTCCCTCGGCATTCACCGCGAAATGCTTGCTACCACCGCCCAGAATGACGTCCATGTTCGAATTGGCAAGCTGCTCGGAAACCGCGCCTAAGCCGCCATTCTTCCTGGCGTCCTGAGGGCAGCCCCCCAGATCTATCCCCTTGTATTCAACTTGCTCCACAATGTCGGGGTTTTCGCACAGGCGGTAACTGATGTGGGTGGCGAAGGCAGCCGGAGTGGCGTCGGTTACGCTGGAGGTGCTGACGATGCCAGTTTTAAAGCCGGCCGCTTTAGCCAGTTCGGCGATAGTGGGTATGTCTTTGTCACCGCCTGCTGTGGTCGACAGTCGACCACGGCTGGTGACTACACCGGTGGCCATGCTGGTCGCCGTGTTGGCTGAATCAGCAACGTAAACGGGCCTGCCATTTAACTTGTCTTCGGTGGTGAGTATCTGGGACGCCGCGCGCAGAGGCAGTCGATCCATGACAAGTCGGCCATTGGCGCCTTTGAGATAGTTGCGAGCAATTGTCACCTGTTGCTCGTCCATGCCATCGCCGATAATCAGGATGACGTGATGGGGTAGGTCGTCAGTTGCAGCCGCTACTGCCTGTTCTAGGGAGGACTCGGTCGGTACTTGAGCCTGGGCAGTGGCGCTCAAGAGCAGGATGCAGATCAGAATGAGGCGGTGGTAATTCATATCGATTGGGTCCAACGGGCGAAATTCGAGGCGCTAGTGATACCACGATGCCGTGCCAGATGCACGCTGCCAAGCCGCTGCGGCTAAAGGGTGGTCTGATTTGGATGACTCGGCCACATTTATCGCTGCTGTAGGCACATTTGAGACGATTGCCGCCTCGCACCGCTTAAAATTTGCCCTGTGTTGTGGCAGGATTCGTCTCTTACCTTTGGTCAGCGCCAAAGGTGTAACAAAAACCGGGTCTTTCGGCCCACTGCCAGAAAATAATCGAGAGAGGTGAGTCTGATGAAAATGATGACCGCCATTATCAAGCCGTTCAAGCTGGATGATGTGAGAGAAGCGCTGCAGCAGGTTGGCATTGCTGGAATGACTGTGGAAGAGGTTAAAGGTTACGGTCGACAGAAGGGGCATACCGAACTCTACCGAGGCGCCGAATACCTGGTCGAATTCCAGCCTAAGGTGAAAATCCAGATCGCGGTGAGCGATGGCCAACTGGACGCAGCGATAGACGCAGTCTGTAAAGCTGCTGCCACCGGCAAAATTGGTGACGGCAAGATTTTTGTAGCGCCTTTGGAACAGGGCATTCGCATTCGCACCGGTGAAACCGGCGAAGACGCACTTTAACGGGAAATAACTGATGAAATCACTACAACAAATGGCTCTTCTAATGTTGGTAGGGACTGCTTCTGCCAGCGCCAGTGCTCAGGAGTTGAATCAGGCTGACACAGCCTGGGTCCTCACGGCTACCGCTCTGGTGCTGTTTATGACGATTCCCGGTCTCTCACTGTTTTACGGCGGTTTGGTGCGGGTAAAGAACGTACTGTCGATACTGATGCAGTGTTTCGCACTGACCTGCTTAATGTCGCTGCTGTGGTTTGCAGTTGGCTACACTATCGCATTTGGTTCCGATGGCGTGGAACAGGGCGCGTTTATTGGCGATTTTGGCAATGTCTTTTTCGCCGCTATCACCATGGACAGTTTAAATGGCGGTATACCTGCGACCTTGTTCGCTATTTTTCAGATGACCTTCGCGATTATCACACCGGCGCTGATCGTGGGTGGCTTTGCGGAGCGCATGCGCTTTTCCGCCATGCTTTTGTTCAGTGCGATCTGGTTAATTGTCGTTTATGCCCCGGTCTGTCACTGGGTCTGGGGCGGCGGCTGGCTCGGCAGTATGGGCCTGCAGGACTTCGCGGGCGGGACCGTGGTGCACATTACCGCAGCGGTCGCGGCGCTGGTTGCGGCCATGATGATGGGCCCCCGTCGCGGGTTTGGTAAGGTTGCAATGCCTCCACATAACCTGACCCTGACAGTCGCAGGCGCAGGCATGCTCTGGGTGGGATGGTTTGGTTTTAATGCCGGTTCTGCGGTCGCCGCAGACAACAGTGCCGCTATGGCAATGCTGGTAACTCATCTATCGGCGTCAGCCGGAGCACTGGCCTGGATGGCAATGGAGTGGATTCGCCATGGCAAACCTTCTGTGTTGGGCATCGTAACCGGCATGGTTGCCGGTCTGGGTACAATCACGCCAGCCTCTGGTTCTGTTGGCCCTGCCGCAGCGGTCGTCATCGGCCTCACGGCGGGCGTGGTCTGTTACTTCGCGACCAACTGGATCAAAAACAAGTTGAAGATAGATGACAGCCTGGATGTGTTTCCTGTGCACGGTGTTGGCGGTATTCTGGGCACCCTGTTGGCGGGTGTCTTTTGTTCTACCCAACTGGGCGTTTTCAGCGGGAACGGTTTCTCGGACGGCATTGACAGTATTGGTGGTCAGCTCATGGTGCAGGCTACCGGTGTTGTTGCTACCTTCACTTATACGGCGGTTGCTACCTGGGTTATCCTTAAGGTCGTAGACCTGATGGTCGGGCTCCGCGTAGATGCTGATGAAGAGACCCAGGGTTTGGACCTTGTATTGCACGACGAGCGCGGCTACGACCTGTAATCGCGACCTGCAAGGCCGCGAATGAACTGGAACCACCAGTACGCATCGATTAACGGCATCCGGGTTCACTATGTGGACCAGGGTCAGGGGATGCCGGTCATTCTTTGCCATGGATTTCCCCACCTGTGGTTCAGCTGGCATCGGCAAATAACGGCTCTGGCTGCTGCTGGCTATCGCGTGATTGCGCCTGACATGCGCGGCATGGGACAGACCGATGCCCCGCAAGACCCTCGCTATTATGACATTGATCACATCACTGGAGACCTGATAGGGCTGCTCGATCATCTGCAGCTGGAACAGTCTGTTTTCGCGGGTCTGGACTTTGGTGCGTTTGCGATCTACGACCTGGCGTTACGGCACCCGGAGCGGGTGATGGCCGTTATTGGTTTGGAAAATCCGGCGGCTCCACATAATCCGCAAGAGTCACCACTTACTGAATATCGTCGCATGGGCGAGCAACACTTCCTGCACATTGAATATTTTCGCGAGCCTCCCCGCGCCGATGAAGAGCTTGCGGCGCAACCGCGGCGTTTTTTACACAAGGTGTTCTATACGCTCAGCGGCTCAGCGAACTATTTTGACTGTTTTAAATATCCTCCTGAGACTGCTTATATCGATGCCATGGAAGAGCCTCCGCCCTTGCCCTGGTCCTGGCTGTCCGAGCAAGAGCTGGATTATTTTGTTGAAGAGTACACCCGCAGTGGCTTTACAGGAGGTCTGAACTGGTACCGCTCTATGGACATGAAATGGCAGCAGCGAAAGCCTTTTGAGGGTGTTCGCAGCGCAGTGCCGGCTTACTTTCTCGGCAGCGAAAACGATGTTGATCTGGAGGGTTTTCACGGGGAGGACCCCATTGGTCTGATGCGAGCGATTTTTCCCGACTTGCGCCAGGTGCGCATGGTGTCCGACGCCGGGCACATGGTGCAGTTGGAGGCTTCTGAAAAGGTGAATGCAATACTGCTCGATTATTTGGCGGAGATCGCCAACTCGGGTTGAGCGTTGCTGTCAGGAAAAATTGAGCTCCAGACCCAACTTGGCAAGATGAGATTGCTCCTGCTCCAGCTCGCTCAAGGTTAATGGATGATCTTCCAGCCAGGTCTCCGGGAATCCCAGTGCCAAGGATGAATCATCCACCTGAACTGCGAATTCAGGGAGCTGTTCCAGTGTTTCCACGTACTTGAAATGTACCGACAGGCGCATAATGGTGAGTAAATAGCCCAAACGACGTTGCAGGCTCTTGGGTTGGTCCTCTAGCAGTTCCGCCGAGATTTTTCCGCGTTGACCCTGGGTTAGAATCGCCAATTGCTCCTGTTCTTCTTGAGAAAAGCCCGGTAAATCTGCATTGCGCAGCAAGTAAGCAGTATGACGATTGAAATGCTTGTGTGAAATGGCCATGCCAATTTCGTGGGTGTGGGCCGCCCAGTGCAGTAGTTCCCAGTCTTCGTTGCCCAGTTTCCAGCTTCCGCGGGTGGCAGAGAATAGTGTACGACAGCGGCGCTCTACAATTTCAGCTGTGTTTTCATCGGCGGCGTAGCGTTGCATTAGTGCATTAATGGTCCGTTCGCGCACGTCTTCGTGGCTTAAACGCCCCATCAAGTCGTAGATTACTCCCTCACGCAGAGCGCCTTTTGACGTGCGCATTTGATCGATACCGAGAATATCGAACAGCGCGCTGGTGATGGCAGTGCCAGCGGTAATGACACTACGCCGGTTTTCAGACAAGCCATCCAGTTCTATTTCGTCGAAGTGATTAAACGTCAGGATTTTATGCTCGAGCTTACTCAGCGCCTTGCGGGTGATGTTGCCGTCACTCCAGCCATTTTGCAGAAGAATACTTGCTATTGCATTCAGTGTTCCCGACGAACCTACGCACTCCGCCCAGTGACTGGCACTGTAGCGATGACGGATATGCGATGTCTCTACGCGAGCATGATTGTATGCCCGTTGATAATTGGTGGCGGTGATCTCCCCACCCAGGAAGCAATCGCGAGTAAAAGAGACGCAACCCATTTGCAGACTTTCCAGTTGCTGGGGCTCAAAGCGTTCTCCGATAATGAACTCAGTACTGCCGCCGCCAATATCAATGACGAGTCGAGACTGAGCGTCATCTGCCAGGCTGTGAGCAACGCCAAGGTACACCAGTCGCGCTTCTTCCCGGCCATAGATCACGTCTACCCGGGTGCCCAGAATGTCACGGGCAGGCAGGGTGAAGTCCAGACGGTTTTTTGCCTGACGCAGTGCATTGGTACCGACCACGCGAATACGCTTTGGCTCGACACTTTCCAGCAGTTGGGCAAACCGGGACAAACATTCCAGGCCGCGTTCAATGGCATTGGGAGACAGGCGTCCGTTTTCCAGGCCCGCTCCCAGTTGAACCTTTTCAGCCAGGGCCTCAACCGGTCGCATCTCGCCGTGCTCTATCTTGGCGATGATCAGGTGAAATGAATTACTGCCCAGGTCTATAGCCGCCAGCAGGCTGCCATCGGGGAGGGGATCTTGCGGTGCTGCAGCCAAGGTGTTTGTTGTCCCTGTCTTTTCGATGAAGGCTTATGGTAATGGATTCCCGGTGCTGGTGCATGGCTTGCAAATCATTTCGGGTAGTACCAGATGGGAGACGTCCAGGCTCTTTCCTGAATCTTCCAGGGAATATCCGGGTTATTGCAACTTGCAGGTCGCTCTTCAGGCGGCAGACGGTTGCAATCCCATTGGCTCCAGCGACAGCTGGGATTCTCCAATGTCCGACTATAGTAAGCCGCAGCCGTATCCGGATCGAACCCGGGGTCACGCCAGGTAGCGCAAAGCTGATTGAATCCGGAGCCACGAGTGACGCAGCTATCGGAGTCTACACTCGCTCCGTTTTTTGGATCACCGGCTACATTGTAAATTGCCTGGTGGGTTTTCCCGTCGGCGTCCACCCAGGATTTAATGATCTGGATACGCTGTAGCAGGTTGGCACTATCTCGACCGTCCCTGTTTGCAGTAACCAGAAATACCGGCCCTGCTGTTTGCGGTTCACCAGTCAGGGTCGAGCCCATAGGTACGCCTTGCTGGTAGGCCTTTTGGAGCAGCGCCGGATCATCACAATCCAGCTCATCCATACCCCAGCCGGCAAAAAATCTGGGCGTAATTTTGGGACCACTGGTGCCGAAAGTCTCTCTGTTTCGCATTGAATCAAACAGAGCTTCTCGAGAGTTTTGCTGTGCATAAATGCCTGCAAGGCCGCCTGGATTATAACGCACCGGTGAGCCGGCACCGATGTCGCCAGGCACTTCGGTATGACCCTCCAGGCGACTGAGTACATTGCGGTCTATGCCGTGAGACCCTTGGTAGAATTCCTCGCTGTCCGCTGCTGCTATGCCGTTGTGAGTGTCGGTGGCGGCGACAATCCCCAGCTTGAAAGGGTTGACTCCCAGTGCGGCTCTCTCTTTAAGTCCGGCAGCCAGTGCGTAGCGGACAAAATTGTAACGGGAGGTGCATCCGCGCAGCATCATGCCGCCACTGCCGATGGTTTCATCACAATCTTCAATGGACTCTGCCGGAGAGCGCAGCTTTTCAAAGTCACAGAACTCGTCTGCCGCACCCATAACGCTAGCGATACCATTGCGACATTCCGAGTCGCCCTTGGTTTGCAGTATTTCCGCCAGTGGTTCCAGTCTTGCACGCAGTTGGGCATG
>ENA-UZWW01008823-UZWW01008823.1-metagenome-genome-assembly--contig:-Day-5--50m-contig-8823_pt1 | contig 10000 bp, 8 predicted proteins | sample MGYA00260348_ERZ794908 | MGnify/ENA metagenome assembly ERZ794908
AATACACTTTACAAATACATGGGCTACGGAGCAGGTTCAGAAATGTTTAGAATTATAAGACAAGAAAAGCGTGCGTCTTACGACCCGCGTTCACATTTCAGCCAAATTGGCGAAAAACTTGCATTCTTAGGACTATCGGCAACTGTTGGATCAGATAGATGGGATGAAATTTATAGTCTAATGTTTGATATTCATAACAATACACGAATGGGTTTGAATACATCAAAAGGGTTAAAAAATTCACACAATACTGTAATAAATGAATTGATATCAAATCTTCGACGGAAACCCAATTGGCTTGTGAAACGTTATTTAGAATTGCATCCTGAACAACCACCCAAGGCTTCAATAAATCTGGAATTGATAGACGCCAGTTTTGATGTATCTGTTTCTGAATTAAATAATAAAGCTATCAATATTTTATCTGATCCATCGAGGTTAATCTCGATAATTATTGGTGGAAAAATTAATTCTAGAATTAAAAAAGATAGTACTTCTTATTGCCAACTCCCAAAAAAGAAGCCTTTGGAATTTTGTTTAAAGAAACTTTCAAAAGTTCAAGATTTACGCTGAGGATTATAACCTTTAATTGGTTTCCCAGCAGGACTTTTTATACCCCTTAAAACTCCACCTAAAGGATTTTTAACTGTCGCTCCCAATCCACTTTTAGGCCGAGCATATATCTGTTTTGTAGCTTCAACTATAACCACACCAGACGCTAAAGGAATAACACCCTTTAACCCGACACCTTCCAAATATTTTGATACTCGCAACCAAAATGGTTTGTGACTTGGCGGAAAAAACATTGCTGACATATGCCGTTCAACTGAAAATTTATGAATGCGAAGTTGAGTTTCTAATTGACTTATGCTGTATGGTTGCCCGTAACCAAATGGCGTTTTCTCACTACGCGCCCACAATCCAGATCTGTTTGGTACAATAATTAATACTCGCCCTCCCGGCCCTAATACACGCCATATTTCTTCCAATAAACCATTTTGATTATTACTTGTTTCAAGGCCATGCAAAATAACCATCTTATCGACAATGCCAGTAGCTAATGGCCAACTAATTTCTGGTGTTAAAACAGATCGATTTAGCTGTCCTTCAGGCCACGGCATAACTCCTTGCTGTCCTGGCATCAAGCAAATGACACGCCTTGATGATTTCAAAAAAGGTCTGAGCATAGGTGCCGCAAAACCATACCCAAGAACCGTTTGTCCTTTTGTATCTCCAAACAAACGTTCTACTTTATCTCTTAAAGCACGTTGTACTATACGCCCTAACTTGGTTCGATAATAAAATTTTCGAAGATCAATTACATCTAAATGCATATTTACCTTTTATCTTAATTCTAGACTTCAAGTTGACTTAAATTTCTGCAATCATTCAAATTATAAACAATAATACGGAAATATTACCATGTCTCTTTCTGTTATAATAGTACCTTGCCTCATTGATAACTATGCTTATTTAATTAGATGTGAGGAAACTGGGCATACCGCTGTAATTGATGTGCCAGATGCTTACCCAATTTCAAATATGATTAATGAGTTAGGTTGGAAATTAAATTCAATTTTAATAACTCACCATCATTCAGATCATGTAGATGGAGTGGAGCAATTACAGAAGTTAACAGGTGCAAATGTTATAGGCGCTAAAAGTGATAGCCACAGGCTTCCTAATTTAAATATTTCAGTGTCAACTGGTGACATTATTTCAATTGGAAACCAACAAGCAGAAATCTTAAATACTCCTGGCCATACTATCGGACATATTTCTTACTTTTTTAAAGATAGTAAAAAAGTTTTTACAGGTGATAGTTTAATGTCGTTAGGATGTGGTCGACTATTTGAAGGCACACATAAAATGATGTGGAACACATTAAAATTGTTTATGAAATTACCCAAAGAAACTCTTGTGTACTCAGGGCATGAATATTCATATTCAAATGCAAAATTTGCATTAAGTGTTGATGCTTCAAATACACGCTTGAAAGAATATTATAAAGAAATTCAAGATTTGTTGAAAGATAATAAATATACTGTACCAACATCGCTTGAATTAGAATTCGCAATTAATCCCTTTTTAAGGTCGGCTTTGCCAGAATTCAAATTAGGGTTAGATATGTGTCAGAAAACGGATCAAGAGGTTTTTCAGTACCTTCGAATTTTAAAAGATAATTTTTGATTAATTTAAGATAAAATAGTTTATTTATTTCAAAATATTTAAACAAAATTTAGAAAAAATTCACTTTTGGCTTGAAGATTCTAAAAATAGAGAGAAATCTATAAAAAATGAACTACATAGACACTAATTGATACAATACACGCCTGAAAGGTAAATATTAATGCCAACATTCTCAAGTAGTTTAGAAAATGCTATCCATGCATCATTAGCTTATGCAACCCAACGGAATCACGAACTAGCCACTCTTGAACACCTACTATTAGCATTGATTGACGAGCCAAACGCTAGTCGTGTCATGCGGGCATGTGCAGTGTCATTAGATGAACTAAGAGCTAAATTAACTCATTTTTTAGAGAATGAATTAGATAGTTTAGTAACAAACCTAGAGGGTGTAGATGCTACTCCCACCACAGCATTTCAACGAGTAATCCAAAGATCTGTAATACACGTGCAAAGCTCAAGTAAACAAGAAGTCACTGGTGCAAACGTTCTTGTTGCAATTTTTGCAGAAAGAGAAAGTCATGCTGCTTATTTCTTGCAAGAACAAGAAATGACGCGCTATGATGCTGTAAATTTCATTGCTCACGGTGTTGCAAAAGATCCATCGATGAACGAACCAAGGGAAGTTACTGGTTCAGAAGAATTTAATGATCAAGATGAAGAAATCTCTGATGCTGATGAAACAGCACTTGCAAAATATTGTGTCGACTTAAACCACCAGGCAAGCGAAGGTAATATTGATCCATTAATTGGCCGTAGTCACGAAGTTGAAAGATGCATCCAGATTTTATGCCGAAGACGTAAAAATAACCCAATTTTAGTGGGCGATCCAGGCGTTGGAAAGACCGCTATCGCTGAAGGATTAGCTGTAAAAATTATTTCAGGTGAAACACCAGAGATATTATCTGAAACTACAATATATTCACTAGACATGGGCTCTTTATTGGCTGGAACAAAATATCGTGGTGACTTTGAAGAACGTTTAAAATCGGTGATGACAGAGCTGGAAGACCACCCAGATGCAGTACTATTTATAGATGAAATCCATACTGTTATAGGAGCTGGTGCAACTTCAGGAGGAGCAATGGATGCTTCCAACCTATTAAAACCAGCACTTCAAGGTGGAAAGCTACGTTGTATGGGTTCAACAACATATAAAGAATACAGACAACACTTTGAGAAAGATCGCGCGCTTGCGAGAAGATTTCAAAAAATTGATGTAATTGAGCCAAATATTGAAGATACAATAAACATCCTAAAAGGACTCAAATCGCGTTTTGAGCAACATCATGATGTAAAATATTCAATGGATGCAATAAAAACAGCTGTAGAATTATCGTCAAGATACATACATGATAGAAAGTTACCAGATAAAGCAATTGATGTTATAGATGAAGCTGGAGCTTCTCAAAGGTTAGTTGTTGCGTCAAAACGAAGAAAATCCCTAGGTGTAAAAGAAATTGAAGATGTGATAGCCAAACTGGCAAGAATACCTGCAAAAAATATATCACGTGATGACGCAGAATTACTTCGAGAATTAGATGCATCATTAAAACGTGTAGTATTTGGCCAAGATCCAGCAATTGATGCATTAGCGTCGGCAATTAAGCTTGCACGTGCTGGATTACGAGAACCTGAAAAACCAATCGGCAATTATTTATTTGCTGGACCAACAGGGGTTGGAAAAACAGAAGTAGCAAAACAACTAGCTGACACTTTAGGTGTCGAATTAATCAGATTTGATATGTCTGAATATATGGAGAAGCATGCAATTAGCCGACTAATTGGAGCTCCTCCTGGTTATGTTGGTTTCGATCAAGGTGGTTTATTAACTGATGGTGTTGATCAAAACCCTCATTGTGTCTTACTTTTAGATGAAATTGAAAAAGCACACCCTGATGTATTTAATATTTTACTTCAAGTCATGGATCATGGGAAATTAACTGATCACAATGGACGTTCTACAGATTTTAGAAATGTAATCTTAATTATGACATCAAACGCTGGCGCCACGGAGCAAGCAAAAGAAGCTATTGGCTTTGGTCGTGATAGAAGAGAAGGCGAAGATACAGCAGCAATAGAGAGAACTTTTTCTCCAGAGTTTAGAAACAGATTAGATGCAACGATAAGTTTTGCACCACTATCTAAAGAAGTGATAATTAAAGTTGTTGATAAATTCGTATTACAACTAGAAGCGCAATTGATGGACAGAAATGTTACGTTTGAACTTTCTTCAGAAGCAGCAAGCTGGTTGGCTGATAAAGGATATGATGACAAAATGGGGGCAAGGCCCTTGGCAAGAGTAATTCAAGAGCATCTTAAGAAACCTTTAGCTGAGGAACTGTTATTTGGAAAACTTTCTAAAGGTGGATTAGTGAAGGTGCATCTAAAAGATGATAAACTAGATCTAGAGTTGATCTCGCCAGAAGCTCGGCAAATTACAAAAAGGAAACCACCACTGCTTACTGCAAAATAAACAATTTTAATTTTAGCAATAATATTTTGGCTATGACTACTTTTCTGTAAACTTTAGTTCAATTCGTCTATTTGTCTTATAAGCCTCTGGCGTATCTCGATTGTCAATTGGTTGGAATTCGCCAAACCCATTTGCGGCCAATCGATTTGCCGGAATATCTAGATCGTCCATTAAATAACGAACGACTGATAAAGCTCTTGCTTGGCTTAATTCCCAGTTATCTTTATAGTCATTTCCAAAACCACTAAAAGGTATACGGTCAGTGTGACCATCAACACGCAAAATCCAATCTATACCAGTTGGAATTTCATCGGCTATTTGATTGATTATATCAGCAACTTTACTAATTTCTATCTTACCCCTCGATCCTAAATAGGCTGATCCAACAGAGAATAAAACTTCAGAAGAAAATACAAAACGGTCACCGACAATACGTACACCTTCTTTACCTTCCATAACTTCACGCAATTTACCAAAAAATTCAGATCGGAATTTCTTTAAATCTTTTGCCTCATCAGCTAGTCTTAATTTTTCTTTAGATTCAAATTCTGCAATTTTTCTTTGTTCTGCTGCAACTTTTTCTTGTTCAGCAGCAAGCTTCCTCTGCTCAGATGCTACCCTAGCTAATGCTAAATTCAAATTTGTTCCAAGCATTTTTAATTGAATTTGTGCTTTTGAGTCAGCTTCTTTTGATTCATCTAATAAACCTTGTAGTTGATTTAATTGATCTCTGAGCTGTGAGGTTTGTGTATTTAAAAGAGCAAGTTTTCTTTGTGCACTTGAAGAAAGTGTTTTTTCTTGATTGAGCAAAATATTAGCTTGAGCAATTAAAGCAGCTTGTCGCTCCACCTCAGTAAAACTTTCATTCAGATCAATTGTTAGAGATTTTTCAATAGCATTGGCGGCAGCTAGTTTAGTTAAGGTATCCTCAGCTTCTTTTCGCTCCGCTTCTAAAGCAAGCGACATTGCAGTTAGTTCTGTATCAGCATTTTTTAACTTTTCTCGTAAAAATTCTGCAGCTGAAATTTCTGCAAGACGGTTTTTTTCAGCAACGGACAAAGCTTTAGTAATTGTGCTTATCTCAGCAACCTGTAATTCACCTTCATTTTGTAATTTTGCAATTAAACCTTCTAATGCTTCTCGTTTTGCAGCCGATAAGCGTGCATTTTCTTCTTTTTCATTTATTTCATTACGTGCACTTATTAATAAAAGTTCAATAGCTTCTTTTTCATTAATAGTTTCTAGATTTTTTTCTTCTAATTTTGATTTATCTAGTAATAATTTAGCCATTTGAAGTTCAAGTTGCGATTTATTTACCATTAAATCTGAGTTAGAATTTTCAAGTTCGAGTTTGTTTGATAGTAAAGTTTCTATCTGAGTTTTATAAGTATCAATTTTTTCAGACTGGGTGCCAGATTTTTTTGTTAACTTTGAAATTGTTGAAAGATGCAATAAAATTTGATCTTCAGCTTTATTGAGTGTGTCTCTAGTTTTACCCAAATCATCCTCAATACTATTTGAACGTATTTTTTCTAATCCGAGCGCGCTCGCAAGATCAGTAAGTTGAAGTGATAAATCATTTAATTCTAAATCTTGTTCCGTTACTTGAGTCGATAAACTATCAAGCATCAAATCTTTTTGAGAAATTTCTGAAGTTAACTTATTTAATCTTTCTTCTTTTGACAAAATTTCTGTTGATAAACTGTTTAACTCAGTCTCTTTTTTACTTATCAAAGAAGACAAATTATTAAGCTCTGAATCTTGCTGTTCAATTTGAGAAGAAAGATTATTAAGCTCTAAATCTTGATCTGTTATAGTCTCACGTAAAGTAAATTGTACGATCATAAAGATAGAAAGAACAAAAAATAATATTAATAGTAATGCAGTCATAGCATCAACAAAACCCGGCCAAATACTAGCTTCAAATCTGGATCCTGATCTCTTTAACGCCATTGATTAACTCTTTGCCAAGTTATTTATAGCATCGGTAAGGGCATTTATATTTTGTCGTAATTCTTGGTTGGTTTCTTGACGCCCCACAGTTGTTTCTTCCAAAATTCTTAATAACTGGGTATCAATATTTCTTAAACGCATACGTGTTTCTGCGTCAAGAATTCCATCACCATCTTCCTGCATTTTCATAACAGCATCAACCAAATTTTGCTGCCCTTGAGCAATTGATTGGAACGCAAGATTGTTTACATCATGTAGAGATGCAGTGTGTTGGACCATATGCTCAATAGAAACAGCAAGTTGATCCATTCGCCCTGCAGTTTGAGCAAAAAGACTTGTCATATTTTCCATGTTAGAATTAGCATGCTGAAATAATCCTGCTCCAGCGAGATTTCCATCACCTTCACCACCAATTGTAATTTTGGTTATTGATGACAACCATTCTTCTAATTCACGGTAAAATCGATTTTGCCCACGTCCTGCAAATAAGTCTAATATTCCAATAACTAAAGAACCCGCTAATCCAAGTAAGGATGAACCAAAAGCAGTGCCCATTCCACCTAACTGTGCTTCAAGACCTGTCATTAGCTTTGCGAAAACATCTAAACCTGTTGAGCCTTCTTGTGGTGCCAGTGATCTTATCGTATCAACTACAGCCGGAACTGTTGTAGCAAGTCCATAAAATGTACCTAATAATCCCAAAAAAATTAATAAATTTATGATATAACGAGTTATTTCCCTTCCTTCATCTAATCTCGTAGCAGAGCTATCTAATATAGAACGCGTCGAAGTTGAGGTTAAAGCATGCCTTGCACCAGAATCTGATAAAAGAGCAGCCAAACTGGCCATTAATCCTGGCGGTTTTATTAAATCATGACCAACACGATCAATTACAAAGCCTTCGATCCAGCTTACTGATTTAACGAGAGAAACTACCTGACCAAAACAGGAAACTAAGCCCCCTAAAAAAACAAAAAATATGAAACTATTTAGATAGGGAGATGCAACAAAAATTGGAGAAACAGCTGGATAGAGGAAATAGCCCCCAACAAAAACAGCAATGACAATTAAAAGCATAGTAATTATCTGATTTACTGGTTGAGTAAATTGATTTTGGAACCCTAAATCTTTTTGCGCCATTATTTAGCCTCTTTTGGATTATTTTATATGAATACTAACGTGTTGAGAGCTTCATTCCAATTGTTAAGTTTGAGAAACAACTAATTGAGTTTATATTTCCATTATTATGATTTCGTTCTTAGTCTATATTCAACATTTGTGAGTAGAGTAATTCAATCAAAGGAAAATATAGTTGCTTTTCGTAAATTTACTCACTTAACTTACGTGTTTGGTAAGAAAGTTTTTCTAACTCAGGATCTTTAATTCCTAAATCTCGTAAACATTTTGTTACATTATACAAATATTCAGTATTTGAACCTATTGTGCCCTTAGCTGATTTTATAATTAAAGCCTGATCATCGATCGTTAAAGAACCAGCATATTGTTCATGATTGCGATTAACCAAATATGTATATGCTTTTACTGTTTCACCTGAGTTTAATTTAACATCGACTATTACTTCCAAATAGGCATCAGATATTAACTCTCTTTTTCTTAAGTAACTTAAAACTTTTTCTACATTTTTTGCTTTAATTTTGAATAATAGGCCATCACAATTTGAACCCTGAACCTTATCTAAAGCCAGAACTAATCCCATATGTTCTGGGGTGCCTCTATAATGAATCGACCAAATACAAAAAGATCTTTTGTAATTCTGCAACCTTCCTATTTCTTGGTGTGCAAATTCAAATCCAGGTTTCCAGATGAGTGATCCATATCCAAATACCCATATATCTTGTTCGTACATATCATTTACCTTTAGACTTGGCTTTAAATATAGAAGCGCATAGACCAAAAAGAAAAGGTTAAAAAATGAGATCATTAGTAATTATCATTTTAGCAGCGTCATTAGGATGGAGTGCATATTGGTTTGTTGGCAAATCTATCAGACAATCAACATTAAATGATTGGTTTAATGAAAAGTCAGAAAATGGATGGATTGTTCAAAAATCACTATCATTAAGAGGTTTTCCAAATAGATTTGATGCAATCATTAAAAATATAAAACTATCAAATCCTAAATCTGGGCTGGAATGGTCAGCCAACCAGTTTGAAATATTACAGTTATCATATAAACCTAATCATTTTATTGTTTTGGGTCCATTAGAACAAAAACTAAAAATATCTGGGCAAGAGCTATTAATAACATCCCAAAAGCTCCGAGGATCTTTAGTGTTTGATCCAAAAGAAGAACTAGAGTTAAATCGCACAACTATTTCAAGCGAAAATTTACAAATTAATTTTGCCAAAGACTCGTTTGCATCAACTGAAAAAATAATTTTGGCATTGCGAAAGACTAATAGTACTGAAAACGAATATGACATAGGTTTAGATTTGACAAACTTTTCTTCTGATAAGTTTAATTTGAAAGAATATGATCCTACTGGAACAATGCCCATTAAGTTTGGGGCTTTCAGATTGGATGTATCAGCAAAATTTGATGAACCTATTACTCAAAGATCATTTGAGCACGAATTAAAAAATATTTCTAATCTCAAAATTAATAATACAAACCTTGAATGGGGAAGTTTTAAATTAAAAGCCTCTGGTAATCTTATATTAGATTCAGATGGATACCCAAATGGTAAAGTAACCTTAAGAGCATCTAATTGGGAACAAATTTTGGATCTAGCATTAAATAATGGTGAGTTAAATAATAATACAAAAAATACTATAAGAACATTGTTTAGCTTATTTGCTGCTATATCTGGTGATAAGCAAGAGCTAGAGATACCTTTAAAGTTTTCTAACAAAAAAATATTCGTAGGTATAATACCAATATTAGACTCGCCTAGGATTAACTTCTATTAAGTAAATCATTCATCAACACTTCCTCGACCAAAATTAGCAGCTTCAGTATCTTGGCCAGCATCAATGATACTTCGCCTAATAGCACGTGTTCGATCAAAATATTCAAATAGTTGATCACCATCACCTCTTCGAATGGCTCTTTGTAAATCAAATAGTTCCTCTGTAAATCGACCAAGTATTTCCAATGTTGCTTCTTTATTATTTAAAAATACATCACGCCACATTGTTGGATCACTTGCTGCAATCCTAGTAAAGTCACGAAATCCGGCCGCTGAAAAATTGATGACCTCTTTATCGGTTATTCGTCCCAAATCATCAGCAACACCAACCATTGTATATGCAATTAAATGAGGTGCATGGCTTGTTACAGCAAGCACTAAATCATGGTGTTCAGCGTCCATAAATTCAACATTAGCACCTAGCGCCTCCCAATATTGCTCTAACTTATTT